>Ga0209212_1003868_pt1 | contig 19189 bp, 14 predicted proteins | sample RifGroC2_FD_183996 | JGI IMG/M metagenome (GOLD analysis project Ga0209212, IMG submission 183996) | Groundwater microbial communities from Rifle, Colorado, USA - Groundwater C2 (SPAdes) (version 2) | ecosystem: Environmental > Aquatic > Deep subsurface > Groundwater | place: Rifle, Colorado... | reverse complement strand
CACCTTTGTAGAGCTGGATCAAGCGCCGGGTAAACCGTTCCCACGGAATCTGTTGTTTGAGTTTACGCAAAAAATGATCCTCGGGCACAATTTGATCATATAAATATTCGCCAAAGAATGAATCCCTGCCCGTCTCTACAAAATGCTCTTTTTCCATATCAACTCTCCTGTATTGATGGTTGCTCCAATTGTATTAAATTTTTCCCCTTCCGTCAATTAACCAACCATTTTGTCACTTGTTTTTCAACACTCTCTTAAAGTGGTTATTGACTCTCAAGTTTATTTATGGTAAATTGGTACTACCAATATATGGTAGTACCAATCTTGCATTAAGTCCAAGAGTCAGCTTTTATCAGGTTAAAAAAGTAAAAGAACCTAGATCTCTACGAACCCTATGGAGGTTGTGTGATGAAATTTTCCACACAAGGAGGCACGCACAACGTGCTCTCGGAGGCAGATATCGAGCGGATTCATCTCGCCTCTCTTAAACTCCTGGAAGATTATGGGATCTTCAGTGAATCGGATCTAATCTTAGATATCTTTGAAAAAGGGGGAGCCAGCGTCGACCGTGAATCACGCAGAATCCGGGTGCTGCCGGAAATGGTGGACGCAGCTTTGAAATCCGCTCCGGATTCTTTCGTTTTTTTCGGCCGAGATTCGCAATACGATCTATCTCTCGAGAACGGACCCATTTACTTTGGAATGGGAGGAACCTCCGAGCCTTTCTTTTGGGATTACAGCCTTGGCAAACCACGCACTCCAACAAAGGCAGATATGGTGGACTGTACTCGCATCGGCCAGGCAGCTGCCAATATCGATTTCGTGATGGCATTGTGTTCAGCAGGGGATTATTCTGGGGATCAAGTCTTCCTGCACGAGTACGATGCCATCTTCCGGAATACGACCAAGCCAATTCTATATTCTTCTCCGGGGAGATGGTACACCCGAAAATTTATTGAAATGGCCATTGCGGCCTGCGGAGGAGAGGAAGCATTTCGTAAGAGCCCGCCAATCATGCTCTTCGCACAGACCGTCTCCCCTTTAAAGATCGGCCATTATAGCGAAGGGATAGTGGATGCCGCTGAATTTGGAGTGCCGATCCTGGCTGCTCCCGGACCGATGATGGGCGCGACCAGTCCCACCACACTGGCCGGGACCTTGGTACAGATCAACGCGGAAGCGCTCTTCACCATCATCCTTGCGCAGACTATCAAACCTGGGATTCCAGTGATTTACGGACCTCATGTGGCAGTCATGGATATGAGTACGGCCCAATGCACATACGGGAGTCCTGAACAGCATCTCGGCAGATCTGCTGTGGCTCAGCTTGGGCGCTATTACCACTTGCCGACCTTTGGTTTAGGCGGCGGTGTCGAAGCGAAGCTACCGGATGCGGAAGCTTCAGCCCAGGCAATGATGGGCATCTTTGCCAATGGGCTTTCCGGACTGACTTTGACGCAGAGCCTGGGTACTCTGGCCAGTGGATTGTATGGATCTCCGGAAATGCTTCTGATTTGCGATGAGATCGTTCATATGGTCAAGAAATACTTGACGGGAATCCGTGTCACGGAGGAAACCCTGGCCTTGGATGTGATCGAAGAATTGGGGCATACCGGGAATTATTTAACCCACAATCACACTGCCAAATGGTTCCGCAAGGAGCTTTTCTTCCCAGTTTTATTCCAGCGGAAATCTATAGATCAATGGATCGCTGGGGGAGCAAAGCCTATTGTCGATGTAGCTCACGAGCGCGTACGGCAGATCCTGGCCAAAGCGGAGGCGACGCCACTTCCTGATGGTGCGGATGCTGAAATGGAGAGAGTGCTGCGCGCAGCAGTCTTGGAACTTGAGAGATCTGATGATCGACAATGAGGGGTACGGACATTATCTATTCCTGCTCCAGGGACATGTCAACCACGTTCCCGAGGAATGTTGTTCGCTAGCTCCAATGAAATGTACGAAACCTTATCCTTCGGATTGAAATTTGATCGAGTTTCCATGAGGTTCTTATGGATATTATGCTCCAAACAATTTTTGACAATGTAATCGAGGGCAACAAAAACGAGGTGGAGACAGCAGTGCGGGATGCGCTGGCTGCTGGAGTTCCTCCAGAAACCCTGCTCAACACGGGACTCATCTCGGCCATGGAAGAAGTGGGTAAACGCTTTGAGATGGGTGAGTTTTATGTGCCGGAAATGCTGATCGCCGCCCGAGCCATGCAGTCGGGCTTATCCTGCTTAAAGCCAAGCCTGATCAAGAGCGGCATCCAAGCGAAAGGTAAAGTAATCATGGGAACCGTCCAAGGAGATTTGCACGAAATTGGCAAGAATCTCGTGGCGACGATGCTGGAAGGAGCCGGCTTCGAAGTCATTGACCTCGGCACGGATGTGCCGGCGGAAAAATTCATTGCTGCGGTTAAGGAGAGCCAACCTAATTTGATCGGAATGTCCGCCTTATTGACGACCACCATGCAAAATATGTCCAAGACGATCCAGGCCTTGAAAGAGGCGGGTGCGCTTGACAAGGTCAAGGTGATTGTAGGTGGGGCGCCAGTCACCGAAAAATTTGCTCAGGAAATCGGCGCAGACGGTTATGCTTCCGATGCAAGTCGGGCGGTTGCGCTGGCAAAAAGATTGATCTTTGAATGATGCTATGAAACTATCTCTTGCTATACAGACCCCGGAAGAACCAACCCGCTCCCCGATATCCTTACTGAGCGGCTCGTTAGACGAGATGCTGGCCAAAGCCGCCCAATGGGGCGCAGATGGATGTGAATTGATGCCAGTGGATCCGACCCGGATAGACGTCGGTTCCATCCGCGCCAGCCTGGAACGTTACCAGCTCGAGGTAGGAGCAGTTGGCACAGCTTTGCTAAGCATTGTTGCCGGTCTGACTCTTCTTAGTTCGGAACCCGGGATAGCTTTAAGAGCCCGGACCCAGTTCTACCAGGCGATTGATTTTGCCGAGTCGATGGGGGCACCTCTGCTCACGATCGGTGGCTTCCGCGGGCGATTCTCATCGGTCGGGAAAGAAGGAAAGCAGCAATTTATCGAGATAATTCGAGAAGCTGCGGATTACTCTTTACCAAAAGGCGTCCGGTTGGTCCTCGAGCCGATCAACCGCTATCAAAGTGATGGGATCACCTCCACTGCCGGCGGCTTGGCTTTTCTGGAGGAAGTGAACCATCCTGGGCTGGGCCTATTGATTGATACATGCCATATGACAATGGAAGAGCGCTCGTGGACAGAGCCCTTCCAGTTAGCAATGAAAGCCGGACGCTTATGGCATGTCCACCTAGCTGAGAACAACCGCCTCACACCCGGCCGAGGTTTAATTGGTTTCAAAGCGATCCTGAAAACCTTAAAGGAGATCGGTTATGACCGCCATCTCACCCTTGAGGTGATGGCAATTCCCGACCCGGACAGCGCGGCTCGTGAAGGACTCGTCTATATCCGCAATTTATTGATGAACAACTAATTTCGAATATTGTTTTTAGGATATCTGTTATGAAACCACTTACATTGCAAACTGTACATCGCCAGCGGTTAAGCTATGAAGTAGTCAGGCAATTGGAGGATCTTATCCTCTCTAATGATTTGAGTATTGGGGATGTCCTGCCTCCGGAACGTGAACTTGCTGAGCGGTTGGGAGTAAGCCGCAATATTCTACGCGAAGCCATCAGCTCGATGGTGCAAAAAAGGCTCTTAGAGGTACGGCAGGGATCAGGTACTTATGTGGCTTGCCCTACGGCTGAATTATTGGGGGATTCCCTTACCTTCTTCGTAAAGCTCAATGCGACCGGTTTCTATGAATTGTTGGAAACCCGGATCGCGCTGGAGGTCCAAATTGCAGAACTGGCTGCAATTCGGTGTAATCAGGAAGATATCCAGATAATTGAATCCAGGTTATCGGAGCTAGAAGTAATAGTGGGTGACGCTGACCAATACGTGGAAGCTGATATCCGTTTCCATACTTCCCTTGCCGAAGCAGCAAAAAATACAGTCTTACGACTACTTTTGAACACAATCCGGGGTGCTACTCGTGAAAATATCCGCCTTCTGTCGAAACGTCACCCAACGGCAATTGAAGAAGCAATGAGGCATCACCGTCTTATCATAAAAGCCATTAAGCAACATCACCCGGAGGAAGCACGGGAGGCGATGCGAAAACACTTGGACAGCGTGCGGGAAGACTTGCAGGAACTTGAAACAGTGAATTAATATGGCTCAGTGAAACTTTAGGCATCAGAATCTATAGAAAGGATATGTATATGACGGATCAGCCCTGGCACACAGAAAAATGGTTTGTCAGCCCTTGGGATTTTCTGCCTGAGGTGAAGGATCAATTCCAATTCTCCCAGAAAATCGAAATCCACGATGTGACCCTGAGGGATGGAGAACAGCAAGCCGGAATTTTATTTCGAAGGGATGAAAAAGTGCGTATCGCAGAGGCCTTGGCTGCCTTAGGTGTAAACCGAATTGAGGCTGGAACCCCCGCTGTTTCAAAAGAAGATGAGGCTGCTGTGCGTGAAATTGTTCGCTGCAAATTCGGACCCAAAATATTTGCCTTAGCGCGCTGTATTGTAGAAGATGTGAAGCGGGTGGCAGACTGCGGAGTAGATGGAGCAATTGTGGAAATCCCCTGCAGCGAGCACATGCTTCAATATGCATATAAGTGGCCGTTGGAAAAAGCGATTGATATGTCTATCGCAGCTACTCGAGCGGCGCATGACGAAGGTCTATATGTTGTATTCTTTCCGATCGACTCAACTCGCTCTGGGATTGATTGGTATCTGACTTTAATTGAAAGAGTAGCCTCGGAAGGCTGGATGGATGCCCTGGCACTCGTGGATACTGCGGGTGTTTTATCCGCTCATGCCGTCCCGTTGATGGTCAAGCGCGCTCAGGAACGAATTCACAAACCGCTTGAGCTGCACTTTCATAATGATTTCGGCCACGCAGTAGTCAATACAATTGCGGGATTGGCAGCGGGGGCAAGTGTGGCTCACCTTACGATGAACGGCATTGGTGAACGGGCGGGTAACACACCCCTTGAGGAGACAGTGATCTCTCTTCTCATCCAATACGGGGTGGATGTCGGTCTCAACTATGAGAGACTCTATTCCACCGCCCAGCTAGTCCGCCAGATAGGACGCTTCCCGACAGCAGATAACCGGCCAGTGACCGGCGATCGGTTATTCCATGTCGAATCAGGGATCATAACCGATTGGTGGCGCAACTGCGGAGAGGATCATATCCTGGAAATCTTTCCCTACCGGTGGGACTTGGTAGGACAGCCGGAGCCTAAGATTGTATATGGAAAATTAAGTGGGACAGCATCGGTTTTGGCGTTTTTGGACCAGCACGGGATTAAAGCAACGGAAGGGGAAGTAGGTGAAATGTTGCTCCTTCTAAAGGAAAAAGCCATTGAGAAGAAATCAGAGCTCAACGAAGAAGACATGGACGCGATCGTAGAGGCGGTTCTTAAAAGAACAAAGTTGGTGCCAACGGTTGATTGAAGGATGTGGCTAAGTCGAAAACGTTTGGCGTTTGCATGCTCGAATTTTAAAATCGATAGAATAATCAAAAAAACTATATCGTCTTGGACAAGGAGAAGCTAATGACAGTCAATTCAAAACAAGAAAGCTTTACGACATCAGATGGGCAGCACCCGGTCGTCCACCGGAGTTGGAAGCGACCACGTCCGATAATTGATTACGGAGAAGGTATCTATCTTTATGACAAGGACGGCAAACGATATATTGATGGGTCATCAGGCACCTCTGTGGTGGTGAATCTTGGTCACGGCAATCTGAGTATTATAGAGGCGATGTATGAACAGGCCAAGCGAGTGGCTTTTGCCTCACCCCATTTCTTTACCAATGAGCCAATGCTTAAGCTCGGGCAGATGATTTTGGAACGGGCGCCGGGGGAAATGAAAAACAACTGCCGCTCCTGGTTCTCTTGCACCGGCACGGATGCAGTGGATGATGCGGTCCGGTTGGCTCGGCAGTACGCGATTGCGAATGGTAAACCTTCTAAATACGTGGTTATCTCTCGCTGGCAACAATTTCATGGCAACCAAATCGGTATGGCGGGGGTAGCTGGGCATACCGATCGTCGCAAAATGTTATTTCCCATGTTTGTCAATTCTCCGCACATTCCACCTGCTTACTGCTACCGCTGCCCATTTGGAGATACCTACCCAGTCTGCAATCTCAAATGTGCCCATGCGCTAGAAACTGAAATTCACCAGATCGGAGAAGAAAATATTTCTGCTTTTATTGCAGAGCCGGTGGTAGGAGCTTCTCTCGGAGCTATTCCGACTCCTGAGGGCTATTTCGAAGTCATTCGAGAGATCTGCGATCGGTATGGTCTGCTGCTCATCATCGATGAGGTCATGACAGCCTGGGGCCGCACTGGAAGTTGGTTCGCCATGGACCATTATGGAGTCACTCCGGATATTATTGCGACTTCAAAGGGATTTACAGGAGGATATACCCCAATTGCTGCGACAATTGCTCGCGAGGAGATCTGGCAAGTGATCGAAAATTCAGGGGCTCCGTTTATGGCAGGTCACACGTTGAGCGAAAACCCCCCAGCCTGCGCTGCTGCTGTGGCTACCCTCACTTATATTGAAGAGCACGATATCATCAACAATAGTAGGGAGACTGGTGCATACTTACTGGAGCGTCTGCATGAATTGGATGAATTCGAAATCGTCGGAGATGTGCGTGGCCTGGGATTTATGTGCGGGGTTGAGTTTGTCAAAAATAAGAAGACTAAAGAACCGTTTCCACCAGGAAAGAAAGTAAGTCTTCTGGTGATGAACGAAGGGATCAAGCGCGGCCTGATATTGTTCCCGTGCACGGGAAATATCGAAGGGGTGGCCGGAGACATGATACTGGTAACCCCCCCCTTGATTACGACCCGCACTCAAGTCGATGAGATCATGGCAATAACCAGTGAAGCGATAGCTGCAGCTCAAACCCAATTGGTTTAACCAGCAGGCCACTTCAAATGCAGTCGAGGATCACCAATTATTTAGGATTTGTAAGCAGTTTAAGGTGAATATGATCTTTCGTAGCTTTTCTATGAGGATTATGACTACCTCCTGGATATGGCGAACACAATCGTCGATGCCCAAACGCGTGTTGAGCTTTATAAACATGCCGAGGAGTTCATTATCAAAGAAGGAGGTGTAATTATCCCATTATTTATCCACATGGTCGCTGTATTAAAGAACAATTGTCATGGTTGCAAGCGTCATATTCGCGTATATTGAATTGGTACGCAATCTGCCGCTTACGATCTAAAGCTTTTTATTCAGACCTAAGGAGTAAAGACGGTGAAAAAAATTTCCCATTTCCTTTCGGTAATTCTCATCTTGAGTTTCTTGCTCGTCGCCTGCGGTAGTCCGACGGCTGCACCCTCGCCGACCCAACAGAATGCGACAAATCCTCCAGTGGAACCAACTCAACCCACGGTGGAACCAACTCAACCCACAGTGGAGGCACAATGCTTAAAGATCGGTCTCTCGATCTCCAGCGGAGAAACAAACTCCCTTGATCCCTTTGCAATCCCAACTTCCGAGCAGGCAGTCATGATTAACCAGGTCTACAATCGTTTGATGGACTTGGACAACAATTTTGTGGTCCATCCCGAATTAGCTGAATCATGGGAGCCAAACGGAGACGCCACTGAATGGACTTTCCACCTGCGCCAAGGAGTCAAGTTCACGGATGGAAAAGAGCTGACCGCAGCCGATGTTGTATACTCTTATAAGAGACTGATTGACCCGGCTGATCCCTCTGAAGCTGCCTCCTCACTCTCCTTCTTGAGCCCTGAAGGAATCCTTGCTGTAGACAACTACACGGTCAAGTTCGTCACAAAGAAACCGGTTGCTGAACTGCCTGTTCTCATTACCATCAAGAATGCTTGGATTGTTGAGGACGGCGCTACAAAAGAACAGTTGCGTTTGAATGGCGTTGGGACAGGACCCTTCATCCCGGTTGATTTTCAACCTGTGCAGCAACCGCATAAGTTTGTGAAAAACCCCAACTACTGGGAACCAGGCCTTCCTAAATCCGAATGCCTTGAATTTTACGTCATTCAGGAACCGACCACCCGTATCGCTTCAATCCAATCGGGGGAAGTTGATATTGTGGAATATGTAGATTTCGCAACGATCCCCACCTTGATGGGAGACCCGAATATCACACTATTGAAGACAAGCAGCGCCTCCACTTCTTTAACTTTCGCCATGTGGGTCGATACAGCTCCCTTCAATGACCTGAAAGTAAGACAGGCAATGAAGAAACTAATTGACCGCCAGGCGATCGTGGATACCGTGTATCTCGGTTATGCTATGGTGGCCGACGACAATCCCATCCCACCTAACTCTCCCTATGCTTGGAGATCTGTTGTACCTGGACGCGATCTGGAAGGAGCTAAAAAATTACTAGCCGAAGCTGGATACGGACCAGACAACCCTCTTAAGGTCGACCTATATACGGCTGATTTCATGCCTGGAGTTGTCGCTGCGGCACAGATGTTTAAAGAACAGGCCGCGGAGGGGAATGTAGAAATCAACATAATCGTTGGCCCGTCTGCTGACCATTGGAGTAATGTATGGTTGAAACAACCGTTTGTAAACTCCGGCTGGGACCCCCGGCCTCCAGGTGAAGCCTTGGCTATTTGCTACCGTTCCGACGCGCTTTATGCTGAGACTCACTGGAAAGTACCCGCTTACGATGCTCTTCTGGATGAAGCCAATACTACAGTTGATCCGAGCCAGCGGACTGCGCTATATAAACAAGCTGGACAGATGTTAACAGAGCAAGGCGGGGAGCTGATCCCAATCTTCACGCTAGGTGTTGCCGCAATGAGATCTAACTGCACAGGTTACGAACGGCATATTCAATCCGGCCGCTTCGATCTTCGTTACGCAACTTGTAATCGCTGATCAGATTAGTAAAGTTCAAAGACAAGCCTTGCGAAGGTTTGCGGATTGTAAAATGAAGTTGAACCAAACCTTCGCAAGGCATTTCATAATATGCGGTGATAATAGCTGCTTAATCTTTCATCAGTAAGGTTTTGGTAAGGAATTATGATAGGTAAATTGATTTTTACACGCCTGATTTTGGCAGTGGTAACGCTCCTGGTAGTGTCGATCTTGATCTTCTGGACGGCCGAGGTATTGCCCGGCGACATAGCTGCACGTGTTTTAGGACGTGAATCGACAGCACAAGCTCGGGAGGTTTTCCGAGCAAAACTGCATTTGGACCGTCCCATTATCCAAAGGTACGGTATCTGGTTAGGAGGGATAATTCGAGGAGATTTCGGACAATCCCTTGTAAATGACAGGAAGGTTGTTGATACGATCGGACCGCGTCTGAAGAACACGCTGATTATTGGACTAGTCGCATTTGCCCTCTACTTACCAGTGACTATTCTACTGGCGAGCCTTGCAGCAGTTTATCGGGATCGCCCGATCGACAGCTTTATCTCGCTCCTAACCCTAATTGGCTTATCCATGCCGGAATTTGTTTCTGGAACGATTTTATTGTTTTTTTTCGCAGTAGCCATCCCGATATTCCCGGTAATGGCTCTGATTGATAATGCAAAATCGCCTCTTGAGGCGTTGCGAATCCTGGCGTTACCTGCCATTACGCTCATGATCATCATGTCCGTCTATGCCATCCGAATGCTGCGCGACAACCTAATCGAGGTTTTAGACTCTGAATATATCCGGATGGCGGATTTAAAAGGTATGTCCCGACGGCAAGTCATTCTGCGACATGCCCTCCCAAATGCGATTATCCCGGCCCTCAACGTCACCTCTCTCAATCTGGCCTACCTGATTGGGGGCGTTGTCCTTGTAGAACGTGTTTTTTCTTATCCCGGGTTGGGAAGTTTATTAGTCGATTCAATCCTCCTTCGGGATGTGCCAGTGATTGAAGCTGTCACGCTGATCGTCGCCTCGATCTATATCTTTGCCAATCTTTTTGCAGACGTCATGACCATGATCCTCAATCCACGTCTCAGATATGGATAATATGACTTCTACTGGTAATTCAACCCCGTTGCCGGCGATGCCTTCTTTTAGACAGGTAATTCGTCGTGTCCAGCGCCTACCCCCTACATTCCTGATCGGAAGCGTTGTCCTCATATTCTATCTGATCCTGGCTCTCACGGGACGTTATTGGGCACCTTATAACGCAACCAAGACAGGAACGGGACCGCCATTTTCTCCAATCAGCGCAAAACATTGGTTTGGAACCGACCAGCTGGGAAGGGATATTTTCAGCCGGATCGTGCTCGGAACAGATGATGTGCTTTTCTTATCTCTTTCGGGTACTCTGATAGCGATGATTCTCGGTGTACCACTGGGATTAATAAGCGGCCTTGTGCGTGGCTGGTTCGACGAAGTTTTCATGCGAATCCTGGACGTGATCATTAGCATTCCACTCTTGATTTTGGCTTTACTAGTGATCGCCGCAGCCGGCTCGCAGTTAAGCGGTAACTCCTTTTTACTCATTGGTGTCATTGCTGTAGTTTATGCACCCCGCATCGCCAGGATGGCGAGAGCCGTGGCATTAAACCTTGTGACCAGCGATTTTGTCACGGTTGCGCGTTTGCGAGGGGAATCAACCCTCTGGATCATTCTGCATGAGTTAGCTCCCAACGCTACTGGCGTCATTCTGGTGGAATTTGGCGTCCGCGCTGGGTATGCGCCGATCCTGATTGGTTCATTGGGTTTTCTTGGATTTGGAGTGCGTCCCCCCACGCCTGAATGGGGGGTCATGATCAGCGAGAACCGCATCGGCATCGTTACCTCCCCTGTAACCGTAATCGCACCTGCACTAGCTTTGGCTCTGCTTGTGATTGGTCTGAATCTTTTTACCGACGGTATGGCTCGAATCCTCGGGCGCTCTACCAATCAAAACCCTTGAATGAGTTTTATAGATGATAAAAGAAATTATTACCTCCTCAAATTCCCTTTTGCATGTTAAAGACGTCAGCGTTGATTACTGGAGCCAGGATCGCTGGGTGAATGTCATTGATCGCATTTCCTTTGATATCCAAACAGGCGAATCGGTAGGATTAGTAGGAGAATCTGGGTGCGGGAAGACAACCATGTTGTACAGCATGGTTGGTTATGTCCGCCCGAATAGCCGCATCCGTGAAGGGTCTGTACTTTTCCAAGGAGAGGACCTTTTAACCCAATCCAAAAGCAAGCTCCAACATATTCGCGGGAAACTCATCAGCATAGTCCCACAGAATCCCACGACTGCTCTCAGCCCCGGAATGCGGATCGGCAAGCAGATAACGGAAACTCTTGAAGCGCACCATTGGAAGTCTGAGAAGTACAACGCTGAAAATTATGCGATTGAGCTTTTAAAGATGGTCAGCTTGCCGAATCCAGAGAAGATCCTGCCGAAATATCCTCACCAAATCAGCGGTGGGCAGCAACAGCGCGTTCTCATCGCTATGGCAATTTCCTGCAACCCCAAACTGCTTCTGTTGGATGAACCGACTACCGGGCTCGATGTCACGACTCAGGCCCAAATCTTAGATTTGCTGACCGAGCTCCGCGCGGTAACCGGTATGTCCCTGCTTTATGTAACGCACAACTTAGGCGTGGTAGCCCAGATTTGTGACCGGATTGGCGTGATGTATGCGGGCTATTTAGTAGAAATAGCTACCAGACATACTTTGTTTCGAAACCCCTCACATCCCTACACCCAAGGCTTAATTTCGGCTGTTCCTCGGATCAGTACCCCGAATGTTAAACAGTCCTTGATCCTCAAAGGGCTTTTAAATCGCAGTGAACTGCCCGCCGGGTGCCCGTTTGCACCGAGATGTGATTTTTCTCTCCCGCGTTGTATGGAGGAAACTCAAGAATTAATCTCAATCGAGAGGGATCATCAGGTCGCCTGCTGGCGCTGGCAGGAAATCCCCTCTTTTACCGAGCGGATTTCCAGGATCACAAGTGAGGTTCCACAACAAAGTACAGCGGAGGGATGGAACGGTCAGAGGTCCCTGCTGGCAATTGAGAATCTGCGAGCTGGTTATATAACCGAGCGGGTCGGAAAAACCTACAAAAGGACACCGAAAGATGTAGTAGAAGAGATCACCCTAGACATAAGACCCGGGGAGACGTTTGCATTGGTTGGCGAATCGGGTAGTGGAAAAACCACGGTTGCCCGGGCTGTGAGTGGATTGTTGCCGTACGTCTCCGGAATACTGAATATTGAGGACCGTTATGATCTCAAAATGTCCATGCGAAAGCGCAGCGACGATATGCTGCGATCCGTCCAGTATATCTTTCAGAATCCGGACGCATCCCTGAACCCCCGGCAGCGCGTCTCCTTGATCATTGGCAGGCCGCTGCAGAAATTTTTCAAGCTATATGGTGAGGCGTTAAGGCAAAAAGTGATCCGGTTATTGGCAGATGTCCATCTGGATGCCAGTTTTTACGACCGCTTTCCGGATGAGCTGAGCGGTGGTGAGCGTCAGCGCATCGCAATCGCGCGAGCACTGGCAGCCGAACCAAAGCTTCTCCTCTGCGATGAGATCCTCTCGGCTTTGGATGTCTCTGTCCAGGCTAATATTTTAAAACTACTGGCCGAGCTCCAAGTGGAACGAGGCATTGCATTCCTTTTTATATCCCATGACCTGGCTATTGTCCGTTCTCTGGCACACCGGGTGGGTGTGATGTACTGGGGTCTGCTCTTTGAAACGGGGAGAGTTGAAGAGGTATTCAACCCGCCTTATCATCCTTATACTTACTTACTACTAAGTGCGGTGCCGGAGCCGGATCCGGACAATGTCATGCCGACCGTTCGGATGGATACCGGCCTGATCGTAGGAGCAAAGAAAATGACCTGTCCTTTTGCACCCCGCTGCCCGGTGAAAGTTGGTCAGGTATGCGAAGTAGATCAAGTCCCTTGGCAGCGGGTCAGCCAAACGCATCAGTTGCGCTGCTTTCATTCGGTAGAACAACTGCTCTTCATTCAAGAAAAGATCGCTTAGATCAGTGAGATTGACCACAGTCAGAGAAGATTTCTACCAACAAACTGTAGAGGCAAGCAATAGATGAAAACAAGCGTGGAGAACATGACCATACACGATCGAGTGGAGGCAATCTTTAAAGGTAAGAAGCCAGACCGGATCCCCTTTATAGATCGGTTGGAAGTGTGGTACCGCTGTCATAATCGTTCAGGGACATTACCCGAAAAGTTTCAGGGGATGTCGCTAACGGAAATCCATCGAGAAGTAGGGATCGGGCAGCAGGTGTACTTAGTACCATACGCTTTTAAGATGAGAGGGGTAGAGGTCATTGCTCGCTTCAATGGGGAGGTATTCTTTCATGAAGTCGAGCCTGTGATGGAGTTTTTCTGCGGGATATCCGAACTAGCCAGCGTCGATAAAGCAGGTATCACAGAGATTGAGTTGATTACACCGGTAGGCAAGATCAGAACTCAGCACGAACTCCTTCCGGATAACATTTTATCTGGCACTGAACCGTATTTGAAAGAACATTTGATCAAAGATAGTGCTGATTACCGTACAGTGGAATATATAATTGAAAGGCAAGAGTTTATCCCTCTATATGAAAAGATATACAAGGAAACAGCAAGATTGGGGGACATTGGCTTTATTGTTCCTATGACACCACGCGTCCCTTTTCAGCAAGTGCTACTCGAGTACTTAGGTGAAATTCCTTTGTTTTACGCTTTACACGATAATCATGAAAAAGTCAGCAGGCTGATCCAGGTCTTAGATGTTCAATTGACTGAGATCTTAAAGAATTTAGCAAATTTAAAGGTCCCCTTTGTTGAATTCCCGGATAATTTGCACGGTATGATGACCAATCCGAAGCTCTTCAAGGAATTCAGCTTGCCCTATTATCTGCGCTACTGTGAGATTTTGCATGGGCAGGGAAAAAAAGTTGGCAGTCACACCGATGGAAATATCAAACCGCTTTTATCCTTACTGGTGGAATCCGGTCTGGATGTCTGCGAGTCCTTTTCCCCCTCACCGTTAACACCTTGCACCTTCGAGGAGGCCTGGAGTGGTTTGGAAAATGGTCCTATAATCTGGGGAGGAATCCCTTCCCCGATCTTGGAAGAGCGGACGAGTGAGGCTGAGTTTATCCAGTATGTACAGATGGTACTGGATTTGGTAGGGGATAAACCCATCATTCTTGGCATAGGTGATATGGTGATGGGTCATAATTCGATTGACCGGGTTCGCTACATCGTGGAACAAGTGGAAAATCACGATATATGACAAGCCAATGAAAGACTAAGAATTGTTTGATTTATAGGAAAAGTCGTAGAAATATGTCTCCCCTTTGTTGGGAAGTCTGCCGCTATGCTTGAGAATGAATTTAGAATCATGACTTGGAAACACCTTTCTCGGCTGAGAATCCAGATAAAGACTTAATTGATATCCGTATCCTGGATCATCAAGGCAAGATATTACTGATTACGTGATCAATCCGGAAAGGCGTATTTCCGATATAGCCTCTGAGAACAATGACTTCCAGGATCGGGATGTGTCCGCATATTCATAGATTGCAAGGAGCCTGGTCGTTCTACGAAGGAGAATATTTAGAATGCTAGAAGTTACCCCTCAAGTATTGATCGAAAAAAAATATGCAGATTTGTCGAAAAACTTTGACTATTGGGAAAAGACCAAAGATTTAATCGATAACAGTCTCGATATCATCTTTAATTACCGCCAGAGCGGGCATCCTGGCGGTTCACGCTCGAAAGTGCATACCCTGGTTACCCTTCTTTTGAGCAGGGTAATGCGCTGGGATATACGCCATCCGGAGAAAAAATTTGGTGATCGCTTTGTTCTTTCCGGAGGGCATACTATTCCGCTGGTTTATTGCACCCTGGCTGTCTTCAATGAGGCCCTCCGGATTAAATACCAGCAGACGCAAGACAAAAAATACCTTATCCCCAAAGCTGAAGAACGAGCCCTGTATTGGGAAGACTTGCTGGGATTTCGCCACCGAGGAGGTCTATCGGGCCACGCAGAGATGGAAGGAAAAACATTGTTCCTGAAGTTTAATACTGGTCCTTCAGGTCATGGCAGCCCGGCAGCTGCGGGTGAGGCGTTAGCACTCAAACGAACTGGCGCTGAAGGAGTGAAGGTATTTGCCATTGAAGGAGAAGGCGGACTTACACCCGGCGCGGTTCATGAAACGATGAACTCTGCCTGGGCTTTGGGTTTGGACAATCTATATTTTATTATCGATTGGAATGATTACGGCATCGACGATCGCACCTTCAGCAGCGTGATTTACGGCACCCCGGAAACCTGGTTCGGATCCCACGGCTGGAGAGTATTTGGGACCGAACATGGAAGCGAATGGTCCGAAGTCAGCAAGACGTTCTTGTCGATGGTATTCAGCGAGAACAAAGCAAAGGTCCCCAATGTCGCCTGGCTGACGACTCGCAAAGGGCGCGGTTATTTAAAGTACGATAATGCTTCACATGGAACGCCTCATGCGCTAAATAGCGAACTGTTCTGGGAGACCAAGAAAGAATTTGCCTCCAAGTACGGCGTCAAATTTATGAACTTCGGCGGGGCAGCGCCAAAAGATCCGACTAAGCTGCGTGAGGAGTTTCAGGCCAACTTGAAAGCCGTCTTTTCGGTGCTCTGTCAGGATCAGGCGTTGGTTGATTATCTGGCAGAAACGTTGGTGGCGATCGGCGATAGTGTACCTGCCCATATACCTTCCTTCTCATTAGGTAAGCATGGCATTCCATTTGAAGATGAGCGTCTCTTTGATTACCGCAGCTACCCGGCGGATATGTATGTCGCCCCAGGCACTTCCATCGCGAACCGTTCCGCGCTAGCCAAGTGGGGCTCATGGGTAAACGCATTCGGCGCCAAGTATTACGACCGCCCATTATTCTTGGCCGCCTCCGCAGATCTCGCAGAATCGACCAATATCGCCGGCTTTGCCAAAGCCTATGGCGATTTTCCAGGTTATGGCTGGTATGAGCGAAATAAGAATCTCCAGGGAGTACTGCTCCCACAGGGGATTACCGAGTTCACCAATGCCGGTATTTTCTCCGCTATCGCAACGGTCAATTTTTCGGATGATCCGGAGGCACATTTCGACGGCTTCTGGGGAGCCTGCTCCACATATGCATCATTTTCCTATTTAAAATATGGGATGTTCCGCCTACTGAGCCAGTTAGCTCAAGACTGCCAGTGGAAAGTTGGAAAAGTGATCTGGGTGGCCGGCCATTCCGGTCCGGAGACAGCTGACGACAGCCGCACTCACTTCGGTATTTTTGAACCCGGTGTTACTCAGTTATTCCCTGAAGGGCAGATTATCAATCTCCATCCCTGGGAATTCAACGAAGTGCCTGTTTTGCTCGGCGAGGCTTTACGCCAAGAAATACCGATTATCGCTCTGCACCTTACACGGCCTCCCATTGTCATCCCCGATCGGCAGGAACTCGGAATACCATCCCACTTTGAGGCTGCACGCGGAGCATACATCGTGCATGATTACCGTCCTGGGTACCCCCAACAGGGCGTATTCTATGTTCAAGGCACCAGCGCAATGACCTCGATCATCAAGATCCTTCCCGAGTTGGAGCGGCGGAACCTGAATGTGAAAATTGTGTATGTCGCCAGCCCTGAGTTGTTTGCCCTCCAATCGGCAAACTACCGAGAGGCGGTTGTCACTCCTGGAGACCGGGCGAACTCTACCGTGATCACTACCCAAGCACGCGGGCTGATGCGCACTTGGCTTTTCAATAAAATTGCAGAAGAATACGCCCTTTCCTCTGACTGGGACAACCGCTGGCGTACCGGGGGCAATTTGGATGAAGTTATTGAGGAGGCTCATCTCTCTCCCGGATGGGTTTTAAAGGGAATCGAACGCTTCGCCGCGGATCGGGATCTCCGTTTGCAGAGTTTGCAATCCGAAATTGATGCTGCTTCGTGAGGTTTTAGAGAACACGCTTAAACCTCCATGGTGCAAATATTCTATCCATAACTAGAAATCAGAGCTTGAGATTCCAGTCGGACAACTTCCCGAATTAACTTATTCACCGAAATCTCATATATTTTCATTTGAAGCAAACCAACCAGGATACCGAAGTAGCTCATCAACGTGCGGGAATTTAAAAAGGTTCTTTATAAATAAGTGAATTTACAGGCAAAACAATAATGCGATCTATTATTTACTGTCACTCCGTCACCTGGAGGATGGGCTTATTAAACCAAAACCTCCCGCGTGGGAGGTTTATGACCAAAAGGTGGGCCCGGCTGGATTCGCCGCGTGCGTCCCCGAAGGGGGAACCGGCGACCAGGCGTACATGTGCCCCGTAGGGGTATTCAGGCTCAAATCCAATTGGCTACAATTTTATATGATTTGGATAGCGATAGTTACCGTAGTAACCCTAGATGTATACCTTATTAACATCCATTTTTTGAACTATAAAGAAACACATATACTACTGGTTAAGACACCACTTTTAATTTGATTAAATTTCGCTTTAATTGGAGTTAAAAATTGTTATTGCCGATGAAATAGCAATAATTAGTGGAATTAAGATGAATCCTAAAAGAAACAGTAAATCACGTGTTCCACCGCCAAATAGATTTCCTGTAACCTTTCGGTACTTATCATTTGCCTCATCATCTAATAACGCCTCTCTTTTTGCCCTGTACTCATTGAGACGCGTATGTACATGTATTTCTGACAAAAATAATCCTAACCAAATAAAAGAAACAAACAATATTGGAAACCATCGGTTTGAGACAAGGACTGAAGTAGATGGTTGTGATGCAAAGAGAGCTGTGAGATATGAGATACTTATTGAATAGCCTGCAATTCGCCATTCGATATCCCTATAACGAAATATTTCATTGTTGTACCAAGAAAAATAGTCTTTGGAAGATATTGTCATTTTTGCCTCCAGGGTGAAAATTACTTCAACAAATATTGGGGGGGTAATATTTATATTATAACCTTTCATTAAAGAATTAATAATTAAGCAATTATAGAATTTTTTACAGATTTGTATTTTTAATAAAGGTGAAACAATATTCTAGTGGGTCGAGGATAAATTTCAATGGATAAGAAATTTATTTCTTATTGATTATTACCAGCGACCAAGCGTATTCAGGCTCGACTCCAGTTCGGCTATGATATCAAGGAATTAAAGAATGTAATGATTGACTTGGTTATTTTTTATGTATAAATAGATTCTATTTGCGTATTGATTGAATTATTAAAGCACCAATTATTGTAAGAAAAAAGGTAATTATGCTCGAAAAAAAACCAACTATTAATTTATCTTTATTTCTTTTCCAAAATGTGTTGTGATTGGTTCTATATTCTAAAATTATCTTATTCTTTCTAGTTTGGATTGTAGAAAAATAAAAAAATATTGCAATAAGCATTATTAATGAATTACCAATTGCAATATAAGTGCTTATTGGCTCTTCGAAAAGTTTATCTATTATATTAAATAGTGAAAGAGTAATTCCCAAACCCAAAACGAGATAATAGAGTGTAACAACCCACTGCCATTTACGACGGCAAGAATTCAATAATTTTTCAATCTTCCCAAAAGCACCTAAATACACTAGATCATCTTCATAACAGTCAATGTGGGAAAAATATTCAGAAGTCCAGAAATGAAGTCGAGGAAAAAGCGAATTACTTGTGAAGTAGATCGATATTTCTCGAAACTCTTTTCCTTTAGAATTTAAGAGTTCATCAACACTTGAAAAACTATAACCACCTACTTCAATTTCTATTTTTCCTGAATTATCAATTTCCTGAAGAAAATTAGCAATATCAGCTATTTCATCTAGATAAAGCTTAACTGGGCCGGAAGAATATGAAGGGGGTTTTTTAATTTTTTCCATTATGCCTCTTTTCAAATAAAGCTTTGCATAAACATTGTTATCTTAACCAAGCTAACAGGCTCAAATCCAGACCCACTACAATTTTACATCATTTAGATGGAAGTTGTTCAACGAGTCGATGTTCACTTCCCTTGCAGGACTATATTTTCAATGATATTTATTTTTGAAAATCCCCATTTATATTATCCACGTTTTTTTACTACTTCTTGCAGAAATCTCTGAAGCAATATTTTACGCTTTTATCCCCGACGATAAAAATATAGATAAAA
>Ga0209212_1003866_pt1 | contig 19192 bp, 26 predicted proteins | sample RifGroC2_FD_183996 | JGI IMG/M metagenome (GOLD analysis project Ga0209212, IMG submission 183996) | Groundwater microbial communities from Rifle, Colorado, USA - Groundwater C2 (SPAdes) (version 2) | ecosystem: Environmental > Aquatic > Deep subsurface > Groundwater | place: Rifle, Colorado... | reverse complement strand
CCGGCCTGCAGGGCGCCTTGCGCAGCGCCTTCCTCATAAAAAGCGGGCTTCCGAAAGAAGTTTTTATCGCCACCGGCGCGGTAATAGCCGCGCTCGTGGACGTAACCCGGATAACGGTCTATATCCCACATTTCAAGGCTTCCGTTCTGGGCGACCACTGGCTGCTCGTTATCCTTGCGGTGGTCTCGGCTTTCTTGGGCGCGTTCATCGGCAGCAGGCTGGTAAAGAAAGTAACCATGCGCGCGGTGCAGCTTACCGTCGCCGTTATGCTCTGCGCCGTAGCCCTGGGTCTTGGGCTCGGGTTGATCTAGGGACAGGAGATAATCTGGTATGGCGGCTGGAGATCTGCTCATAATATTCGGCGCGAAGTATTTATTCCTGGCCATCCCAGCCGGCGCGCTCCTTTATTTTCTCCGGCAGCCCGCGCCAGAGAGAATACGTCTGCTCTTTCTGGGAGTACTCGCGCTTCCGCTCATATATGGCTTCGCAAAAGTGGCGGGGACTCTTTATTATGACCCCCGCCCGTTTGTGCAAACCAACTTTATTCCCCTTGTCCCTCATGGTCCGGACAACGGTTTCCCCTCCGAGCACACGCTGTTCGGCGCGGCCATCTCCGCGGTTGTATGGGTGTCCGGCCGTAAGATCGGGGCCGTATTGTGGGCGCTGACGGCGCTGGTCGGGGTATCAAGAGTCCTCGCCGGAGTTCATCACGCCGTAGATATCTTCGGCAGTATTGCGCTCAGCGTCGCGGTTGTATGGATAATATCCGGATTGATGAAGCGACGGCGACATTTGAATGTGCAGAACGCGGAGAGAAATAACGGCGGATAAGGAGGAATATAACATGAAATTGGCGATCATTATATCGGTGACGGAACCCGAAACGGCCTGGAACGCATTGCGGCTCGGGAATTTCGCGAGAAAGCAGAACGACGAGGTCTCGGTGTTTTTCATGGGCCCCGGCGTGGACGCCGTAGAAACCACGGACGAGAAGTTTAAAGTTAAGGCGCAGGCCGAGGAATTCCTGCAGCAGGGCGGCAAGCTCCTTGCCTGCGGCACCTGCCTTAAGGTGCGCAACAAGGCCGGGAGCGAAGTCTGCCCGCTGTCCAGCATGAAAGACCTTTACGAACTCGTCAGGGACTCCGACCGCGTCGTGACGTTCTAACTGTATGAAGGTCCGCGACAGCGGCATGCCCGACGCCGCCTTCTGGGAGAGCCTCTTCGATGTGGAACTGATCCTGGACCGTATGGCCGTTAATAGCTCCGTCCACGGCCTGGTCGAGTTCGGCTGCGGCTACGGGTCGTTCACGCTGCCGGCGGCCCGGAGGATCTCCGGGTCCCTGCACGCTTTCGACGTTGATGATGAAGCTATGGCCCTGGCCCGGGACAGGGCCGCGGCTTCCGGGCTTGCCAACATCTCCTTCCTCCACCGTGACTTTCTTGAGGACGGCACTGGTCTGCCCGACGCTTGTGTGGATTACGTTATGCTGTTCAATATCCTCCATCACGAACGGCCAGCAGAGATAACAAAAGAAGCGCTGCGCATACTCCGGCCGGGAGGCACGGCCGGGGCGATCCACTGGATCCACTCCGCCGCGACCCCGCGCGGTCCCGCACTGGAAATCCGCCCGAAGCCCGAGGCGCTGCTCGAGCTGCTGCGCGCAAGCGGGTTTCAGCCGGCGCCGATTGAATTGCCTCCCTGGCATTTCGGGATCCGCGCAGTTAAATCCCTGCCCGCATAACAGGTCTTTCCCCCGGCGATCTTACAATCCCCCGCCAGTGTCGCGAAAGTAGCATTTCCACGCCACCGGGGGAGGGTAGGGAGGGGGCAACTAAGTAAAATCTAACTCGGTCCTTTTGGGTTTAGATATCCGTATATCCATATATACAAATATCCCCCCTCCTTGACTTCCCGCTGCCTTATGGTATAATACCCTTAATAATTAAGGGTATTATATATGACTAACAACCGCCACAGCCATAAAGACACATTTGAGCGCCTCTATAAGATCGCTGAGGTGCAGGGCGGTTATTTCACGACCAAGCAGGCGGAGGCAGCTGGTTTCAACCAGAAGAATCATGGCTACCATGTCCGGACGGGCAACTGGATCAGGGAGCGCCGCGGTATTTACCGCCTGGCCAAATTCCCCCCCACGGAACGCCCCGACCTCATGTTCTGGTGGCTGTGGTCACGCAACCGCGACGACGTGCCGCAGGGTGTCTATTCGCATGAAACGGCGCTAAGCCTTTATGATCTTTCGGATATCAATCCGGCCAGGCTGCATATGACCGTGCCGCGCTCTTTTCAACGCAGGAACGCCCCGTCCAAGACCCCGGTCCTTCACCGGGGCAGCGTACACAAAGATGATATTGAGACCAGATTCGGCGTTAAAGTGACTAAGGCGCTCAAAACTATCACGGATCTTCTGACTACCCGCACGGTCCAGATGGATCACATGCAGCAAGCGGTGAAGCAAGCATTCCAGCGCGGGCTCATTACCCGCATGGAACTGGCGCGCAACCGACGGATTCCTGCCGCCATAAAAAAAGAGATCGAGCAGCTCAGGGGAGACCAATAATGGACAAACCGAAAAAGTATTCAACCCCGACGGCATTCCGCCGCGCCTTAGAAGACCGACTTAAACAAAAAGCAAAAAACGAAGAATTAGACCTCCAGCGTCTTATGCGGGAGGTATCTTTTGACCGCCTACTGGCCCGCCTGTTCGCCCGAAAAGACGCGGCATGGATTCTTAAAGGCGGCTATGCCCTGGAATTACGGATGAAGGAAGCCCGCGCAACAAAGGATATCGACCTGGCGCTTCGCCATTCCCTGGGCACAGGGAAAGACCTCCCCCTCAAAACTATGATCCTTGAAGCGCTCGCGGCGTCCGCGGCCCGCGACCTGGGCGACTTCTTTTCTTTCAATATCGGCGAAGCAATGCTGGACCTGGATGCGGCGCCCTATGGCGGGGCCCGCTTCCCCGTCGAGGCCCGCCTCGATGGCCGCACATTTGTGCGTTTTCATCTCGATGTCGGAGCCGGCGACGTGGTCCTTGCGCCATTCGACACAACGCAGGCCCATGACTGGCTCGCTTTCGCCGGCATCCCTGGTGCGTCGTTCCCCACTATTTCGCGGGAGCAGCACTTCGCTGAAAAGCTTCACAGTTACACCCTGCCGCGCGAGACGCCCAACTCCCGTGCCCGTGACCTTATCGACATGCTTCTGCTAATCGGCTCCGCCAAGATGGATCACACCAAGGTCCGGCTGGCGCTGGACGCCACCTTTAAACGCCGCAAGACTCACTCTTTGCCGCCAGCTCTCGCCCGGCCGCCGGCCGCATGGGCGGCACCTTTCAGGGCGTTGGCTGTCGCGTGCAGCCTGCCCGGTGACCTGTCGGCGGCGTATGAAGTCTTAAACTCCTTCTATTCCAGGCTGCCGGCATAGATATCCATATACCCGTATATATAGATATCCGCCCTTGCCGGATACCCGATTAAGCTGTCCTGGGGACCAGGCGCTGCCTGTTACGCGGTATTCAACGCACTGAACAATTTGTATTCAGGGTGAAAGATCCTTATCTTACCAGCACATTTTCATAACAATTAAGCGCGGGGCACGCCTGGGATATCCGGATATACAGATATAATCCACGCAGGCGGCGGCGCAGGCCGCCGCGGCCGGCCGGCAACAGGTTTCCATAAAAGCGTATAATACAACACAGGGGGACAAGAACTTACCGGGGCGGCCGCACAATCCCGCATATATCCCGGCGGCATTCGCATCTGCCGCCCTGTTCCCGTCTCCCCCGCCGTACACCGGGATTCACACACCAGCACCAGGAGGGCCGCACTATGACCGCTTCCGAATTAAAGATACTGGCTATCGACGACGGGGAGGACAGTCTGGACACTTTGAACGCCGCCGTGGCGCATGCTTTCCCCGCGGCCCGCTTTTTCGCCGCCGCAACCGGCCCCAAAGGCATGGCCCTGGCGCTGGCCGAAGACCCGGATATAATCCTGCTCGACATAGTCATGCCGGAAATGGACGGGTTCGAGATCTGCCGGCGGCTCAAAGAGGACGCGCGCCTCAGGCATATCCCGGTGGTCTTTCTAACCGCCCTCAAACCCGACAGGGAGACCTGTGAGAAAGCGTTCGCGGCCGGCGCCGAGGCGTTCATTTCAAAACCCCTGGAACTCTGGGAGCTGACCGTCCAACTGCGGGCCATGCTGAAGATCAAAGCGGCCAACATCCTGCAGCGGGCCGACCGCGACCACCTGGCGGTCCTGGTCGCGCAGCGTACCCGCGAACTCGCGGCGGAACTCGCCGCGCGGGAGAAGGCGCTTGAAACACTGAAAGAAAGTGAGGCGTTATTTAAGACCGCATTTACCGCGTCGCCCATGGGCATCTGCCTGGTCGACGCCAGAACAGGGCGTTTCCTGAGCGTGAACCCGATGTTCGCAAGGATCGTCGGCAGGCCCGTGGAAGAGCTGGCCGCGGCCACCTGGACGGACCTCACTCATCCCGGCGATATAAAAGCCCAGTCGGAGAACCTGGCGCTGCTGCTCGCCGGCAAGCTGAAGCAGTTCCAGCTGGAGAAGCGTTATCTCCGGCCCGGCGGCGCCGCGGTCTGGGTAAGACTGACCGCCGCCCCGCTGCCGGCGTTCGACAATTCCGATCCCCACTATCTCGGCATGGTGGAAGATATCAGCGCCGGCAAGGCCGCCGAACTGGAAAGAGCAAAACTTGAAGAGCAGCTCCGCCAGTCGCAGAAGATGGAGACCGCCGGCAGCCTGGCCGGCGGGATCGCGCACGATTTCAACAACATCCTGTCCGCCATCCTGGCTTACAGCGGCTTCCTGCTTAAAAGCCTCGACCAGGCCGATCCCCGGCGCGAGGACGCGGAAGAAATAAACAAAGCGGGCCTGCGCGCCGCCGCGCTGACGCGCCAGCTCCTGGCCTTCAGCCGCAGGCAGGTGCTGCAGCCCAAAGTGCTCGACGTAAACCAGGTCATCCAGGGCATGAAGACAATGCTCGGCCGCCTCATCGGCGAGAATATAAAACTGACGGCCCTCAAAAGCAGAACGCCGGCGCTCATAAAAGCGGACCAGGGCTATCTCGAACAGGTCCTCCTGAACCTTTGCGTCAACGCGCGCGACGCCATGCCGAAAGGCGGCAAACTTACCCTTGAAGCCTCCCTTATCCGCCTGACCGGGCCGCTCGTCCACCGCCACGGCACCGTCGTGCCGGGCAATTATGTAATGCTCTCGGTAAGCGATACCGGGACCGGCATGAGCGCGGAGACCCAGTCCCATATCTTCGAGCCGTTCTTCACCACCAAACCGCGCGACAAAGGCACCGGCCTGGGCCTTTCCACCGTCCACGGTATCATAAAACAAAGCGGCGGGTCCGTCACCGTCTACAGCGAAGCGGGACAGGGTACGGTTTTCAAGATATATTTCCCGCAGGTTATCGACGAGGCGGTAACACCCGGGCAGCCCGCGGCCCCCGGCAAGGCATTCACCTGTAGCGGCAGTATCCTGGTGGTGGATGATGAAAGCTCGCTGCGGGCTCTCACGCGCCGCACCCTCACGCCGGACGGCTTCACCGTTCTCGAAGCGGCCAGCGCCGAGGAAGCGCTGGCGGTCTGCAAACGGCATAAGGGCCCCATTCAGCTCGTCCTGACGGATATAGTGCTGCCCAAAATGAATGGACTCGAACTGTCCGCCCGGCTGGAATCTCTTTATCCCGGGATAAAGACGCTTTTCATGTCGGGCTACACGGACCATGCCGTCCTCGCGCACGGCATACTCGACCCGGCTAAGAATTTTCTCCAGAAACCCTTCACGCTCGACGAGCTTACATGTAAGATACAGGAGGTTCTACCGGCCGCATGTACCCCCCCCCCCCCCCCCCCCCCCCCACGCACCAAAGGCGCTTAAAACGCGCGTGAGGCCCCTTCACGGGCCCATTATGCGTCCCGCCCGGGCGGGGCGCCACCGGCGTTGACGCGCGTTATAGGTTTTACGGCCCACCGCCGCGTGGGCCATACTCCTATCCGGCTATATGCAGCTTATGTTACACTTTTAAAGCAGCCGGGGGGTTGTGCAGCGGGTGAGGGTATCCGCCGGGGTAAGGGAGCCAGGATGCCCAGAAGAATACTTGTGGCCGACGATGACAAGGCCATGCTTAATATTTACGCGCGCATATTTACCGGGACGGATTATCTGATCTCGCAGGCTTCAGGCTTCGCCGAGGCCGCGCGGCTTATAAACTCCGGCAACTACGACCTATTGATAACGGATCTGCTGCTCGGTGACGGCCTGGGCACCGAGCTGATAAGGCTCTTCGAGAAAAAGAAGACAGGCGCCAGGAGCCTGCTCGTGACGGGCTCCGTCGCGGAATTCGCACCGGAGCAGCTCCCGGAAATATACTTCGAAAAGCCCTTTAAAGTGGAAGTGTTTATGGCCGCAGTTACTAAAGCCCTGGCGTAGCCGGGGCGGCGGCTGCCTTGTCCCGCCCAGGGCCCCGGATATCCATATATACGGATATCCCCCCCCCGCCCTACGGCCACGCCCTGTTCGCCTTCGACCCATAAAAGCGAACTCCCCCCTTCAATCCTGCAACGCTTCCGTCGGGCTACCTTTTACACATTGCGCCCATAGTTCGCATATTTTGTAATATACGAACTATGGCCATATACCAATACAAGCGCGAACCCCTCACCAACGCAAACGCCGACCGCCTGGCTAATGCCTGCAGCTCCGGAATCGAGAAAGTCGTTATCTCAACGCTGCTCGACACCGGCCTGCGCGTTTCAGAGCTGGCCGGCCTGACTAAAGAGAATATGCTCTGGCAGGATCGCCGGCTCCTGGTCTACGGCAAGGGCGGCCCGTTCGGCAAGAAAACAAAACGCCGCATTGTCCCGCTAACCGAAAGAGCCTTCACCGTCCTGTCCAATTATTTCTCCCTTAACGACACCTTCGGCTACACCGCCCGCGGCATCCAGAAGATCGTCCGGCGGGTCTCCAACCGCGCCGGCATCACCCAAAAGGTTTCCCCTCATGTGCTTCGCCATACCTTTGCCGCTGCCTGCGTCAAGAAAGGCTTAAGCACCCGCTATCTCCAAATGTTTTTAGGCCACGACCATCTATCGACCACGGAGATTTACTTAAACGTCTCACCGGAAGACGCCTGCGCAGATTTCAAGAAACGTTTTTAACTATGGGAAAGAGTTTTCTTGACAATAGCCGCGGATATCCGGTATATTTAGATATCCGCATATCTGGATATACAGTGTTATTTTAAGGGGGCCTCTTGATAATCGCGATCTCAAACCATAAAGGCGGCGTAGGTAAAACCACCACCGCCCTGAATCTTGCAGCTTCCCTGGCCACCCTCAAGAAAAGCGTTCTCCTGGTCGACCTCGACCCGCAGGCCAGCCTCACTATCTCCACCGGCCTCAACCCCGACTCTTTCCAGGAGAACGTCTACACTTCCTTGGTCAACGACAAACCGCTCTCACTGGTTATCAAGTCAACATCCATAGATAAAGTTTCAATAATTCCGTCCAACATCGATCTCTCGGCTTTTGAAGTCGAGCTGCAAACAACCTTGTCCAGGGAATTTAAATTAAAACACGCGCTCCAGAAATTGCCGCATTACGATTTCATCATTATCGACTGCCCGCCGGCGCTCGGAAACCTGACCATCAACGCCCTGACCGCCTCGGACATGGTCCTTGTTCCCGTTCAGGCCGAATACCTGGCGCTCCGGGCCCTGCAGAAACATAACGATCTGGTGGACCTGGTCAAAAAGAACACCAACCCGAAGATCCACTGCAAATACCTTATCACCATGTTCAGCAAGGGCACGCTTCACGCCAACGAAGTTTTAACCGAGGCGCACAACCTTTACAAGAACATCTTTAAAACCGTTATCCCGCGGACAATAAAATTCCCGGACGCGGTTACAGCCGGCAAAGCCCTTATCCAGCTCATGCCGGCAGCGTCAGGCGCGGAAGCGTATAAAGCGGTAGCCAAGGAGCTAATATGAAAAGAGTCTCACTTATCGGCAAAGGCAAGGCAGAAGCGGCGCCGGCTCCGGGCGGGGGGGTAAACACCTTCTTCGCGCATAACGCGCATAAGCCGGCCGCGCCCGCACCCGCGCGTAAAAAGAAACTGCTTTTTACCCTGCCGGCCGAAACCGCCGAAAAGCTTACAGATATTTACCTAGAGCTCCAGATGAAGCGCCGCATGCTGGATAAAAGCGAAATCGTCACCCTGGCTTTAAACACCTTGTTCGAGGACTTCAAGAACAAGAAAGAAAACAGCGTCCTTTATAAGCACACCGCGCGCTAGATATACGGATATACAGTATTCCGTATATCCTGGCGGCCATGGCTGGCCGAGCGTTTCTTAGGACAGGGGGGAAAGGTCGTTTATAGTATTTTAAAGCCTCCTGCGGCCTCCAGGAGGCCAAGGGTCGGTGGCTAAAGCGGACTTGGCAGCGCAGGGTCTGGAAAAGTTATCAACAATCCGCGCAAAGCCATGTATTATCGGTGACAAAGGCATGGCTTTCGGGATAAAAAAGTTAAAAAGCTATGGCCTGCGGGATAAAAGCTATGGCTTTCGGGATAAAAGCTATGGCTTTCGGGATAAATGGTCCTCAATGAAAAACAGGGCCTTAGAGTAACGTTAGAGTCTTCTTAGAATAAACGGTTAGATTCGTTGCGAACGATTTTTCAAAATCAGGTGGGAAATTCATGGGAAGCTACATAATAGAAGACATAATCCAACTTACCGGGGACACTAAAAGCCGGGCTTTCTGGGAAAAAGCGGTCCGGGTTTTAGGGGAAACCAGCGTTGCCGAAGAATTCGGCGAACTGAAATGCCAGTTACACAATAAACAGATCCACAGCCCGGCCAAATACCTGACCAGACTTTTAAAGAACAAACTCAAAGCCTTAGAGATTGCGAAAAACAAACAGCCTGTCCCCGCCATCCCTGAAAAGCTGAAAACCTATTTTGAAGAAAACCAGGTAGCGCTGTTTGCCAATCTGACCCCGCAGACCATAGGCGGGGAAGCTGAAAAAAAAGAGATGGCGGCGCCCTACAGTAAAGAAACAATTCCCTGGGCTACGTTCATGAGCTCTAATTTTTTTACGCTCTCCACCAATAAAGCCAAGTCCGATGTAGTCCAGGCTAAGTTCCGGACCGCGGATGGGGAAGTTACTGTTATCCCCATGATCAGGGGCCGGGTGAAACCTAAAAGCAAAGAATTAGGTATCCCGACCGTTGAGCATGGCCGTATCCTGGCGGCTTTGGAAAATATCTGGGCGCAGCAGGGCTGCCCTTATCATACTTACACCGATTCAAAAACTGTTGTATGCTTCTGCCTCGTTTCAATCCGTGACCTGGCCGGGCTTTTGGGTTACACCTCTTTCGGCGGCCAGAACCTCATTCACCTTACAAATAAAGTGTGGGATCTAAAGAACATGGCCTATTATTTGGACATGGCAGCCGTGGGCTTTAAGAATGCCATTAACCGCGGCTTTTCACTTCTGCATAGCGTCGAACTTGCGGAAGGCATGAAGCACGGGCAGATGGAAACGATCCTGAAAGTCGAGTTCTCAACACAGCTCAGCTCGCAGCTGCTCAGCCGGCGCGCTGTTACCCGCCCAAAACAACTCGCTCATATCCGCAGCGAATTAGGCTTCCTTGTAAGGTTATACCTTGAACCTATCCTGTTTAGTCTGAACGGCGAAACATATTCAAAGACTTTGAGCGACTTAATTAAAGATTTGTCGCTGCCGGCGGCTCCCTGGCATAATTATAAATCCAAACGCCGGCAGGTATTTCTGAAAGCTTTAAAATCCATGCAGAACCAGAAAACAACCGATGGCCGCGGGATTGTTTTAAATATCGAGGAAGGGCTGACCGATTATCTTTTAACCGCCCGGCTTGAACCAGTGGCCTTGCCGGAAAAAGTCAGTTAAAAAAAAGGGGGGGAAGTGCAAAAAAAGAAGAAAGCCGTATATAACCCCGAGGTAGAGCTCGCGAAGGGCGCCACCCTGGACGCCGCCTCATTCGATAAAACCCAGAAGATCAAAGTCACCGCCGCCAAAGTGACTGTCGGCGGCATCGCCGGCCGCGCGGAGATCTCCGGCATCGCCACCGGCAGGCAGGATGGCAGCATAAACGGCTGCCTGGGGATCTGGCTTTCGATCTTCCGCTATATGCGCCCCGACGGCACAACCGACCACGTCGCCGGCTGGAACATCATGCTCCCACTCAAGGCCGGCCAGACCGCGGCGGCCTCCGCAAAAGCATTCGTCGAAATAATCAACGCCGGTCCCAGGCCCTACCGCGCGGCCGCCACCGGCGGCCAGGACACTGCGGCGATAAAAATAATCTTTACCTTGGAATAAAACCCGGCAGCCATGGCACGGGCGGGCTTTCATGGAAAATTCGGGTTATTTGGCCAGCGTCCGGTTCTGCCGCAGTATATATTTCATGGCCTGATATAACGCTTTTTGCTCACGGAGCGTGTAGCCTTTAAGCAAACTTACCACTTTACGCTCCATAACCTGCGGTTCGCGGTACAACTCTTTGTTCCCGTCTTTCTTCAGGAAATCAACAACCTCTATATCAAAAATCCGGCTTAAACGTTCCAGCGTGTCAAAACTGGCGGCCTTAAGGCCCCGCTCTACCTGGCCCACAAAAGACGCGTTCATGTCTATCTTCTCGGCCAGTTCTTCCTGCGTCCAGCCGCGCTTCAGGCGTTCCTGGCGTACTATTTTACCTATAGTTGAGCGATAATCACTGATGTTCATAGTTTAAAATTGTATAACCTCTGCCCTCTGCGGTCTACGCGCCAATTGGCACTCATTCCAAACATGCCAACAGCATTGACATATAAAACACCATCTGGTATATTATCCCAGGGGGAAGAAATTCACATAACAGACTAAGATTGAGGGCCGGGTTGTTTTGCCCCCTAACCCAAACCCCAGGAGCCCCGCGCTCCGGAACAGCCCGGCCCCCTTAGTTGTTTCCCGGTATCCGTAAAATCGCCGGGAAATCTCAAGAGGCGTTATGGCACAGACAATACTTATCATCGAAGACGACACAGCCTGGCACAACCTGCTCAGGCGGATATTATGCGGCGCGGGTTACAATGTTCATATTGCCGCCACCTGCGCTGACGGCGTCAGACTGGCGGAGAGCGTCAAGCCGGACTGTATATTATCGGATTTTCACCTGCCCGACGGCGACGCCGTTTGTATCTGCTCGGCCATAAAAGCGAATAAAAACCTTAAAAAGATCCCCATAATAATATTCAGTTCAGATCCGGGCGTGGAACTCATCGCTTATGAACAATGCCGGGCTAACACTTTCATCGTGAAAGGGCCGGTGGGCTTGTATGAGCTGCCCGCAACCATAGAGAAAACACTGCGCCCCATCTTTTCAGTGCAATCGGGCGGTTAATCTGTTAGAATGAAAGCGGGTAGGCAGAGCGTCAGCTATTTATTGTAAGGCATCTATATAAATCCAGCCCCGTTCCCGCGGCTTAAGCCTGGGAACCTGTTCCTCCGCAGGCTGCGCCGCCTGTCCGGGAACCGCCATAAATAAACGCCCGAACCGTTTATCCCGAGGGAACAGCTCATGACCTCATCCGGCCGCATAAACAAAGAGAACGCCTCCCCGGCTTCCGACTATAAGTCTTTGCCCGAAGGCTACGGCAGCACCGAGGCCATCCTTCTCCCCAGGGATCCCAACTGGATGTTCATCTATTGGGAAATAACCGGAAATTCCAAACAAGAAACCTGCCGCGTCCACGGCGCGGACATTTTCCAGAAAGGCCGCCAGGTTATCCGCGTCCACGCAGCGGCCTCCGACGACGGCGCCGGTAGATATTTCGATATCCCAGTAATGCACGACGCTAAAAACTGGTACGTTAATGTACAGGAAAGCGGCGGCGCCTACTACTGCGAAGTGGGCCTGGCGCTGCCGGACGGGACTTTTGTCAGCCTGGTTAAAACCAACACCGTTCGCCTGCCTGCCGGCCACGTCTCCGACGTTACGGATGAAAAATGGATGGCCGTCACCGCGGACTTCGACAAACTGCTCCAGCTCTCGGGCGTGGAATACATCGGCAAGGGCTCCGGCGAAGTGGCCAAGTCCCTCGCGCAGCGCTGGGAAATGCTGCGCTCCGTATTCTCGCGCGCCTCTTCCTGGGGCGTCGGCTCCATGTCCTCGCAGGCCCTGCAGAAACCGGAGCAGAAGAAGTTCTGGCTGGTCGCCGACTGCGAGCTGATCCTTTACGGCGCCACCGAGCCTGACGCTTTCGTCACCGTGTCCGGGCGCAAAGTGCACCTTAACCCGGACGGCACTTTCTCCATGCGCTTCGCTTTTCCGGACGGCGGCATGGACCTGCCCGTTAAAGCCGTCTCAAAAGACGAAACCGACTCAAGAGAGATCGATATAAAAGTCACCAGGACGACAACCACCGATGGCAACTGACGAAAAAGACCATCACGGCTTCGGAAACCCAGAAGAAAAACTAATACTCATCGTTGAAGATGATGAATCAGTATGGGACCTGCTTTACTATATTGTCCGCAGAGAGGGCTTTAAAACCGAAAAAGCATCCGACGGAAAAGAGGCCCTCGATAAGGCCCGTATGCTGCACCCGCAGCTGATACTGCTCGACCTGATGCTGCCGAAGTTCGGCGGCTGGGAAATCCTGCGCGAACTTCAGGAAGGCGACACCTTGAATATCCCCATAGTGGTAGTGTCCAGCCGCAACCTCGACCGCTCCACTTCGGAAATGCTGAAACAGGAACCGAATGTGAAGGATTTTCTGGAAAAGCCCGTGAAGTCCCAGGTCCTGGCCGCGCTCCTGCACACGCTGCTTAAAACCCGGCCGTCCATTAAAGAGGGAAAACAGGAACCCTGAACATGTCCCGTTATATAGTGTCCATTAAATTCATTGATAAATCCAGTGTGCTTGCGCAACTGGCAATTTTCGATGCCATCAAGAAACTAGGGACTTTCAATATTCAGGATCAGAGGGACCATGTATACATTCTTCTTTTTAGATCTGAATTTACGACGGATGGGCTGGAAGAACGATTAAAAGAAATAGCCGGCCCGGCCGGATCGTTTAATTATACGGTTTGCGGATTCGACGAAATAGCAGAGGACGGGAAGCTTAAAACCAGCGGACACTAAGGGGGCACAAAACATGGGAATAGCTAAATTGATAGGTGCAATAAGCAAAAAGAAAATAGTGGGGCAGAAGCTCGGTCCCGTTATAAAGACCAGCGAGGTCCGCGCCGTGCTGGATCATCCGCAACAGGGCGAAAAGATTACCGCGCCGCGCTACACGTTCCGCATCGGCGCAGTGGGCGCTATCGAGCGGGTGGAGCTCTCGTTAAATGAGGGCCCCTGGCAGCCCTGCCGGAATTCCGTCGGCTACTGGTGGTACGATTGGGCGGACTACGCGGCCGGCCGCTACCAGGCCGCCGTCCGGGCACAAACAAAAGACGGCCAGGTCTTCACTTCCGAGCCATGTAAATTCCAGGTGTTATTGGCGACAGATGGAAAACAGCCGAAAACGGTGAAAGCAAAACCATAACGAAAACAACCAAGACACAAAACAAGATCAGGGTTTTCCTGGTAGACGACCATCCGATAGTTCGTGATGGCGTGCGTTCCTATCTGACCATCCATTCGATCGCGGTGGTAGGTGAAGCTTCCAATGCCACGGAAGCCATCCGTAAGGTCATAAAACTGACGCCTGATGTTATCGTATTAGACGTGAATCTGCCTCTCATGAACGGTGGGGAGCTGGCTCGCCGCCTGTGCAGGCTAGTCCCCAAAACCAAGCTTATTGCCTTCAGTATGCATTCCAGCGAGGAATATGTGGTAAGGATGGCCCGTTGCGGCGTGCAGGGTTACGTGGTGAAAGACCAGCCAACATCAGAACTGCTCGATGCTATCCGGCAAGTGTTCCGGGGCGGCCGGTATTTTCCTGCCCGTATGGCCGCTGCGCTTTTATCCATCGCGCCAAAAGATTCCCCAAAAAAATAGAGACCGCCCCGGTAGTATATTCTGTTGTGGCCGGTCTATAGTAAGGGATAGAATATCAGGCATGGAACAAAACGAATTGTTGGAAGGCCTTTTAAATGAAGAGTTCTCCGATATCTCCATCTACACCGGCGAAGCCCGGCTCTTCGCGGAGAAACTAGTCGGCGGCCACAGGATAGCCGAAACCTTCTCCGCCTTTGCCCGCGAAGAGACGGAACACGCCCACGCCTTAATGAAGATCACCGGCAAAACCGAAGGGATCGAACCAAGAAAAATAGAGGTCGGTCCGTCCCTGCGGAAATCCCTGGAACTGCACGTGAGAAGAGAAACCCTGGGGATCACCATTTACAAAAAACTGCTGGGCACGCTCACGGAGCCTGATCATAAACTGGTGGTCAAAGGGATAATCGCCCAGGAGCTGGAGCATCTCCGCGCCGCCAACGACTATCTCCTGGCAATACGGGCGGCGAACGAATAAATTTCTGCTTAATTTAGAACTGTAGCGCGCCCGGGTTATCGGCAAGGTTGTTTAAAGAGGAGAGAATGCAAAAAAAGAAGAATGCCGTATATAATCCAGAGCTCGAGCTCGCCAAAGGCGCCACCCTAGACGCCGCGGCATACGACAAAACCCAGAAAATTAAAGTTACCGCCGCCAAAGTAACAGTCGGCGGCATCCCCGGCCGCGCGGAGATCTCCGGCATTGCCACCGGTCACATACCAGAAGCCGGGCTGGAAGGAACTTGCGACCTATGGCTTTCCATATTCCGCTATATGCGCCCTGACGGTACAATAGACCATGTCGCGGGCTGGAATATCGCAACTTTGCTAAAGCCCGGCCAGACCGCGGCCGCCACCGCAAAAATCTTCGCGGATTATATCAATGCCGGCACTAGGCCGTACCGGGCAACCGCCACCGGCGGCAAGTTGAAAATAGTCTTCACGATAAAATAGGTCAGTCGGGGGAGTATGGGAAATAGATACGCATTAATGCTGTTCGTTCTGCTGTCGGCCGGGCTGTCCCAGGCGCGCGCTGCAGAAACTAAGCCCGTTTATCAATGGGTATCCGCTAACGAGTATTATTTTCTCCTGCCCACCGGGCAGGATTTGTATTTACCAAGGAACGGCGACACCCTGAGCGTAAACCCCTGGGGCTTTGGTTTCCGGGCGGTAGGGCATGAAACGTTCGCCAAGACCGGCGGCCTGCAGTTCCAGAGCATCAAGGTAGACAACCCGAGCACAGGCCGAAACACTTTCTATCTTTGGGAACTTCTGGCTGGCATGGAATACATAGCCCCGAAAGTCCAGGGAAAGCCTTTGCGATTTAAAGCCTCCGCCGTAGCCGACCTAGGATTATCAGACACCACGTTCTTTGTAGCGCCCATTCTTTCTGCAGGGCTGCTTTACGCAACCGAAGAATATTCCGCTACTCCGACGGGGTTTACTTTCGATATTTATTACAGGCTTAGCGACATCGATTTAGACAACGTGGGCGGCGGCGCCGGGACTCTCAAGCCGGCCCTGGGCTTCAAGGTTGGCTACATCTTCGAAGGCTTCTGGACGACCAAGGAGAAGAAAGCAGACTGAAACTGGCGATTAGGCAGCGCCGCGGCAAAAATCTAATGGATAAGTACGTTTAAAGCCCCAAACCACCCACCAATAATCCGGCACAACTTAACCATCCCCAATGACCCCCAAAACAACCCATGAAACCGCACATTCTCCCATACCAGCCCCATAAGACTGTAAAATCTCCTCTTTTAGTTATATACTACCCACTATGACCTCATCCCTCGGTGAACGCCTCCGCAAAGCCGGCATCCGCCACTACGACGAGCTTATCCACGACCAGAAGAAAGACTGGCTCATAAAAAACTTCAAAGCCGAAGGCGCCAGCCCCGAGTACCCCGTCAACGTGGCCCGCCTGATCCGCAACCTGGTCTGGCAGATGAAAGAGCGCGTCGCCGCCGGCGAGAAAGAATTCAACGAACTAATCCGCACCTACTGGTACATGTACATAAAGCCCACGCTCGCCCGCGCGGACTCGCTGTCCCAGGAGACCGACCAGTATAAACAGCTCACCGAGAACATCGCCGCCATGGTCAAAGACTTCCAGCTGCTGGCCTACAAGGACATCGGTTTCCGGGACGAGAACGAGGCCAATAAAAAAGTCGGCGTCTACGCCAACGTCATTCCCTTCTCAGAAAAGCTCGGCCACTTCAAATACCTCACCGACATCCAGGCGCAGTACAACGTTTCCGTAATCGCCCTGGGCGGCCAGCCCTCGGTGATGAACGTCGAATACTTCGTGGACGAGCTGAAGAAACCGAAGACGCCGGCCGCCGCCCTGGCCGAGCGGCCCAAGGTCTTCAGCCTGCAGGACGCGGCCGCCAGCTCGAAGCTGAACCTCAAGCGGTCGTTCTACCTCTACAGCATTGTTGACTACGATCCCTCGGGCTGGATAATCCGGGACGCTTTTATAAACAACCTCCGGCACTATAAGATCAAAAACACCAAGGTCTACGACCTCATCAACCCGGATATGCTCACGCCCGAGGAAATTATGCTGGCCCGCTACCCCATCCGCGCCGGCGCCGACATGGACGCCAAGAATAAGAAGTGGCTCGCGGACATAGAGCTGCGCCATTATAAGAACCAGAAGTACCTGATCGAGGATTTACCGAGCGGCAAGAAGAAGCTCTACGGCCTCGAAGCCGAAGCCATCTCCACCGCCCGCCTGAGCGCGAAGCTCAAGGAAGTCATGGTCCCGGTCCTGGGCGGCAACGAGGCGGCGCTCAAGATCTACGAGATGAAGAACCTTAACCAGTCCGTCAAAGACCTGATCCTCTTTAAACTGACCCACCCCAACGGTAGAGTCCTGGAGCCCACCCATGCCGATTAAAACAGGAATCATTAAAACCAACGCGGTCAAAGACTACATCGCCGCCAAGAAGATGCGCTCCCAGGCCAGCGCCGTGAAGAAGTTTATAGACGACTTCGATGTTGTTATCGAGGCCGTCATTACCGAAGCCGTCGCCCTGGCCACAGCAGCCAAGCGCAACACCGTCATGAAAGCAGACATGGCCGCGGCGGTGGACAAGTTCCTGAAGAAGACCGACCTCACCTGGGACCAGACCGCCGCCCAGGTTATAAAGCACAACCCCACCGACCTGGGGAAGATCTCGCAGACCGTAATGGAATGGATCTCCGCGCACGAGAACCCCACGCGGAAGCGCAAATGACGCAAGGTCAGCTTGCCAAGGCAATCGCTAAAGAGTTCTTCCTCCCCCAGGTGGACGCGGCCGCGATCCTGGCCTCGATGCTGACCAGGATGACGGCCAGCCTGCAGAAAGGCGAGTGGGTTTATTTTAAAGACTTCGGTTCCTTCACCAAGAAGACCCGCCCAGGGCGCCATGTCCGCCACCCCAAGACCGGGCAGCTGATCTGGATACCGCCCCGGCTGGACGTGGACTTCAACCCGGCCAAGGGCCTCTTGAAGTCCTCTGGTTTAAATAAAACAGGCCGTGCTGTTCGGCGTAAACACGGTTAGTCATTTGCGTATATATAAATTTGTATAGTTGCTTCCGGTTAACCTTTGTAAGAACTTGGGAAGGAGGGGTTATAAAACTGCTAAGAAACCTTTTACTTATAATTGTTGTGTTTTGCTTCACCGGCAATGTCTATGCCGGTTCCGCTTCAGCTAAATTGGCAACCTTGGCAGATTCGCTTATTAAAGGCTATTCCGATAAGTTTGGGCCGAAAAAGAATATCATTGCTATCTTTCCGCTTAACTGCGACGAGAAGTTGGAGAAGCAGCGTATCGGGTTTGCTGTATCAGAAATAATGTCACACAAGTTTGTGGCAAGCAAGATCTTTACTGTTGTGGAACGTGGAGAACTGAGTAAATTATTGACTGAGCAAAAGCTTCAAGCTTCGGGGGCAGTGGAAAGTGAGACTGCGGTTAAACTGGGTAAGATTCTTGGGGCAGGTGTAATATTGGTAGGGAACGTCCAGAAAGTCGGGGGAAAATATCAGGTAAATACCCGATTAGTCGACGCAGAAACTTCAGCGGTCCTGAGCTCTGGGTATGAAGAATTAAATTCAAGTGCCTTCGAGGAGGATGCTAAGGTTTATCTTAACATTGTTCCAGAAGAGCAAACACTTGGAATTTACGCGATATACAATTATCGGAAGAATAAAAACATTAAGGCAACTTATGTTCAGCCGGATCAACCTGATGGAGTAATAACACCGCGAGCGTTCTCTAGTAATCTGGTCGGGGGAGGCTTATTATACAGACCAGTTAGGCATATTCAATTAAACGCAGAATACACAACGTCGACCGGAGAAGTTTATGCCACAGTTACAAGTACAGCCCCATTTCCATATAACCGTTCAGCGGCGTTGAAAATGTCTACAGTGTCTTTTATGGCCAGTTATGTTTCAGGCTTGCGGGACAGGTGGGGCTATTGGGTTGGATTAGGCGTGCAGGGGATAAATATCGGATTCGATCGTATTAAAATTAAGGAAAACCCGCCCATGGGTGTGTTTGTTAAATCAGGTATTGAATTTAAACCCCAAAGCCGTATAGGTATAGGAGTTAATTTGAAATATGATTTACGTAAAGTGGAGGCATTTTCTCAATACGACAACAAGGTTTTACAATTAAACCCGCTGTCAGTCGAGTCTACTCTGACATTATATTTCTAGTCCCCTAACCAAAGCGGAGGCCCCAAACGGCGCTAAGCTCTCCAGGTTTACGCCCCCATACAACCGGCGCCGGCGGCTCCAGGAGGCGCTTTCCCGGCCAAAACGACCCTTCCCCCCTAAAAGCCCTTTAAGCGCGTTTATGGCCATTTCTGGCGAAATGGCCGTTTAAATTCGCGCAAGAATGCCCCAGGATGAGACTTCCCCGACGGGCTGGTGTGATTGTACCCCCAGTTCTACGACGGGCTCAAATATCATTCGCGCACGGCCCCGCCTCTTTCCCATCGTCTTGATCTGCGGAAACGGCCCTTGCGGCCGCAGCTCCGCCTTTGCCTGGCGGCAAAGCCGGCACTGCGCCGCGGGCCGCTCTTCACGAAGCGGAGGCCGGCCAGACCTG
>Ga0209212_1003864_pt1 | contig 19196 bp, 15 predicted proteins | sample RifGroC2_FD_183996 | JGI IMG/M metagenome (GOLD analysis project Ga0209212, IMG submission 183996) | Groundwater microbial communities from Rifle, Colorado, USA - Groundwater C2 (SPAdes) (version 2) | ecosystem: Environmental > Aquatic > Deep subsurface > Groundwater | place: Rifle, Colorado... | reverse complement strand
GAGAGATCGAGATCCTCGCGCCCCACGCGCGCTCCATGCATCTCTGGGCGGCGCGCGACCTGGAGACCTACCGGCGCGGGGGACACCTGCCGCTCAGCCCGGCGCGGTCGGGGGCGGACGGCTGGCTGGATCTCGAGCACGCCGTGGCCCCGATCCTGGCCGCGCATCCCGACTGCGCGGCCATCTTCGAGTTCACCTGGGAGCTCGGCGAGGAGGCGGCCGTCGCCGGCGGGCTCCGCTGGGCCGAGAATCTCCTCCGGGGGCTGGCTCAGCCCAGGAGGCGGTCGTAGCGTCCGAAGTCGTGGGCGGCGTCCATGAACCAGCGCACGATCTCCGGGCTGGAGCGCGGCGGGATCTCGCAGGAGGTGGAGAGGATGAAGCCGGACTGCCGGGCCGCGGCGTCGACGCAGCGCCGCACCTCGGCCTCCATCTCCTCCCGGGTCGCCCGCTCGAACTTGGTCGCGTCCACGTTGCCGATGGCCACGGCGCGCCCGTGGGCGACCTCCATGAACCGGCTCAGCTGGTCCACGTGGAGCGCCGGGTCCGCCTGCTGGTCCAGGTCGAAGGAGACGGTGGTGAAGCCGCAGCCGATCAGGTCCTCGAAGATGGGGTAGGTGGTGCCGCAGATGTGGGTGGTGAGCCCCACCTTCCTGGCCTTGAAGTGCTCCACCAGCTCCTTGTGGTAGGGGGCGATGAACTCGCGGTAATTGTCCGGCGAGATGAGGCTGATGGACGCGGTGGGCTCGGAGAAGCTGAGCCCGATCTTCGTCTTGACGATGGCCTCGCCCCAGGCCTTGCAGAAGTCCGTCGTGACCCGCATGAGCGCGTGGATGAAGGCGGGGTCCTCGAAGGTGTCGAGCAGCATCGTCTCGGGGTTCCTGAGCAGCATGGCGATGGTCCACGGGCCCACCGCCACCGCACCCATGGCCGCCGGGGGGGCGGCCTTGACCAGCGCCTCGCATTGCTCGAGGAAGCCGGGCAGCCTGGCCGTCCCGTACGGGTCCGGCATCGGCAGCCGCGCCAGGTCCGCCTTGTCCCCGAGCGGGTGCGTCTCCACCGAGGGCACGACGTAGTCGGAGTACTTGACCTTGCACCCGAAGGCCTCGGCCTCCTTGGCCAGGTCGTTGTAGGCGAGCACCACGTCCGGCTGGTAGCGCTCGTAGTAGTTCATCATGGCCTTGATGGCCCGCGCGGGGTTCGTGCAGTACTCCTCGATGCTGAGCCCGTCCAGCGTGCCGGCGAACGAGGCCACGATGGGGTAGACCGGCACCCGATCGGCGAAGGAGCGCTTGTAGGCCGCCACCACGCGGTCGCGGTTGGTGAGCGGGGCCTGGCCCTTCTCGGCCTCCCAGAGGCGGTTCACCTCCATGTAGCGCCCCGGCAGCTTGGCCTCGTACTCCATGAACTGGGTGATCGGGTAGCGGATGCCGCCCGCGTGGGTGCCGCGGAGTCCCTCGATGATCTCCTCCATGCGGGGCCACGGGATGGTGAAGGCCATCTCGTGGTCCTGGGTCTGGCCGAAGATGCGGTCCCCGGAGCAGGGGAGGATGACCTGGGGCTCGCCGGTCTTCATGGTGGTGACGATGATGTCGGCGCAGACCGCGCGGCACTCGAAGGACGAGGGGAGCCGGCCGCCGCGCTTCCACAGCGCGGCCTGCGTCAGGCGCATGACCTGGGCCGGGTTGCCGTAGACGCACACCAGGTGGGGCTCGAACGCCGCGCGGTCCAGCGGGGCCACGAGCAGGGCCGCGTACTCGCCCGGCGCGAACTTGTCCACGGCCGCCTCGGAGCGCCGCCCGGCTTCCTTCGTCTCGGTGTACATCCCCTCGCAGAGCGTCCCCACGTTGTAGATCGGCAGCGGGCGATCGAAGCCGGCGGCGATGATGCCGAGCGAGCAGATGGAATCCTCCCGCGTCAGCGCGATGGTCCAGCCGTAGCGGCGGGCCATGTCGATGACCTGGCAGTTCATGCTGAGCTTCTTGAAGTCGCGCGCGGGCCGCCTGGCGCGCTCGGGGATGGGCTCGCCCGGCCCGAGCATGCGGATGGCCACGGGGAAGGTCTGCGGGCGGAGGTAGGTCGCGAGCTCCCGGTCTGCCGTCCTGGGGTCGATCATGAGGTGCAGGCTACGGGCGGGTTCCACTCTTGTCAAGCGAGGGAGACGCGCCCCGGGCGCGAGCGCCGGCATCTGCTGGCACGCCGGCGTCCGGGGGGCGCCGCGGGTGTCCGGGTGGGGTCGCGCGTGCCTTGACCGGGCCCCTTCCGCCGGGGCAGTATCGCAGGAGAGTCGCTCGGCGGCATCCTCGGCTTCGCGCTGGCGGCCGAGCATCCGAAGCTGGTGCGGACGCTGTCGGTCTTCGCCGCCCCCCTGGTGATCAGTGCATGGACCCAGAAGACCTTCGCGTTCGAGCATCCCACCTGGCAGGACGCGCTCGGCAGCATGGGCGCCGAGGGCTGGGCCAGGGCCGTCAACACGGCGACCCGCTTCCCGTCGGACACCGACCCCGACCTGCTCGAGTGGTTTGCGCGAGAGATGGGCAAGAGCAGGGTCGAGGTGACCCGCATCCTCGCCGAGCAGGATGCGGGCCGCCACGTCGCCGATGTCCTCGCCCTGGACGTGCTGCGGCTGCCGATCCTGAGGGAGAAGGGCTACCTCGCGCAGTACCTGTCGCGCGAGCACCGCAACTACGACAGGCCGTGGCTGTCGGATCCGCCCGGGTACTGGACCGAGAACCACGTGTACCTGGGGGGAATCATGTACAACAAGAAGCTCGTGCCGCCCGACAAGGCGCCGAAATCGTTCGAGGATCTCCTCAAGCCCGAGTGGAAGGGCAAGATCGCGATGGTGAGCCCGGTCGCCAACGACCTCATCTTCTACATGTTCGCGGGGCTGGTGCGGGACATGGGCGAGGAGCGGGCCTTCCGCTTCTTCCGCGCCTTGAAGGACCAGGGGGCCCTGGTGTTCGGCCCCGGCGGGATCCGCGTCTCTCAGGGGGTGCACACCGGCGAGTTCTCGATCGGCGTCGGCTTCATCGGCCACGTCTACAGCGTGGGCGGGGGAGACAGCGGCAACATGGCGTTCGTGCCGACCAACCCGACCTACGCGCTCAGCGGACCAGGCGTGTGCGTCATGAAGAACGCGCCGCACCCGAACGCGGCACGGCTGCTGGCGGACTACATGAACTCGCGGGAAGCGCAGGAGATCGTTGTCGACCTCGGCTATTTCTCCAACTTCCGCGGCCTCCAGGCGAAGTCGGCGCTCACGAAGCTCACGGTGAGCGTCGCGCCGACGCCGCAGGGAGAGAAGAAAGACCGGCTTCAGGAGCGGATCAAGGATGCGCTCGGCTTGTAGGGCTCGGGGGGAGCCCTGTCGCGCCGTGTTCACAGCGCGATAGACGGACCGTGATCCGGATCGAGGGGCTCGACAAGCATTACCGATCTGCGCGCCGCGCGGTGCACGTCATCGACCGCATCGCGCTCGAGATCCCGAAGGGCGCGTTCTTTACCCTCGTAGGCCCCAGCGGGTCGGGAAAGACCACCACCCTCCGCGTCGTCGCCGGCCTCGAGCACCACGACGGTGGCCAGGTCTGGCTCGACGAGCGGCTGGTCTCCGATCCGGCTCGGGGCATCTTCGTGCCCCCCAGCCAGCGCGACGTGGGCATGGTCTTCCAGTCCTATGCGATCTGGCCTCACATGGACGTGTTCCACAACGTGGCCTATCCGCTCCAGGTGGGCGCCCGGCGCCGGGGGCGCGCCGAGGTCGAGAAGCGGGTTGCGGAGTCCCTGGAGATCGTCGGGCTGCACGAGCTCGCCCGCGTCCCGGCCACCGCGCTCAGCGGGGGTCAGCAGCAGCGGGTCGCCCTCGCGCGAGCCCTCGTCGGTCAGCCGCGCATCCTCCTCCTCGACGAGCCTCTGAGCAATCTGGACGCCCAGCTCCGCGAGCGGATGCGCGTGGAGATCAAGGACATCCAGCGCAGCCTGGGCATCACGACGTTCTATGTCACGCACGACCGGGCCGAGGCCCTGTCGATGTCCACCCTCGTCGCGGTCATGAACGCCGGCCGGATCGAGATGATCGGAACGCCCCGAGATGTCTACGAGCGCCCCTCCACCGTCTGTTGCGCGGAATTCCTGGGTCAGTGCAACCGCTTTGCCGGCCGGGTCGCCGGGGGGACGGGCAAGACCGTTGTCGCCGACACAGGCATCGGCCGCCTCGTCTGCCGCTCGGACGCTGCGGTCGCCGTGGGGGAGGCGATCGACGTCGTCGTCCGGCCCGAGGACATCACGGTGTCGCCCATCGAGCACGGCGGGATCGGGGACGGCGTCCTGACCGGGGACGTCGTCCACGTGGGCTACTACGGCGACCGTGCGGAATGCGCGGTGCGCGTCGGGTCCGACACGCTGCGCGTTGCCGGGCATGCGGCGATGGTCGACTCGTGGAAGGGCCGGCTCGTGGTGCGGATCCAGGAGGGACGGGGCTGGGCGATCCCGTCGGCGGGAGCCGCCCGATGAGCACGCCCTGGAGCACGACCGGCGCGCCGGCCCCGCCGAGGGTGGGGGCGCTCAGCCGGGTGAAGGAGCGGCTGACGGCGGCGCACGTCGTTCTCTGGGCCTGCTTCGCGATCGTGGGAACGGCCGTGATGGTGCCGACCGGCACCCTGGTGTGGCAGAGCTTCACCAAGTCGACGCCGGCGGGAACGGTGCTGGCGCTCGACAGCTTCGCCAAGGTCCTGGGCAAGGGAGCGACCTACCAGCTCCTCCTCAACACGGTGACCTTCAGCGCAGCGATGACCGTGGTGGCGGGCACGCTTGGCTTCCTCTTCGCCTGGATTGCGGCCCGGAGCAATGCCCCGGGACGGCACTTCATGCCGATCGCGATTCTGCTGCCGTATCTGGTGCCGCCGACGCTGGGGGCCATTACGTGGATCCTGCTCCTGTCGCCGTCCAACGGGATCATCAACACGTGCCTCAAGGCGCTCGTCGGAGGAGCCCCCTTCAACATCTACTCCTTCGCGGGCATGGTGTTCGTCGAATCGCTCTACACCTTCCCGCTCTCGTTCATGTTCTTCTTCGCCGCCCTGTCCTCGCTCAACCCCACGCTCGAGGAGGCGTCCGCGGTGTCGGGCGCGGGGCCGCTGCGGACCCTGTGGCGCACGACGGTGCCGAGCATGTGGCCGACCATCCTTTCGGTCGCGACGCTCCTGTTCATCATCGGCCTCGAGAGCTTCGACGTCGCGTGGTTCCTTGGCTATCCGGCGAAGATCTACCTCCTCAGCATCGAGGTCTTCCTGCTCACGCGCTACAAGTATCCGCCCGATCTCGGCTCGGCCGCGGTGTTCGGCGTGATCGCGTTCCTCGCCGCGGTTGTGATGATCGCCGCGTACCGCCGCGTCACCCTCCAGCGCGAGCGTTTCGCGACGATCACCGGCAAGGGGTATCGCTCCGGGGCTCTCGACATCCGCTGGATGCGCTGGCCCGCCTCGGTCCTGTTCTATCTCCTGGTGACGATCATCGGCGTCCTGCCGGTGCTGCTCCTCCTCGCCATATCGCTCAACGCCGTGAGCTGGCCCTTCGAAATCACGTGGAGACCCAGTCTGGAGAACTTCCGATGGATTCTGACGGACTCGGAATCCCTCCGGGCGATCGGCAATACCGCATTCCTTGCCATCGGCGGCGCGTTCACGGTCGTCATCCTCGGGTTCTTCGTCGGCTACATCGGGGTCCGCACCCAGGTCCGGGGCCGCGGCGTTCTGGACTACCTCGCCTTCGTGCCGTTCGCGTTTCCCAGCACGGTGCTGGCGGTCGGCATCATCGGAGCTCTCATCACGACGCCGCTCTACAACACGATCTGGATCATGCTGCTCGCCTTCAGCATCAAGTTCCTGCCGTACGGCCTGCGCAACCTCTCGAACAACATGCTGCAGATCCACCGCGAGCTCGAGGAGGCGTCGTTCGCCGCCGGGGCCGGGCTGATGCGAACGCTGTGGCGGGTCGTCCTGCCGCTCACGGTGCCGGGCATCGTCGCCGCGTGGTCACTCCTGCTGATCGTGTTCATGCGTCAGTTCAGCCTGCCGATCATGCTGTCCTCCCCGGGGTCGCAGGTGGTGACCATCATGCTGTTCCAGGAGTTCGAGGCTGGGCAGATGGGGCACGTGGCGGCGTACGGGATGCTGCTGGTGGGGAGCTGCATCCCCTTCATCGTGGTGGCCCGCTATGTTGGCCGGGCCTCGCAATCGATATGACACAGCGAACGTTGTCGGAGCTCATCGACCGCCGCGGTGCGGAGCCGGCGGTGATCTACGGCGAGCGCGTGCTCAGCTATGGCGATCTTGCTGCGCGCAGCCGTCGCCTGGCGCGCGGCCTCGCCGACCTGGGCATCGGCGCCGGCGACCGGGTCGCCTTCTGGCTCCCGAACACCCCGGACTACCTCGCCCTCCTGGTCGCGTGCGCCCGGCTCGGGGCGATCACCGTCGCGGTCAACACGCGCTTCCGCGAGGCCGAGGTGGGCGACATCGTGGGCCGGTCCGGCGCGCGCGCGCTCGTGCTGTGGCCGAGCTTCCTTGGCATTCCCTTCCTCGACATCCTGGCCAGCATCGATCGGGTGCAGCTGGCCGGGGTGGAGACGCTCATCCTCTATGGCGAACCGGGCGACCCAGCGCCCCGTGTCCTGCCGGACGTCGGTCGCCGCAGCGTTGCGGTGGCGGCGCTGGCCGAGCGGCCGGCGATGCGGGCGACGGGTCCGGCGGACAATTCCGGGTGCGCGATCTTCACGACCTCGGGCACGACGCGGGCGCCCAAGTTCGTGCTGCACGGCCAGCACGGCGTTGCCACGCACGCCGTCGATGTGGCGCGGGCCTGCGGCTACGATCGTCCGGGCACCGCTGGTCTGCTTGCCGTGCCGCTGTGCGGCGTCTTCGGCTTCTCGCAGGCGCTGGCGACGCTCGCCGGCGGGGGCGTCATGATCATGACGCCGACGTTCGAGGCGGAGGTGGCGGCGCGGCTCATTCACCGCCACCAGGTCACCCACACCAACGGCGGTGACGACATGGTCGGTCGCTTGCTCGACGCCATGCCGGGAGAGAGGCCCTTCCCCTCCCTCGACGGGATCGGCTACGCGGCGTTCAACAGCGCGCTGGCCGACTTGCCCGTGCGCGCCGAGAGGCGCGGTCTCCGCCTGTTCGGGCTCTACGGCATGAGCGAGGTGCTCGCGCTCTTTGCCCGCCAGCCGCTCGCGCTGCCCGTCGAGCTGCGCAGCCGCGCCGGGGGCATCCCGGTGGCGCGCGTGGCGCGTGTGCGGGCGCGCGACCCGGAGTCTGGCAAGGTCCTCGAGCACGGAGAGGCGGGGGAGCTCGAGGTCAGGGGGCCGAGCCTGATGCTCTCGTATTTCGGAGATCCCGCGGCGACGAAGGCCGCCTTCACCGAGGATGGCTTCCTGCGCACCGGCGATCTCGGCTACACGGAAGACGATGGCGGCTTCGTCTTTCTCGCGCGCATCGGCGACGTGCTGAGGCTGGGCGGCTTCCTCGTGGCCCCAGCCGAGATCGAGTCGACGCTGCTCGAGGTGCCGGGCATCGCCGACGCGCAGACGGTGGCGGTGGCGACGCCGGCCGGCACTCGCCCCGTGGCCTTCGTGATCGTCCGGCCCGGCGCGACGCTCGATGAGGCCGCGGCCATCGCGCATTGCCGCGCGCGCATCGCGAAGTACAAGGTGCCGGCGCGGATCGTCTGCCTCGACGCGTTCCCGGTCACGCAGAGCGCGAACGGCACCAAGATCCAGCGCGCGAAGCTCCGCGCGATGGCGGAAGAGGCGATGCGGCGCCAGGCCGGCTGAGCCCCCCCAGGCGCCTCGGCCTTCGGCGGCGTCATGTTCGGAGGCCCGCGGCCCGGGAGCGGCGCCACTGCCGAGAGATGGATACACGGGGTCGCGCTGGGGCGAGCCGTGCGGGCGCGAGCGGGATTCCGAGCGATCAGCGCGGCGTGTTTGGGTAGAATGGGCGCCGGCATACATCCCATGGCGCGCTACCGGGTTCTTCGCTGGCAGGACATCCCGTCTCTCGTCGAGGCCTGGGACGGTGACCGGACCGCGAGCCTGCCGCTGTCGCAGCGCTTCCAGGACCTCATCGACGCTGTGGCCATGCGCACGGGGGCCTCGGAGTCAGACGCCTACCTGCAGGGGTGGAGCCGGGGCGACCAGGCCGAGCGGCCGGGTGGCCCGGACGCCGTCGCGGCTGAGGTCGCGGCCGAGCTCGAGGCCGGCTTCGAGACGCTGGTGTCCCGCCACTTGCTCCCGCCGCGGGGGTGAGGGCGCCGGCGCGTCGTTGCCGATGAAGGCCACGGAGCGCAATGCCTCCATCTCCGACGTCGTCTCCAGCCGCTACGGGCCGCGCCGCGCCCAGGGCGCCGGTACCAAGGAATGATGGTAAGATCGCCATCCGCAGGACGGGCGGGACCGGTGGCCGTCCCCGGAAGTCCGTAGGGTTGTCCCGGCTCCGGGCCTGGCATCGGACGTGCCAGCGTCGCCGGGGGCCGTGCCCCGGGAAGCCAGGCTGTCCCACACCTCCAACGCGTAGCGAGGGTGCGCCATGGCAGAGAAGACGAGAACCGCCGCCACGCCCATCCAGGCCCTTCTCCAGGAGAAGCGGAAGTTCGCTCCCCCCAAGGAGTTCGCCAGCCGGGCCAATGCCCGCCGGGCGTCCGTCTACGCGGAGGCGGCCAGGGACCCCGTGAAGTTCTGGGAGGGCTGGGCCAGGCAGCTCCACTGGTTCAAGCCGTGGAAGAAGGGCCTCCAGTGGAAGCTGCCCTACGCCAAGTGGTTCGTCGGCGGCAAGCTCAACGTTTCCTACAACTGCCTCGACCGCCACATCGAGACCCCCCTCCGCACCAAGGCGGCGCTCATCTGGGAAGGGGAGCCGGGGGATACCCGGACCCTCACCTACTGGGACCTCTACCGCGACGTCAACCGCTTCGCCGCGGCGCTCAAGAAGCACGGCGTCAAGAAGGGGGACCGGGTCACCATCTACATGCCCATGGTGCCCGAGCTGGCGGTGGCCATGCTGGCCTGCACCAGGATCGGCGCGCCCCACAGCGTGATCTTCGGCGGCTTCGCCCCCGACGCCATCCGGGACCGGATCCACGACGCCGAGTCGCAGATCCTCCTCACGGCGGATGGCGGCTACCGGCGTGGCAGCATCGTCCCCCTCAAGAAGAACGTGGACGAGGCGCTCCAGGAGTGCCCGGACGTCAGGACCGTGGTCGTCCTCAAGCGGACGCGGCAGGACGTCCCCATGGAGCCCGGGCGCGACATCTGGTGGGACGACTTCGTCAAGGATGCCCCGGCCCGGTGCCCGGCCGAGAAGATGGACTCCGAGGACATGCTCTACCTGCTGTACACCTCGGGCTCGACGGGCAAGCCCAAGGGCATCGTCCACACTACGGGCGGCTATCTCACGGGGATCTACGCCACGACCAAGTGGGTGTTCGACCTCAAGGACACGGACGTCTACTGGTGCACGGCGGATGTGGGCTGGGTCACGGGGCACTCCTACGTGGTGTACGGCCCGCTGGCCAATGGCGCCACCACGGTCATGTACGAGGGGACGCCCGACACCCCCGACCGCGACCGCTTCTGGCGGATCATCGAGAAGCACGGGATCACCATCTGCTACACCGCCCCCACTGCCATCCGCACCTTCATGCGCTGGGGCGAGGAGTACCCGAAGCGCTGCGATCTCTCGAGCCTCCGGCTCCTGGGGACGGTGGGGGAGCCCATCAACCCCGAGGCCTGGGTGTGGTACTGGAAGCATATCGGTCGCGGGCGCTGCCCCGTGGTGGACACCTGGTGGCAGACCGAGACGGGGCAGATCCTGATCACCCCTCTGCCGGGCCTCGTGACGCTCAAGCCGGGCTCGGCGACGCGGCCCTTCCCCGGCATCGACGCAGAGGTGGTGAACGACAAGGGCGAGCCCGCCAAGGCGGGGTACCTGGTCCTCAAGAAGCCGTGGCCGGCCATGCTCCGGGGCATCTATGGCGACCCGCAGCGCTACCAGGCCCAGTACTGGAGCCGCTTCCCGGGGTTGTACTTCACGGGCGACGGCGCCAAGCGCGACGAGGACGGCTACTTCTGGCTCCTCGGCCGCGTGGACGATGTCATGAACGTCTCCGGCCACCGCGTCTCGACTATGGAGGTGGAGTCAGCGCTGGTGGATCACCCGCTGGTGGCTGAGGCCGCCGTGATCGGGCGCCCGCACGAGATCAAGGGGCAGGCCATCGCCGCCTTCGTGACGATCCGGGACGGGCACAAGGCGACGAAGGAGCTCATGGAGGAGATCAAGGGGCATGTGACCAAGAAGATCGGCGCGCTGGCCCGGCCCGACGATCTGATCTTCAGCGCCGACCTGCCGAAGACGCGCAGCGGCAAGATCATGCGCCGGCTCCTCCGGGACATCGCCGAGGGCCGCGCCCTGGGCGACACCACCACGCTCGCCGACCCCACCGTCGTCGCCACCCTCAAGGAGAAGTACGGCGAGGAAGAGTAGGGCGAGCTGAGCCGCGCCCCGCGGCGAGGCGAGCGAAATATGGAGATGCGGCGAGCGTAAGCGAGCCAGGGCGAGCTGAGCCGCGCCCCGCGGCGAGGCGAGCGAAACATGGAGATCGGGCGAGCGTAAGCGAGCCAGGGCGAGCCGCAGCCGCGCCCCGCGGCGAGGCGAGCGAAATATGGAGATCGGGCGAGCCCGATGTCTTGCGGAGCGTCGACCTCAGGAACGCGCGCGGGACGCCTCGAAGGGGGCCTCACGCTCGAGGCGCCGGAGCAGGGCGTCGCGGTGGCTCTCGAAGGCGTGCCGGCGCTCGCGGGGGACTGGGGCGCCCGGGACGAACTTCTCCGCGAGCGGGTCGACGAACCGCCCCTGCTTCGCGATGCGGTAGTCGAGGTGCGGGCCGGTTGACAGGCCCGTGGAGCCCACCCGCCCGATGACCTGGCGCTGGCGCACGCGCTCGCCTCGTCGGACCAGGGCGGCCGAGAGGTGGTTGTACATCGTCTCGTAGTTGCGCGCGTGGCGGATGGTCACGCTGATGCCGTTGCCGCCGTTCCAGCCGGCGCTCCGGACAACGCCGTCAGCCACCGCGCGGACGGGCGTTCCGGGTGGCGCGGCGTAGTCGATCGCCAGATGAGGGCGCACGCCGCCCAGGATCGGGTGCTGCCGGGCCTTGGAGAAGCCGGAGGTGACCCGGGTGAAGTCCAGGGGGGCGCGCAGGAACATCTTCCGCACCGAGCGACCGGCGGCATCGTAGTAGGGCGTCCGGTCCTCCCCGCCGGAGAATGCGACGGCGGTCAGCGGGGGCCGTCCCGCCGTTCGGTACTGGGCGGCGAGGATCTTTCCGTAGCCGAGGAATTCGCTGGCCGCGTAGCGCTTCTCGACCACGAGCCGGAAGCGATCGCCGGGGAGGGAGTCAGCGGCGAAGTCGAAGTCCCACTCGAAGAGGCCCACCAGGGCGGCGGCGAGCGAGGCGTGCTCGCCCAGGCGCTCGATGCTTGCGAACAGGGAGTCCTCGAGTTGGCCGGCGACGCCGACGACGCGCTTCTCCACCGGCGTCCGGACAGTCTCGAGCTTCCACCCGTCGGCCTCCCGCGTGAGGGCGTGACGCTCCGCGGGCGACCGCCAGTGGGTCACACTCGCCGGCTCTCCTGAGCCCTCGCGCGCCACCAGGAGCCGCTCGCCGGGGCGCAGGCGTCTCGGGTCCACGACGCGACGGAGCGCCGCGATCATCGCGAGCGCGTCCGTCCGCGCCACGCCGGCCCGGAGGAGCGCCGCCTCGAGGGTCTCGCCAGGACGCAGCTCGGTCTCGCGCACGACGAGCGGCCGCGGGACCGGGCGTTCCGGGACGACGGGTGCAGCGGGCGGCGGGATCACGGGGGAAGTCGGCAGGCCCGCCACAGAGGCCGCGAGGAGGGACAGCGCTGCCAGCGCCGGGCCGAAACGCCGCATAGACAGTTACCTTACCAGAAGGGACGCCGGCGGCTCACATGTCGCCGGCGGGGGGCAGCTCGCGCCCCGACCTCGGTGTGAGCCCCAGGGCGTTGGCCGTCACGAGCGGGACGGGACCCCGGGGCCCCGAGGATGCCCAGATCTGGCTTCTCGGGCCCGCGGGCCAGGTCATGCGCATCCCAGGCCTCCGCGTCTCCACGATGGAGATGGAGTCGGCGCGGGTTTGCCGCCCGCCTGGACTTGGTGGCGACAGCTTGTCACGCGAGCGACAACGTGTCGCGCCGCTTGCTGTGCCCTCTGCTGACCTGGGCCCACCACCGGGGCGCATGATCTCGATTTCCAACGCCGCGGGGTCTTCCTTGCCGCCACGTCGCAGCCTGGATTCAGACTTGCACACGGCGGCCAACGGCGGTGGGGATACCTCAGGCGCAGGCGGCGCACCGATCGCAGCGGACGGCCCGAATGCGTTGGGGAATCCCTCGCGGGACCTCACAGGCAACACCGGGAGGCACATCATGAGCGGACGCTTTGGCGCGGTTCCCCTTGTCGTCACACTGGTGTCACTGGCGCTCCTGCTCACCGGATGCCCGAAACGGCCGGCGACGACGGCCGCGTCGGCACCTGCGCCGGGCGGTCCCCCGGCAACTGCTACCCCGAGCCCCCCGAGCGTGGGCGCATCGGCCCCCTCAGCGCCCGGCCCGGCCGCGCGAACCCCCATGCAAGCGGGCCCGCCGCCGGCGACGGTCCGGCCGACGACGCCTCCAAGGCCCGCGGAGTTCTCGCCCACTGCCGCCCTCAAGGACGTCCACTTCGACTTTGACCGATCCGACATCCGGCCCGCCGACGCGAGAATTCTGGATGGCAATGCGATCTGGCTCCGGGCCAATCCGGGCGCGCAGGTGCTCGTCGAGGGGCACGCCGACGAGCGCGGAACCAACGAGTACAACCTCGCCCTGGGGGATCGCCGCGCCAAGGCGACGCTGAGCTACTTGATCGGCCACGGAGTTCAAGCCAGCCGCTTTGCCACCGTCAGCTACGGCGAGGAGCACCCGGCCTGCACGGCGCACGAGGAGGGGTGCTGGGGGAAGAACCGCCGGGCGCACTTCCTCGTGAAGGAACGCTAAGGCTGGCCATCCCGGACCGATGGTGCGCCACTGCCGGATGCGCCTCCGCCAGCCGGAGGCCATCCGGGCGGTGGGGCCGGGACCCGCGGGAAGGCGTCTTGCTCTGACAGAAGCCCGCCGGGTATGATCCGGCTGTCGCATGAGCCTCAGGCTTCGTCTGCTGCTCGTGCTGTTGCTGCCGCTGACCCTCGTCGTCGGCGCCTACGCGGTCGTGCGTGTCCGCCACGAGGCGCGGCTGCTCGCGGACGAGGAGCAGCGCCACGTCGCCGTGACGGCCCGGGCGGCGCGCATCGCGGTCGAGAGCGCGCTCCGCATCCGGCGCCCACCCGAGGTGCAGCGCCTCCTTGCAGAGCTGGTCCAGGACCAGGAGCAAGTCCAGCGAATCCGGGTGCTGGTCGAGCGGCGGCGCAGCCGGCCGGAGTTCGTGGCCAGCCCGGAAGAGCCCGAGCCCTCCGCCAGCCTCGCGCCGCTCCAGCAGGTGATGAGGACCCGGCAGGAAGAGACGCATGTGGAGGGAGGTGGAAGCGCGCGGCGCCTCCTGTACCGCCTGCCCATCAGCACGACGCGCGGCGAGGTGGATGGTGCCGTCGAGATCACCTTCGTCCTCGGCGATCCGGACATCAAGGCGAGCCAGGCGATGCAGGACGTGCTCCTGCGTCTGGGCATCCTGGCCCTCGCGCTGGCCGCGCTGACGGGCCTGGTCCTCCAGCGGCAGCTGCTCCGGCCGCTCTCCCGCCTCACCCAGTCCATCCGCGCACTCGGCGAGGGGCGGCCGGGGCCGTCCCTGCCCGTGACCCGGCGGGACGAACTGGGCGCCGTGGCCGCGGCCTTCAACCGCATGGCTGACCAGCTCGAGGCTGCCCGGCGGCGCATCCTGGCGGACCGCGAGCGCGCCCTCGACCTCGAGCAGCAGCTCCGGCACGCCGAGACCCTGTCCGTGGCGGGCAAGCTCGCCTCGGGCATCGCGCACGAGGTGGGAACCCCCCTCAACATCATCTCGGGGCGAGCGGAGATGATCTTCGCCTCGCTGCCCCCGGATCATCCGGCCCGGGAGGACGTGCAGATCATCGTCGAGCAGATCGACCGCATCTCGGCCATCATCCGCTCGCTGCTCGACACCGTCCGGCTCCGCAAGCCGGAGATCCAGGGAGTCCCGGTCCAGCCGGCGGTGACGGGGGTTCTCGCGCTGCTGGAGCACCTGGCCCGACGGCGCGGCATCGTCTTGGAGGCGCAGGTGCCCGCCGACCTTCCCGAGGTGGCGGCCGACCCCGCTCAGCTCCAGCAGGTGCTGCTGAACCTGCTCATGAACGCGATCGAGGCCACGCCCGATGGGGGGCGCGGCGCCGTCGAGGCACGGGCCACCGTGCACGGCGGCCAGCCCGGGGTCTCGGTGAGCGTCATCGACACGGGCGTCGGGATCCCGCCCGAGGCGCGCAGCCGCATCTTCGATGCCTTCTTCACCACGAAGGCGCCCGGCCAGGGCACCGGGCTCGGGCTTGCCATCTGCCGTGACATCGTGCGCGACCACGGCGGCACCATCGGCGTGCAGAGTCGCCCCGGCCAGGGCACCACGTTCACCGTCTGGCTGCCTCAGCATGGGACAGGCGCATGACCCCGCCGCGCATCCTCGTCGTGGACAATGACCGGCAGATGGTGGCGTTGCTCCGGCGCCACCTCGAGCGCGAGGGCTTCGCCGTGCTGGAGGCGGCCGGCGGGCAGGCGGCCGTCGAGGTCCTCCAGCAGGAGGACGTGGACATCGTGCTCACCGACCTGGTCATGGACGAGGTCGGCGGGCTCGAGGTGCTGGCAGCGGCCCAGCGGGAGCGGCCCGGCGCCCGCGTGCTGCTCATGACGGCCTTCGCCAGCCTGGAAACGGCCATCGAGGCTCTCCGTCACGGCGCCTACGACTACCTCACCAAGCCCTTCAAGCTGGCCGAGGCGACGCTGGCCATCCGCCGGGCCCTGGATGACCGCCGCCTCCGCCAGGAAAACGAGCGGCTGCGGGCCGCCGTGGAACGCCAGTACGGCTTCGAGCGGCTGCTGGGGGAGACCCCGGCCATGCAGGCCGTGCTCGAGAAGGTCCGCGCGGTGGCCGAGAGCGATGCGCCGGTGCTCCTCCTCGGGGAGAGCGGCACCGGGAAGGAGTTGGTGGCCCAGGCGCTGCACTGGGGAAGCGCCAGGCGCGCCGGCCCCTTCGTCCCGGTGAGCTGTGCGGCCGTGCCGGAGTCCCTGCTGGAGTCAGAGCTGTTCGGCCACGAGAAGGGCGCCTTCACCGGGGCGGACCGCAAGCGCGCAGGCCTGTTCGCTGCGGCCCATGGCGGCACGCTCTTCCTCGACGAGATCGGGGATCTCCAGCCGGGCATCCAGGTGAAGCTGCTCCGCGTTCTGCAGGACCGGGCCGTCCGCCCGGTGGGAAGCACCGGGGAGGTCCGGGTGGACTTCCGCCTGGTGTCGGCCACCAACCGCGACCTCGCCAGCCTCGTCCGCGAGGGGAAGTTCCGCGAGGACCTCTACTACCGGCTGGCCGTCATCCCCGTCCGGCTCCCGGCGCTGCGAGAGCGCGCTGCGGACATCCCGCTCCTGGCCTCGCACTTCCTGGAGCGGGCCGCGCGGCGGCTCGGCAAGCGCCTCACCGGGTTCACCCCGGAGGCTGCTGCGTGGATGCTCGGGCACCCCTGGCCCGGCAATGTCCGCGAGCTCGAGAACGCGGTAGAGCGGGCCGCGGTGCTCGCGCGCGGGACGGACGTCATGCTGGCGGACCTCCGGTCTGACATGGACCCGGCGCCGCCTGCGCCGTCGGCCCTGCGCCCCAGCCTCGAGGACCTGGAGCTCCAGTACATCCGTCGCGTTCTCGAGGAGGTGCGCGGAGACAAGCGCGCCGCCGCCAAGGTGCTCGGGGTCTCGGTGCGGACGCTGCAGCGCAAGGTCAAGGACCTGTGAGCCCCGCCCCGTTTGCCTTCGTGGGGTGCATCGAGCTGCGCGAGATCCTCGGGCGCCGGGCGCGGGACGAGCGCGAGCTGATGGAGGCGCTCGAGCAAGTCCCGGCCGAGTCCATCTACTACCACACGGACAGCGTCTTCCTCAGGCGGGCCTCGGGCGCCACTGTCTACGCCAACGACTTCGCCAACTGGGTGGGCGCGCAGATCGGCGACCACGTGCTGGCCGAGCGCCTCGGCATGGTGGACCCCTTCCAGTTCGGCACCCTGGAGGATCTGCGCGAGGAGCTGGTCTCGATCGTCGCCGAGCATATCGCGGACCTCAGCCCGGTCCCGCGTGTCGTCTTCGGCGAGCCGTTCTTCTTCGTGCGCTCCCACCTGGTGGAGGTCCCCACGGGGCTCGAGGTGCGCACCCTCGCGGAGTTCCGGCGCGCGGCCGCCGAGGTGGACATGAGCGCCATCTACCTCCACGCGCTCGACGCCCGGGTGCGGCGCGGCATTCCCGGCGGGCACTTCGCCCAGTGGATCGGGCGCGAGCTGGGGCTCGTCGGGCTGGCGGACCGGCTGAGCCGGGTGAACCCCTACCTCGGCGGGCTCGAGGATCTCCGGCGCAGAATCCTCGAGCTGCTCGACGCCGAGCTGGCCGCTCGGCCCAGCACGGCATGACCTCCGCCTCGATTCCCATCGACGCGTACCGGGAGGTGGCCCCGCCCGGGGTCGTCGATTTCCTGCTGCGCCTGGCAGAGCGCGTCCGGGGCCGACGGTTCGTTCACGTGAACTCCACCCGGGTCGGCGGGGGCGTCGCCGAGATCCTCAACCGCCTGGTGCCGATGCTCACCGAGCTGGGTGTGGACACCACCTGGGAGGTCATCGAGGGCGACGCCGACTTCTTCACCGTCACCAAGGCGTTCCACAACGCGCTCCAAGGGGCGGAGGTCCCCCTCGCGGACGCCCAGCTCGAGCATTACCTGCACATCAGCCGCAAGAACGCGGTTCGCCTGGCGCTGGCGGGGGACCTCGTGCTGATCCACGACCCTCAGCCGGCTGCGCTCGTCGAGGCTCGCCCGCGCGAGGGACGGTGGGTGTGGCGATGTCACATCGACCTCTCGACCCCGCATCGGCGAGTCTGGGCCTTCCTGCGCCGCTTCATCTCGTGGTACGACGCGGCGGTCTTCTCGCTTCCCGCCTTCGCGCACCCACTCTCCATCCCGCAATTCCTCGTCTACCCGTCCATCGATCCGCTGTCGGACAAGAACCGCCCGCTGGAGGCTCGCGAGGTCGAGACGATCCTCGCGACGCTCGCCGTGCCCGCCGACAAGCCCATGCTGCTCCAGGTCTCGCGCTTCGACCGCTTCAAGGACCCCGTCGGCGTGATCAACGCCTACCGCATGGTCAAGCGTTACTACGACGTCCGGCTCGTGCTGGCCGGCGGCGGGGCGGCGGACGACCCCGAGGGCGCGCTGGTCCTGGCCGAGGTGCGCGCGGCCGCCAGCGGCGATCCCGACATCCACGTGCTCGACCTGCCCGCGGACGCCCATCTGCAGATCAATGCGCTCCAGCGGGCCGCGACCATCGTGCTCCAGAAGTCCACCCGCGAGGGCTTCGGGCTCACCGTGGCCGAGGCCATGTGGAAAGGCAAGCCCGTCATCGGCGGCGCGACGGGGGGGATCATGGTGCAGGTCCAGCCGGGCGTCACGGGCTACACCGTGCGCTCGGTGGAGGGAGCGGCCTTTCGCCTGCGCCAGCTGCTCGGTGACCCCGGTCTCATGCGCGCCATGGGCGAGGCCGGCCGGGAGCATGTCCGCCAGAACTTCCTCATCACGCGTCACCTTCGCGACTACCTCTCATTGCTGGTGCACCTGACGCAGTAGCGCTCCGGCGACCCGCCGGAGGCTCGCGGGAACCGGGCGTGCGGGCGACAACGTGTCGCCGCCGGCGACAGCCTGTCGCGTCCAGCCCGGCCCCGCACCCCGGCCGCGCGCCCCTCCCGAGGCGCAACTGCGCGTCACCAGGGTGCTCGCCCGGCACCTTCGAGCCCGGTGCGACCTGGCCTTGCCCTTGCACCCCTGTCGAGGCGATGACCGCGACACTGCGATCCGGCCCACAGCCCCGCGAGGCGGTCTCGGCGCGACTCCTGATCGTGGACGACGACCCCCAGATGCGGGCCATGCTTCGCCAGGCCCTCGAGCGCCACGGCTTCGAGGTGCACGAGGCGGCCTCGGGCGCGGAGGTGCTCCAGGCGCTGGAGTCGGCCCGCCCCGACGCCATCGTGCTGGACAAGGAGATGCCGGGGGTGAGCGGCTTCGACGTCCTGGAGCTGATCCGCCAGCACGACCTGGCCGTCCCCGTCATCGTGATCACCGCCTTCGGCGGGCTGGCCGTCCGGGCGGAAGCGCTCCGCCGCGGGGCCACCGCCTACGTCGAGAAGCCGTTCCGGGTGAGCGCGCTCGTCGAGCAGCTCCTGGCGGTGACGGAAACGCGAGGGCCGCGGAGCGCCAGCCGTGGATAGCGCGATGCGACCCTGGAGCGCCGATTCCCTCTCGCCGTGTACCGCCTGCTGACGCGGTACCCGGAGCGGCGGGGCCGGCTGCGGTTCGTCCAGGCGGGTGTGCCGAGCCGCACGCGGATCCCTGCCTACCAGGCGCTGCAGACGAGGAAGCCTTCCACGTCCTGCGAGGCCACGGTCTGACCATCCGCGTGGGCACCGACCCGGAGGATACGGCCGCGCTTCACCGGGTGCAGACGTTGAGGGAGTCTGGCAGTGTCTTGCTCACGTGGCGCGCGTGTTCGGAGCTTCAGGCCCCTGTCAGCGGATCGACGAAGACCTCGGGGGTGCGCGGCGACCGGCGAAGGCCAAAGCGGTTGTATCTGGGTTGGAGGCGAAGCGATGGAAGACCCGGGGGTAGGATACGGGACCAGGTTTCCCCGCTCAGGCTCGTGGCGGTCCTGCCGCGGCTGGGTGACCGCGTGCGCTGGGGTCGTGGTCATGCTTCTGGCTGGAGGCTGTGTGCTCCCGCCCCCGAGCGCTTCGTACTTGCGCCCGGAGGTCCAGGTCGTCCCGCCCGATGCTCGAGCGATCGCCTACGGAACCACGGCCAGGGCGATCCTCGAGCACCCGGCGCTGCGCGACGGACTCCGCATGCTCTTCGGGCCGG
>Ga0209212_1003863_pt1 | contig 19197 bp, 14 predicted proteins | sample RifGroC2_FD_183996 | JGI IMG/M metagenome (GOLD analysis project Ga0209212, IMG submission 183996) | Groundwater microbial communities from Rifle, Colorado, USA - Groundwater C2 (SPAdes) (version 2) | ecosystem: Environmental > Aquatic > Deep subsurface > Groundwater | place: Rifle, Colorado... | reverse complement strand
ACATTTCCTGATCTTCTTTGGCGCAGGTGCCCAGGACTGCTGTCACAGCAGACAGTCCCTGGCTCATGTCATCAACAAAGGAATTTCCCGTCGAGTCGGCAACACCGGTAACCGTTTGGGTTTCAGTTGCCATTTCCATCTGCTGGCGCGCCACGTCACGCAGATTGTCCATAATGGAGCAGACCGCGCTGTATAACGCCGAGGAAGCATGACGAAGCTGGGCTGCCTGAAGCTCACAGACATCACCCGCCTCTATGATCAGGCTGCGCTGACGCGCCGCGTCCAAACCGGCATCACCTGCTGCCTGAAGATCGGCCGCGAGCCGTTCCAGCGCCTCAACGATATGTTCCACTTGCTGGCGGGTGATATCGTGAGACTGCATTGATGAAACAACCTCACTGATATTGCCGGTGACTTCCCCTGAAATGGAAGCAACCAGGCCACCGAAACGGGTACAACGCTCATTGACGGACACCAGTTCTTCCAGGCTGTTTGCCGTACTTGTCAGGATTCCACTTACGTTGGCTGCCTGGGTCGATTTTGTTGAGCGGACAACCTGGAGGCTCTCGCTGATCATGCTGGCCAGCATCTGGCGCTGATTCAATATGTTGCTTGATTTTTCATTAACCTGATGTGAAAGTTTTTCCACATCCATGGCAAGGGTCAGGAAAGCAGTACCCTGGTCTCCCAAGCGCGAGCTTTCGATCTTTGTGGAGATGCTCAACATCCGCAGGGTTTTATACATCTTCTGAAACCCTTCAAGCGGTTGTGAAACCTGGTTTAACAGATCAAGTATTTGCTCGAGGGTTTGACAACTGTCATCACTCTGGCCTCGCGCACTTGCCAGATACGCTTCCATACCGGTGATCATCTGGCGCAATCGATCGACCAATGACTCCACCCGCTCACCTGAGACCGTCTCCACCAGACGGTTTGCCATGGATGTCAACTCTGCCGAGCGCAGATAAAATCCCTGCAGTTGTGATCCTATCTGCAGGAACTCATCTTCCGTAGTTCCGGCCATATCCCGCAGGGTTGAGATGGAGGGGGCGATTATTTCCTGCCAACCAACAAGAACAACACTGTTATCAGTGCCGTGAGGCAATTCTTTCTGAGTATGGGTAGAAATCGCAACCATTGGATATCCTTGTACGCTCAAGCGGAGAATCAGTTGATCAGACCAAGCTGGCGTAATTCATTCATCAGTTTCTGTTTGCTGATCGGCTTTACGATATACGACGTTGCCCCACCCTTGTAAAAGGCCTGGACAACAGAGCGTGGATCATCAAGGGCTGTGGTCATGATTACCTTCACCTCAAGATTTGGGGGTATTCCCATCTCCTTTTCCAGTTCCCTGATGCGCCGCAGCGCTTCCTGGCCATCGATCCCCGGCATCATGATATCCATGCAGATCAGCTCGTAGGGGCGTTTGCCTGCATGGGCCATCTGGAATGATACAATTGCCTCCTCACCATTTATGGCAATATCGCAGTCACACAATGAAGACAGCAGTTCCTTGAGGATACGGCGCGATATTAAATCGTCTTCCACGATTAGGCACTTCACAATTTACCTCCTGTTTACTCTTTTAAGACTTGAATCGTTACAATATGAGAGGAAATGCACAGCAAAACCGGGACTTTTTTGGGTTCCGTTTTGTCCGGATCAGGGCAATTCAAAACGCAGTTTACAGTAAAAACGGCTGCCCTCGCCTGGAGTGCTTTCTGCCCGGATATCACCGCTAAAAAGTACGGCAATCTGCCGGGCGATACTCAATCCCAGCCCTGCCCCGCCATATCTGCGACGAAGAGAGCCATCCCCCTGAATAAACGGATCAAAGACGCGCTCGATCATATCTCGGGGGATACCTATGCCGCTGTCGCTTACGCATACCTGAATCAGCGCATGGTGTTCCTCGATTCGCTCCAGAGAGATATCCAGGCTTACGCCCCCCTTCTCGGTGAACTTGAGGGCATTACCCAGCAGAATATCCAGCATACGGGTAAATTGTACTTTATCACACCTTATGCAAAGCGGCACCGCAGGCGCCACCCGGACATCAAAAGAAAGCCCCTTTGCATCAAACAGGGGACGGTGAACTGCTGCCACAGACTCAATGGCGCCCGGCAGATCAAGCAGATCCTGGAAGACGGTCGGCCCACGACCAACACGGCTTGAGAAGGAGAGCAGCCGATCTACCAGTTCCACCATATTGTCGGCAGCCTGACGTGCCAGGCAGAGGTATTCCTGCTGTGGACCATGAAGATCTGCATCAGCCAACAGATCAAGTGCGCCGATAACGCCATTCATGGGGGTACGCAGTTCATGGGTCATCTTGGTCATGAACTCGGTTTTATCATTGGCAGCTTTCAACAGGCTGGCACGCGTTGCATCAAGTTGAGTAAGTGCCCGTTCGAGTTCGACAGTACGACGATCCACTGCTTCTTCCAACTCCACACGATAATTTCTTTCCATGCGGCGAAGTGTAGCATAGGTAACCGCTTTACCCATCACCTGGCGTAGGTATTCAAAATCAAACGGTTTGTGGATAAACTCGAAGGCCCCGTTCTTGATGGCATTAACAGCCATCTGCAACTGGGCAAAACCGGTCATGATAATAACCGGCACATCCGGCAGGATTTGATGGATCCTGGCAAGAAACGAGATGCCGTCTTCGCCCGGCATCATTACATCGGTCAGGATGACATCAAATTCAAAGTTGCTGATCAGGCAGTACGCTTCTTCCGTGCTATTTACGGTGCTCACATCATAGCCCGACTGTTCAAGGCAAAGGGCTACAATCCTGAGAATATCCTGTTCATCGTCAATAACAAGGATATGCGGTTTTTTCCCATTGTCATATGGTGACACATCGCACGTTTCAGCAGCATGTTGCTCCTGTATGTTATCCTGGCGAAGCATCAGCGTTTAAAGTCCTTGATGGTTGATATGACATAATCCCGCTGGGCTGCATCCTTTTTATGGCAGTCAAAGCAGGTCTTGACCGGATCGAGGCTGCTCGGTTTACTATCGGCGCCATACCCGGCAAACAGCCAACCGCCACTATCCTTTGCCCGCTTATCCTTGCGCATCAGCACAATCATGTTTTTTGGGCCGTCTTTCGATGTATCACCATTTTTGATATTGAAATAATCGACAACGATCGTACTCCCCTCGGGGAAGCGGTTGCCGGCCTGATACCCCTGCATGGCCTTTTTGTCCGCATAGATATAATGGATACCGTAAAAGAGTGAGCTCTTATCGGTTTCAACCTTGCGGATACTTCTCTGCCAGGAACTGTATTTTTTGGGGAGAACGGGAGCGGACGCCGCCATGGCAAAGCAGGAAATTGACAGTACGATTGTTATTACCAGACAGGCACTAATGTTTTTCATAAATAGCATACCTTTCAGCATTCAAGTTTATGCATCTTACACCACTGGCTGCTTCATTGTCACGAAAATGTGGCGTCAATACTATGCAGCACAGCTATTGGCAAGCGTCCTGACCCTGTTCAGAAAAACATGCGGTGAAAATGGTTTCTGCAGGAGGTTTATCTCCTCCTGAATTATCCCGTTTTTGTGAAGGTGCTCTGCGGAATAACCACTGGCAAACAGCACCTTAACATCCGGACGGATACGCTTGAGATTGTCATGCAGCTCTTTACCATTCATTCCCGGCATTATGACATCGAGAACAACAAGCGAGATTAAACCAAGGGAATTATTAAAAATTTGCAGCGCTTCATCTCCATTGGAAGCTGCCAGGACACTGTATCCAGCCCTTGTCAGAATATTTGCATTGATATTCCTGACCCCATTATCATCCTCCACCAGCAGGATCGTCTCATTTCCCACTGCAAAGCTTAGTTCTTTATCCGGAACAACCTTATCCGATCCGGATGTCCTGATTGGTATATGGATAAAAACAATCGTGCCGATACCCGGCGCACTGCTTACACTGATACCCCCGCCATGCTGCCTGATGATTCCATAGGACATGGATAGGCCCAGGCCGGTTCCGCGGCCGACCTCCTTGGTGGTAAAAAACGGATCGAATACCCTGGACTGGGTGGCCTTGTCCATTCCCAAACCAGTATCTGACACCATAATCTGTGCATACATCCCGCTCTTGCACCCTTCAAATACCACGGGAATTCTGGCACTGTCGATTAATGAGGTTTCTATGCGCAGCCCTCCACCATGCGGCATGGCATCGCGTGAGTTTGCAGCAAGATTCATCAGCACCTGTTCGATCTGCCCCCTATCAACAGATACCGGCAGCGGGATTGGACTTACAACTGTTTCAAGCTTGATATCCTCGCCAATGATCCGCTCAAGCAAATCATGAACCGTCTGCACAACGCTGTTCATATCTTCAGAGAGCAGCCGTATGTTCTGTTTGCGGCTGAAGGCCAGCAGGCTATGGGTCAGCTTGGCGGCTCTTTCCGATGAATCAAGAATCTGTTTCAGGAATGGCTCCAGGCTCGGATCTGATTGCAGCTTCATCATCAGCAGCGTACAGGATCCCATGATAACAGTGATAATATTGTTGAAATCATGGGCAACACCGCCGGCCAGTGTGCCGATGGAGTCCATTTTCTGGGAATGGCGCAGATGTTCCTCAAGACCTTTGATGATGGTTATGTCGTGCAGTGTCACAACTGCCCCAAGCTTGTTACCGTTGCTGTCTACGAGTTGCCGTCCGCTCGACAGAAGGATCACTGGAAGAGCACCCTTCGGTTTTATGACAATTTCCTGGTTCGTAACTTCACTGCCATGAAGAGCCTTGTAAAGAGGGATCTCCTCCATCTTTAGCCTGGTTTCTCCATCAGATTCATAGATATCGTAATATTCCGACCAGCGCTCCGGCGGCAATGGCGCTTCAGGTATCCCGTGAATCCTTCGGGAGGCACGGTTAAAGAGAGTCAGGATGCCATTCTGGTCGCAGGCCACTACACCATCCTCGATACAGTCGAGTATGGCGGCAAGGAATTCACGACTTTGTTCCAACTCCTGCAGCGCTTGCTTGCGTCGGCTTATGTCCCTGAAAAAGACCAAAGCGCCCTTTTCATCCTTGTGTTCAAATGGTACCGCCTGGATATCCACATCAAAGGGGGTTCCATCCATGCGCAGACATATTTCATCAGTGGTGGAAACCGGACGGCGTTCTTCGTTGATAATCCGAATCCTGTCGAGCACCTTGTGGCGGTATTCCGGATGATATCGTTCAGCCACCAAGGTGCCGATCAATTCGTCCGCAGATCGGACGCCGAACATCGTGCAGGCGGAGGCGTTCAGATAGGCAAATCGGCCGTTGGTTTGAATAAAGATACCATCACGGGCATTCTCCATAAGGGTTGCGTATCGATTTTCACTTTCCCGCAACTTCGCCGTACTTTGATGAATACGGGAGATGTAGCGACGGAGAATAAAATAAAGCTGGCTCGAAGACAAGATCACGAACAACAGCACCTTATAAAACGAAAGCTGCTTGATCATCTGCAGATCATTGATCAGATAGATCTCCAGCAGGTCCGCCGCATAAAACCAGATTCCGGTCGTAATTGCGAAAATCAGCACCATATTGATAAGAACGTTATCGAACCGTTTTTTTGGGGCCATGATCGTTACATCCTTGATTCATATGGTTCAAAACAAAGTCCCCTCCCGTCAAAGGGAGGGGTGCTTTATCTATCTGCTTCAAAATTTCTCAAATTCGTCATCCAGATGATCGGAACCGGTACCCATATCAAGGGCGATACCAGAGCTATTTCGGGTAGCTGGCTTGGATGTACTGCGGCCGGCATGGGCGATCTGTACCGCCTTGCGGGCCGGACGACGGGCGCTGCCGGGGGAACTTCTCATCATGCTGGTGTCGATGCGGAAGAAGCTGATGGTGTCTTTGAGCTGCTCTGCCTGGCCGGAAAGTTCCTCCGAGGTGGAGGCCATTTCTTCAGATGCACTGGCATTCTGCTGGATAACGCTGTCCAGTTGCTGAATGGCCTTGCTGATCTGCTCGGCGCCGGTGTCCTGCTCACGGCTGGATGCGCTGATCTCCTGAACCAGTTCGGATGTCTTCTGGATATCAGGCACCATCTTGTCCAGCATCTGTCCGGCGCCTTCGGCCACCTGGACACTACGGCCGGAAAGCTCACTGATCTCGCCGGCAGCAGCCTGGCTGCGCTCGGCCAGCTTGCGGACCTCAGAGGCAACAACAGCGAAGCCTTTGCCGTGCTCGCCGGCACGGGCTGCCTCGATGGCGGCATTCAGGGCCAGAAGGTTGGTCTGGCGGGCGATCTCTTCGATGATGGAGATCTTGGTGGCGATCTCTTTCATGGCGCTAACCGTCTCAGTTACCGCCTTGCCGCCTTCCTTGGCGTCAATAGCGCTCTTGACGGCAATCTTCTCGGTCTGGGATGAGTTGTCGGAGTTCTGCTTGATGCTGGAGGTCATCTCTTCCATGGAGGAGGAGATCTCTTCGGCGCTGGCAGCCTGCTCGGTGGCACCCTGGGACAGCTGCTGGGCCGTGGCGGAAAGTTCCTGACTCCCTGCTGCGACGTTGTCGGCAGCGCTCATGACATCCCCCACAACCTGCTTGAGTTTATCTACCATGTTTTTAATCGCCTCCAACAACTGACCGGTTTCATCCTTGCTATTTACTTGTACATTCACCGTCAGGTCACCTGCTGCCAGGGAGTTGGCAATTTCGACAGCTTCAGACAAAGGACGCACGATACCGCGAGTTGTGAAGAGGGCGATCACAATGGCACTCAGAATTACCGCAAAGCCCAACACCAGCATGACCGTAATCAGCGTGCCCACCGCCTTGACCGTATCAAGCGAATTTTCCTTGGCCTCGTCAGTTTGGGTCTTCTGCAGCTTCTCGACCTGAACCTTAAGGCTCTCTCGTGTACGGTCAAGCTCTTCCATAATCTTATTTCCCGCTTCCATCCCCTGACTCATGTAGATGTTGGCCATGCGCGTGCCAGTAACATGGTAGCGGTCGAACGACGCGCCAAGCTCTTCAACCTCTTTGAGTCCTTTGGCATCGTTTTCCTTCTTGAACATCACATGAAAATACTCAAGTGACTCCTTGAACTGTCTTGCGACCTTTTCGGCTTCTTTAATCCCCTCGGAGTTATGGGTAGCTGCCACATCCGTCAGTATTTCGCCCAGCTCAATCATGGCAACATCCATCTCATAGGCAGCCATAAGCCCCGGAACAGACTCCATTGCAACCTGTTTCGATTCACGCTCAACTTGTTTGAGCATTACTACCGCCGTTGACACCGTCACCACAAAAAAAGCCAGGACCACGCCAAACCCCACCGCCATCCGTGTTCCGATTTTCATGTTTTTGAACATACTGTTCATCTCCTTTAGTTTTTTTTATTCAAAGCCCAAGAACACAAATCCGGGCAATATGAAGACGACGATTCCCAGAGTCAAAAGATGAGTTGTGCTCTCAAGCTGGTTACAAAGATATTTTCGACGCTCTTGTCGCCCAATGGGTTGATCAGATACTGAAAATGAGGTGATATCATCATCTGGTCGCTGACCTTTACTTTGTAGTAGGCTTCTAGCAGTTTTTCCTGGGCGGCAACGTCATTGATCAAGACCTGCCCGAAACCTAGCCCGACAAGGTCATCTTTACGTTGCGGAATGAGTCCGGCATACTGAAAACCAGCGCTCCAGGCAAAATGTGTCACATAGGCCTCATCGTCATGCCATCCGCAGCGTCCAAACAGGGTAAGCTGATCGGTCACCTGCTGGTCGATGCTTACCCCGGCGCCCACGGCATTCTTTTCAGAAGTTTTAATCCCTCCGGCAACCGGCAAGGCTCCGTCCAGGCTGCCGTAGAAGCGATAATTACCTTCAAGTTCTCCTGTTTTTTGTTTGAAGTCCATTTCCACGATACCGAAGCCGTGGTCAAAGATATTATCAGCATCTGTGTCGCCGCTCCCGTAGCCGACACCAACGGTGATTTTGTCACTCAATTTGGCATGCACCCTCATTCCCGGGCCATTGGAAGGAGCGCCGAGAACTGCCGAATTAACAAATGCACCGGCCAGAAACTGTCCGGTCTCATTGTTTGCAATACCGTTGTTGTCAAAGTAGTCCGTAAGTCCTATCTTCCCGACCGTTATAATGAGCCTGTCATCAAAAGCCATGTGCTCGACCCAGGCAGTACGGAAACGTACCTTGTCGGACGGTGCCATAGGAAGATTGTTCAGAATGGAGTAATTGCCGATATGAGAGTCGATGCCCGCGCCTCCAGTGGCTTCCACGTCAATGACTGCAATAGTGCTTTCCCCTACCTTGAAATTGAATACCAGGTCGGCTCTACCGCATCTGCAAAATCTCTCGGGTTATTGCCGAACGAACCTTGCAGCAAACCGGTCATTCCGCCGCTTATGGTGATGTTCTTGGTTAGGGCGTGGAGATTGGTTCCCAGCTCGGTATAGCGGGTCTGGAAGGCTCGGGACTGGGCCAGAAGCATCTCCCCGCGCAGATCTTCCGTGAGGTCGCTCAAAATAGCCAGGTCTTCTCTGTCAATCGAAGCGGCACCTTCCCTGGAGGCCTTCTCGGCCATCTTTTCAGTCAGCATCAGCACCGCTACAGCTACGTCAAGCCGGTGGAGCTGGCATTGCCCATCTATGAACTCCGTGTTGAACAAACCTTCGACCTGATACTTCTTTCCAATTCGCATGATCTCTTGACAAGCTTTATGGCTGGATTCGACTTTATCCGGCACAACAAGATCGGGATGAATTGCAAACGCCGGGTTAGCTAGACCAGATATGATTAAAAGATATATTGGCAACCAGACAGCTACACTTTTTGTTTTCATATGACATCTCCAGCACCGAAACAAATGTGAAATTTTGTTTGACTTTATTTATTTCGTTGCAGTATTCGTTATTATTGTTCGGCAATGCTGGCCAATTCATCGCTGTTGAAAACTTTATCAATATCTAAAATAATCACGAAGTTGCTGTCCTGTTTCCCCATGCCACGAATGAAATCCGTATTCAGACGAGAGCCGATATGAGGCGCAGCCTCGATCTGTGAAGGCTCCATCTCGATCACCTCCTGCACGCTGTCCGCCAACGCGCCGAGGACGATGACCTCATCCTCCAACTGCACCTCGACCACGATGATGCAGGTATTGACTGTTTTCTCGGTCCTGCTCATACCGAACTTCAGTCGCATGTCAATGACCGGGACGACGCTTCCGCGCAGGTTGATGACCCCACGCATGAAATCCGGCGTCTGCGGTACCTTGGTAATGCTGCTTTCCTCCAGGATCTCACGGACCTTGGCCACATCCAGGGCAAAGACCTCCTCGTCGAGCTTGAAGGTAAGATACTGTGTTGCCTCTAGCTCTTCAGCCATAGCGTTTCTCCTCTCGCCTTTAATCAATTAAGCCAAATCCATTATTAATATTTACAATATGCGTGCCATGAGGACATGCAGAACAATAGGTAAGTATCAGTGAGTGATTTCGACAGTTTGGAAGATGTTAAAGAATATGCAGGTAAGGATGCTTGCGGATGATGTCACAGTTTGAGTGTGACATGGCACAGCGGGGATGTGTCGTGGCACAGGTTGCGAATCAGGTATCCAGATGCCGATAGATGGTTCTCCGGCTGATACCGAGCAGACGTGCGGCATGGGTTTTGTTTCCGCCGGCCATTTTCATGGCTTCTTCCAGGGTAAGGTTGTGTTGCGGAGACAAGGATGTCGTGGGGATAGCAGCAGGTTTGCTGCTGTATTGCATTGTCTCCAGCAGATCCTGCGGCAGGTCCTGCCGGGAGATTATTTCAGTTTTGCAGAGAATGACGGCATGCTCGATGGCGTGTTCCAGTTCTCGGACGTTGCCGGGCCAGGTGTGGGAGCGAAAGACATCCATGACATCTTCCGATACCGTACGAATATTCCGGCCAAATTTGCTGTTGAACTTTGTGATGAAGTGGGCCACCAGCATTTCAAGATCATCACTGCGCTCCTTGAGTGCCGGCAGAACCAGGCGGACAACATTCAAGCGATAGTACAGATCCTGCCGGAATGTGCCCAGACTTACCTTTTCCACAAGATTCTGATTGGTGGCAGCAATGATGCGGACATCAACCTTGATCGAGGTAGACTCCCCCACCCGCTCAAATTCGTTCTCCTGGAGAACCCTCAACAGCCGCATCTGGACGGCTGGCGATATGTCGCCGATCTCATCCAGAAACAGTGTGCCGCCATCTGCCCTTTGAAAACGCCCGATTTTATCGGCAATAGCGCCGGTGAAAGCACCGCGCACATGACCGAACAGCTCGCTTTCCAGCAACGACTCCGAGAGAGCCGAGCAGTTGACCTTGACAAACGGTTTCGTTGCCCGACATCCGGCTGCATGCAGTGCAGCAGCCACCAATTCCTTGCCGGTGCCGCTTTCACCGTTGATCAGCACGGTAGTCGGCACATCAGCCAGCGCTTCGATCAGCGCATAAATCCGTTGCATCGGTGCGGAAGCACCGATGATGGCATGGAACTGCCCCTGTTTTTGCAGCGATCGTTCCAGATCAACCAGCCTGGTTTCGTCCCGAATGACCGCCACTGCTCCGCTCACACTGCCATCCGCTTCAATCACCGGAGTAGAGTTAAAGCTGACGACTCGTTGCTTGCCTTCCGTTGTACGACATTCAAAACGACGTATCTCCCGGGGGGTGTTGTTTGCAAGGGTTTCCAGCAATGCCGCACGGCATAATCCGATGCACCCCGGGCTGATTTCCGCTATATCACACCCGATCAGATTCTCACTGTATCCGCACACAATTCCCGCCTGTTGGTTGAAGTGGACCAATCTCCCGCTTTTGTTAACCATGATGATAGCGTCGGAAACACTGCGGAAAATGGCGTCCAGGTTGGCCCGGTAGCACTCCCGCTCATCATTCATCAGTTTGGCTTTCAGGGCATGGCGGGTAACCAGCATGAGTGTTTCATGTCGCACCGGCTTGGTGATATAGTCAAAAGCGCCCAGACGGACGGCTTCGGCGGCAGATTCAACCTGTGGGTAACCGGTGAACATGACTACCTGAGTGGCGGGGCATATCCTTTTTATATCCCGCAGCAGATCTATACCGCTCTCACCAGCCAGCATGATATCCACAAAGGCCAGATCATATGGTCCGTCACCAAGCAGCGCGACAGCTTCATCGTGACCTGCGGCAACGTTTACCAGGAAGCCTTCCTTTTGCAGGATGCAGCCCAAGGCAAAGCGGATACCCTCTTCGTCATCAACAAGCAGTATGCGGCAGTCTGATGACTGTATCATTTTGGTTCCACCTCGATATCCAGAAGTCTCAGCATCGCACTGCGTAAGTGTTCAGGTTTGTACGGCTTTTGGATTGTACCGAAGTATTTATCGGCATTGATATTATCTGCAATCCCTTCAACCCCGTACCCGCTGCAGATGACAATCGGCACATCCGCGCTCATTTTTCTAAATTCGTAATACGTATCGATACCGCCCATTTCCGGCATGATCAGATCAAGCAGGATCATATGGATTTCGGCTCCGCGCGCCCGATAGATGTCGAGCGCTTTGCGGCCATTAGCTGCAGTTATAACGGAAAAACCCATCGCCTTCAACAATGCGGAGCCGATGTTGCGCAGTGACTCCTCGTCATCCACCAGCAGGACAGTGCGGTGCGCCGCAACAGCAGAATGAATCAAGGCAGATGGGGCGACTGCAACGAGTTCAGGGCTGTCCGACAGAGGAAGGAATACCTTGAAGGTAGTACCGACACCGAGGTTACTGATCAGTTGCAAAGCTCCGTCATGGGACTTGATTATACCAAGTATGGCCGACATGCCAAGACCGCGGCCGGTAAATTTTGTGGTGTAGAACGGTTCGAAAATCCGCTTTTGCGTCAACTCATCCATCCCGCAACCATCATCGGAAACTTCCAGGCAGGCATAACTGCGCGCCGGAATGATATTGCCGGCAAAATCGGTCTCTTTTTGTTCCACTTGGATAATGGCTTTATAAAGAACGACTTTGATTGTTCCGTTATTGTCACCGATCGCCTCAGCAGCGTTTATGACCATATTCATGACAACCTGCTGGATTTGGGCATTGTCGCCGGATATTTCCGGCACGTCACGCTTTAGATCAAGCTGTATGGATACGTTTTTCTTGATGGCAGACTGGAGCATCCTGATTATTTCATCAACCAGCAGCCACAGATTGATTCGAACGTAAAGCAGCGGGCTCTTTCCTGCGTAGGCAAGCATCTGGCGGCAAAGATCAGCAGCACGGTTTGCAGCGCTTTCAATATGCGCAACGTGGGATTTTTCTGCTATTGCCGCATCAGCATCGTCCTTGGCCATGAAGCAGTGACCCAGGATGATTGTCAGAATGTTGTTGAAGTCGTGGGCGATGCCGCCTGCCAGCACCCCCAGGCTCTCCAGTTTCTGGGTCTGCTGGAAATTCCTATCCAATTCCCGACGTTCTTCCTCGGCTTTTTTGCGCTCGGTGATGTCCCGTGCAACATGAACACAGGAACTTATCGACCCATCTGGATCATACAGCGGAGAAACCGAAACATGGAAAAAACCGTTCAGGTGCTTTTCTTCAACCTCTTCCTCATACTCCCGTCCATCCTGCATCATCTTGATATGAGAACAAAAGGGGAGAGGTTTAGAAAAACCATGCACCACCTCAAAACATTTGCGGCCAACCATTTCATCCGGGGCAAAACCGCAACGGTCTGCCATGGCACGATTGACGCGGATAAGGGTGTGGTGGGTATCTATGATGGCAATCAGGTCGGGAACCGCATCAAATGTCTGTTCCCACTCGCGCTTACCGCGACTGACAGCTTCATTAATTTTTTTGCGATCCTGGATAAGATGCCACTCGCGCAATGACATGTATACAATACGCGGCAACGAGTAGAATGTTTCCGGAGACTTTACGATATAATCCTGCGCGCCCGCCTTCAGGGATTCTACAGCCAGTTGCTCGTTGCCATGGGAGGTCATCATGATGACCGGCCACGATCCGGCTGCCATCTCAACCAGTTCGCGGCCATCTCCGTCAGGCATTCGATAGTCGGTCAAAACAAGGCCGGGCGAGTGCCGTACAATGGCAATCCTGGCATCGGATATAGTGCCGACAATCTCCAGACGGAATTCTTCCCGGGCGTCCGCAAATGAGCGCTGAATCAGCTCGGCATGGCTGTCGTCGTCTTCAACGACTAGTATCAGAGTGGCAGCGGGGTTATCTGTCAGCATGGGATGTTCCTTTTTTCACCACGGCCGCTTGTTCCAGGCCAGCCAATAAAACCCCAGATCTCTTAAAAGCCTGCTAAATTCAGTAAAATTCACAGGCTTGGTTACGTAACTGTTGGCATGGTGTTCATAGGCCTGTGCCATATCCCGCTCGGCATCCGAGGTGGTAAGAATTACCACCGGCATTGCCTTCAGGCGAGGTGTGGTTTTAACCTCTTTCAATACTTCCAGACCATCCACCTTGGGCAGGCGCAGATCGAGCAACATGAGATGCGGTGTGGGAAATTGCTGCCGATCGGCATACCTGCCCCTGGCGTGCAGGTAATCCAGCGCTGCTTCACCGTCCTCAACATGGATAATGGTATTTGCCACCTGAAAATCCTCCATGTTGCGCATTACCAACTCGGCGTGGTCCGGGTTGTCCTCCACCAGCAGAATTGTCAAGGGTTCACCGTTCATGCCTTGTCTCCTGTCTATATTCGAAAATAAACTTACCCTTCCGGCACTGTAAAACAAAACCTGCTTCCCATCCCCAGCCCCTCGGATTCAACCCACACCCGTCCGCCATGCACCTCAATGATCCGTTTTACTATTGCCAGACCGATGCCGGTGCCGTCACTTTTGGCATCAAGCTTGTTGAACAGGCCGAAGATGGTCTGGTGATATCTTTCATCAATGCCGATACCGTTGTCCTGCACAAAGAAAATTTTCACGCCATCTTCTTGCCGCATGCCAAACTGTATTTGCGGAGACTTCTGATCACCCATGTAATTGATGGCATTTTCTATCAGATTCTGCACCACTTCGGACATGCGCCTTCTGTCGCAGTAAACATAAGGAAGACAGGGGTGCATGGTAACATAGAGATTGTGTGCTGTTAAAGGTCCGGCCAATTGTGCCAGCACATCATCCACCAGCAGCTTCATATCAACCTTTTCCATAGTATCGACAACATGTCCAATGGTTGAGAGTTCCAGCAGGTCTTGCAACAGGTCGTTCATCTTGTCCGCGGCATCGCTGACCCGCTTTAGATCACCTGACATCCGCTCATACCTGCCATCCTGAAGATCCTTTTCCAATGCGCCGGCAAAACCTTTAATGGTAATGAGAGGACTCTTAAGGTCGTGGGATACGGTGTAGGTAAAGCGCTCCAGCGCGGCGTTTTTCATTTCCAGTTCATCTTCACGTTTCCTCCGTTCCGCGACCTCAGCCTCAAGTGTGGCGGTCTTTTCGTTCACGACAATCTTGAGCAATCTGTTAACAACAATCAGCAAAAACAAAACAAAAAGGCCGGCGGAAAGTGAAAAAGTCAGGACAAAGGCCGTTGATATCTCATCGCTGATCGGGACTCTGATGGATTCAATCGACCTGAAAACTCCGGTTTTCTCGTTAAAACCACCTTGCCCTGGATAAACCGCTTGAAGTCCAAGTGGTGCTTTATCCCTTTTTCCATGGCATGTCAGGCACCTGTTTTGTGTTTCCAGAAACGGAATGGCATAATATAGATATTTTTTCCCATCAATATTTATGACTTCTCTAAATTCATTGATATCACGATTTTCATTAAACATACGGATCAGAGCCGTTTCAAACCTGTCGGCCTTGTTTACCGGATTGCGCGGGTTGACTGAAGCCATTTTGTAATAGATTTCCGGCAACCCCTCCTTATTCCGCTCTTGATTGTAAAAGGCATGCATGTTTCTGACGATGTAGGAGGAAGACAAAATTTCCGGAGAATAGAATTCCTGCGACACAGATCCTTCGTCCTGCGCATTGTAGAATGCCGGATGCATGACATTCTGGATGTAGAGATGAAGGGCACGGTGAGAAAGCAGAACGCTTCTTATTTTATCCTCGGCATCGTTTATGAAAAATGTCGCAATAGCGTAATTGATGATCACAGCCAGTACAGCAATTCCCGTAACCGATATAACTGCCATCCATATGAAGCGCCGACCTTTTTCAGCGAACGTCATTAACGTTTGAAGGCTCATTCATCACTTCCTGCAAAACGCCCCTTCGGCAATGTGAAGCAAAACCTGCTCCCATGACCCACACCTTCCGATTCAACCCAGACCCGGCCGCCATGAACCTCAATGATCCTCTTTACCAGGGCCAGCCCTAAACCGGTCCCTTCGCTTTTTGCATCCAGTTTATTGAACAGACCGAAGATATTTTCATAATGCCTCGGATCAATCCCTTTGCCGTTATCGCTGACAAAGAATACCGCTTCGTTACCGTCTTGTCGTGAACCGATCTCGATGCGGGGCGCAGGCTGATCCCCCATGTATTTCACGGCATTCTCCACCAGGTTCTGCAGCGCCTCGGCAATCCGCTGATAATCGCCAAAGACGCGTATTAAATCAGGCAGCAGCACAACCTCAACCTGTTTCTGCATAAGCGGGCCGGCCAGTTGCGCCAGCACATCCCTGACCAGGATGTTCATGTCAATCTGCGCTGCAGGATTCATGATTCTGCCAACACGGGACAGCTCCAGCAGATCATGAAGCAGGGCGGTCATCTTTGATGCGGCATCCTCAAGCCTTTTCATATCCCCCTGGGCACGGGAAAAATCACCTGCCTCCATATTCCTCAATATCATTCCGGTATAGGTCTGGATGGTGATCAGCGGGCTTTTCAGATCGTGGGAAACAGTGTAGGTGAAGTGCTCCAGTTCGGAGTTCTTGTTCTGAAGCTCTTTTTCCGCGTGCTTGCGGTCGGTGATATCGGTGATAATTGTTGCAAACAGGCGCGACTGGGGGGAGTAGGCCGTAACTTCGTAGTAGCGCTGCAGCTGCTCAGAGTAGTTCTCAAAATTGATCGGTTCACCGGACAGTGCCACCTTGCCGTAGGTTTCTATCCAGAACGGCTCGACCCCTGGTAATATTTCCAGGACGTTATGCCCGATTACCTGTCCCGCCTTGAGTCCTGTCAACCGCTCAAAGGCCGGATTTACTTCGAGGAACCGGTAGTCGCACGGCACTCCATGTTCGTCACAGATGATCTCATGCAGGGCAAAGCCATTCTGCATCGACTGAAAAAGTTGCCGGTATTTCTGCTCACTCTCCAGTAATTTTATTTGGGCGATTTTGAGTTCGGTGATGTCCTTGAGCACCCCATCGTACGATAGCAGCACCCCGCGTTCATTTTTAAAAAGTATCGTAGAGTCCCTGATCCAGCGGATCTCGCCGTCTTTTCGAATGATGCGATGCTCGATAGGCAATATCTCCTCACCTGCCAGGATTTTTTGCACCTGAGCACTGACAAGTTCGCGGTCCTCCGGCACAACCATATTTATCCAGAGATAGGGATCAGCGGCAAACTCCTCTGGCGTATAACCTGTCACCATTGCACAGGCAGGACTTTGTCTAGTCTCCACAGCCCGGCCGTATTCCACGCGCACGGTATACTGATAATCCGTAAGGCACTCCGTAATGCGCCGGTAACGCGCTTCGCTCTCCGACAACGCTTGTTCGGCCTGCTTCCGCAAGGAGATGTCGCTCAGAAAAGCCACCACTTCATTGGATACAGGCAGATATGAAGTGCTTACCTCAACATCCCATATGCTGCCGTCCTTGCGCCTGTGACGGCTTTCAAAACGGGCAAAACCGGATTCCTGGAGACCCTTTATCTGCTCCTTGATTTCCTCTATTGATTCATTTGCTTCAACCTGAGCGATGTTCATCGCCAGAAGTTCGTCACGACTGTATCCGCTCATCTCACTGTAACGTTCATTAACATCAAGCAGGCTGCCTTCAATGTTCACGCGCCAGAAACCGTCTGCTGTTGATTGCAATATGGCGCGATAATGCTCCGCAGACTCATTAATTGTAGGGAGGATTACACTCCTCAAGATTGTCATTAAAGTTCCTTTGTTAATGCAATTTCACGTTTGCGTTCATGAGTACACAACCGGTTCGCAGCAGAACTTCTTGTAATCGGCAACCAGCCAGGCAAATACAAGGATTAATCCACATCCACATCCGCATCCACATCCACAAATATCTTGATCACAACTGGGGCGTACTCGCGGCAATCGGGAACAGTACCCTGATAGTTGTACCGACGCCGGGACTGCTTTCCACCAGAATTGCTCCCTTGTGGCCGCGAATGATACCCAGCGCAGCCGACATTCCCAAGCCTCGGCCAGTGAACTTGGTGGTAAAAAACGGATCAAAGAGCTTGCTTCGCGTCATGGCATCCATACCGCAGCCGTTGTCGCTGACCTCCAACCAGACATAACGACCAGCCGGCAGTTTTTCTTCCAGCCTGCTGGAGTTCAAGGTCTTCAGATCAAACTCCTGTACCCCGGTTGATATCTTGATGGAGCCGTTTGCGGTGCCGATCGCCTCGGAGGCATTGATGATCAGGTTCACAATAACCAGCCGAATCTGGTCATCGTCGGCCATGATCTGGGGCAGGTCCTGGTCGAGCTTCAGATCAAATGTAATGTTCTTTGAGACAGCTGTTTCCAGCATGGCGGCAATTTTTTCAACCAGCTGGGTCAAGTTCAATTCCTTGATATCAAAAACCCCCTTGCCGGTATAGGCCAGCATCATGCTGCTCAGTTTAGCGGCCCGCTCGGCCGCTGCCACCGCCTGACAGATGAAATTGCGAACCGGGGCGTCCCCGGAAAGATTCATCAGGGCCATCTCAAGGTTGCCAAGGACCGCCTGCAGCAAGTTGTTGAAGTCGTGGGCAATACCGCCCGACATGGTCCCAAGGCTCTCCAGTTTCTGGATATGCAGAAAATGGCGTTCCTTTCTCTGGCGCTCTTCTTCAGCCTGTTTATGCTCACAGATAAGTGCCCATTCACGCAAGCTGCGCTGTACTATGCGCGACATTCCGGAAAATACCGCAGACGTTTTAACAACGTAATCCTGCACCCCAGCCTTCATGGCATCCACAGCCACCTGTTCGCTGCCTTGTGATGTCAACAGCACCACAGGACAGATTCCGGCCACGGTTTGCACCAACTCGCTGCCTTCTCCGTCAGGCAGCCGATAATCGGTCAGGATCAGGTCAGGGGCCTGCCGGTCAATGGAAATTCTGGCTTCACGCAGATTACCGGCAATATCCAGACGATACTCTTCCTGAGCATCCTGAAATGATACCTTCATCAGTTCGGCATGATTATCGTCGTCCTCAACAACCAGTATCAAAGGGGCGGATGTATTCTGTGTCAGCATAAGATCTCCATTTATCCTTCAATGCCGCAGGTTCCAAGGCCACCAGAATCACCTGGAACAGATATTTCAATCCATGTTCTAATTCTGCTGAGCAGGCATATTTACTATATATTAATCCCTTTTACGGCCGTATATCATACGGACAATCGGCTTGCCGAATCAATTTATGTTACAAATCGCGGTAAACATTGTAACTTGTTAATAAATCAATAACAATTGTTTAGAAATATACTACACACTCTTTGACATTCAAACAATAAATTGCCAAGATCGGCATCAATATTGACCTTATTGCCATTGTGGAGTAATTTGTTCCATTACATCTCGTAACCAAGGAACCAAAAGTACATGCAGAGACCTTCCTGGGATCAGTATTTCATGGACATCACCCGACTTGTGGCTACCCGTTCCTCCTGCCTGCGACGGCAGGTTGGTGCTTTGCTTGTCAAGGAGCGCAATATCCTGGCCACCGGCTACAACGGGGTACCGTCCGGCATTACTCACTGCGCCGCCGCCGGCTGCCTTCGAGAGCGGCTCAATGTGCCTTCCGGTGAACGGCATGAACTCTGCCGCGGCCTGCACGCCGAGCAGAACGCCATCATTCAGGCAGCCAAACATGGCACAAATATTGACGGCGCCACCTTGTACTGCACCACCATGCCCTGTATCATCTGCACCAAGATGATCATCAACGCCGGGATCCGCAAGGTTGTCTACGGGGAAGG
>Ga0209212_1003860_pt1 | contig 19204 bp, 20 predicted proteins | sample RifGroC2_FD_183996 | JGI IMG/M metagenome (GOLD analysis project Ga0209212, IMG submission 183996) | Groundwater microbial communities from Rifle, Colorado, USA - Groundwater C2 (SPAdes) (version 2) | ecosystem: Environmental > Aquatic > Deep subsurface > Groundwater | place: Rifle, Colorado... | reverse complement strand
TATTGTTTGATCATCCAGGCTGATTTTCAATAAAAAGGAGATGTGCATGAAGTTAAGGGTCTTGGGCAGTGCTGGTGCGGAATTTCCGGACTTTAGGCCTCCAGCCTTTCTGGTTGATGATCATCTGCTTCTGGATGCAGGCACCATTGGTTCTGTGCTGACGGAAGAGGAGCAATGGAACATCCACAATATCTTCATTACCCATTCCCATCTCGACCATATTCGCGGTATACCTGCCCTGGCAGACAACATCATCATCAAAAATCTCCGCCATACGGTCAAGGTGTATAGCACCTGTGACGTAATCAAAGCCTTACAGGACCATCTTTTCAATAACATCATCTGGCCTGATTTTACAAAGATACCCAGCGCTGACAATCCGGTGCTTACCTTTGAAACTATCGTAACAGAACAAAATTACAACGTAGCAGAGTATGCCATTCGTGCGGTTGCGGTTAATCATACGGTTCCAGCTGTTGGCTATCTGGTTTCCAAAAATGGTGCGACGCTGGCCTATACTGGGGACACCGGTCCCACGGAGGAGTTCTGGCGGCATGTTTCAGGCGTAGATGCACTGATTGTCGAGGTGTCATTTCCCAATAATATGGAGCCGCTTGCCCTTCTGACCAAGCATCTGACCTGCTCGCTACTGAGCACGGAGCTGGAAAAGATTGAAAAACTGCCGCGGCGCATACTAATCACCCATCCGAAGCCACAATATTACGACATTATCAAAAAAGAAATCGATTGCCTCGGCATGAAGGAGATAGAACTCCTCCATGACGGCGCGGTCTTTGAATTCTGAGTAACCTATGCTTGCATCCCTGGGACGCTGGTTCATTGCCAGGTTCAACATTAACGTCAACATTGTTCTTACCATCGTCCAGGCTTTCAGGGATTTTTGTGCTTCGTTTCGTCAGGGGCGGGCAGCGATACGCATTGTTTTACTCAAGCAGATCTATTTTACCGGGCTTGAAGGTTCAAGCATAATCGTCTCAATTGCTGTCATCCTGGGGACCGTAATTATTGCCCAGGTTGTCAGCCTTGTTGGGAATGACGGATCGTTAACCGGCAAAATACTTGTTTGGGTGGTGCTTCGTGAGTTGGCGCCGCTGTTGACGGCGGTGATTGTTATTGCCCGTAGCGGCACTGCGATTGCTGCTGAGCTTGGAACAATGAAGATTAACGGCGAAATTGATGCAATCGAGATGTTGGGAATACCCGCTGAGCGTTATCTGATTATGCCGCGTGTCTTGGGGGTAACTACGTCGGTTGTTGTGCTGACTATCTATTTTGTACTGACAGCCTTTATCGGCAGCTTTTTTGTCGCCTCCATCGGTTGGAATATTCCCTATGATCAGTTTATTCAGGGCATCCTTTCCTCGCTTGGTATCAAGGAGCTGATGGTTCTATTTACCAAAAGCCTGTTTTTTGGATTGTTCATTTCGGCCACCTGCTGTTGCTATGGCCTCAGCGTCGGTCGGAGCGCCACTGAAATCCCCCAGGCGGCCACCAGGGCGGTCATGACCAGTCTGATTACGGTATTTATTCTTGATGGCCTGATTACCTATCTCTCGTCATTGTCGTTCTCCTGATGTGCCCGGCTTCATGCAAGTCGGAAAATTACATTAACACCGCTAAAACGTATTTAGGCTTGATAAAACAGGACGTTTACAGTATATATGTATGCGATATTTCACTAATAACACTCATTGTGGAGGGTAAATGTACAGCGAAGCGGGCAAGACCAAATTCCAGATTGACCTACGACAACACTTGCGTGATCAGAACATCAGCGGAAATCTTGTGCATCTCATCTGCGAAATCGCAGAGGCCAGCAAATATGTGATCAACGCAGTTCGTACCGGTGATCTGGGTGTGGCAGGCACCTCCAACCTGTATGGCGAGGAACAGCTGGCACTGGATGTTCTTTCTGATCGCATCATGCGTAAGCGACTGCAACATTCCGGAGTGGTTTGCAATATTGCCTCTGAGGAGATGGAGGAGATATTTCAGGTCACCAGTAATCCTCAAGGCATGTTTTCTGTTGCTTACGATCCGTTGGATGGCTCTTCTCTGGTAGATGTTAATCTGGCTGTGGGTACAATTGTCGGTATCTATCAAGGCTGTGACATGCTTCAACCTGGGCGCAAGATGGTCGGCGCCATGTATATTCTCTATGGACCGCGGGTTTCCATGGTCTACTCAGTAGGCAAGGGGGTCTACGAGTTCACCATGAACCAGTTGATGGAGTACACCCTGACACGGGAAAGAGTCCAGATGCAGCCGTCTGGTGACATGTACTCGCCGGGCGGTCTGCGCAAAAAATACAGTGAAGGCAATGAGCGCTTTATCCGTTATCTGGAGGATAAAGGCTCCAAGTTGCGCTATTCGGGCGGCTTCGTGCCGGATATAAACCAGATACTCATGAAGGGCAAGGGTGTCTTTATGTATCCGGCCCTAAACGACAGCCCCAACGGTAAGTTGCGGTTGTTGTTCGAGCTCAACCCCATGGCGTTCCTGATCGAACAGGCTGGCGGAGCAGCCACAAACGGCGTAATTCCAATTTTGGATATAGTTCCTGATGGGTTGGACCAGCGTTGTCCGGTTTACATAGGTTGCCGTGAAGACGTGGACAAGGCCAGTGGATTTTTGAACGGCGACTGCTAAGATTGTTAAAATACAAATCATGGACCATCAAGATATAAAGACGGATACGACAAAGCCGACTCGGCGCTTATGCAGTGAAATTCAACTTTTTGACCTGTGCGATCTTGAGTCGTGCAATCACAAGGCAGACCGCTTCTGTACCAATACAGAACGATTATCCAAATTTGAGCAGATCGCTGAGAACGACGTGTCCAGCCCAACAGAACAGTACCTGGCCGAGGGATATGAAGAATCCGAGGAGGACTGCGAACTGGGTTGCGACGCTGGGTTTTTAGAAGATGATTACGATGATGGTGATTGGGAGGAGTAAACTCTAACTGCCGTATCGGGAATACGGCACTATCTTGAAGGGGGTAAGCTTTGAATGCTTGCCCCTTTTTTGTAATCGTTATATGAAATATTTGCCAGCACAATCTTCCCATTGAGCACGAGTAATGGAAAGGAAGATGTCGGCAATATCAGGGTCGAACTGTGTGCCGCGGTACTTTTTAACCTCGCTGATGACAGCATCAAAGGGGAGCGCCTGGCGGTAGGGTCGGTCGGAGGTCATGGCATCCAGCGTATCCACAAGCCCGAAAATACGGGAGCCGATCGGTATCTGATTGCCTTTGAGTTTTTGGGGATATCCATTTCCGTCAAAACGTTCATGGTGGGTCAAGATGATCTCTGCCGGCCCCTTCAGAAAGCTGATCTCCGACATGATGTCATATCCGATCTGGGGATGGCGGCGCATCTCTCCCCATTCCTCATCGCACAGCTTGCCTGGTTTGAGCAGAATGTTATCAGTTATTCCAATCTTGCCGATATCATGGAGCAAAGCTCCTTTTGAGAGCTGTTCAAGCTCTTTTCCAACAATACCAAGCTTGCCGGCCATGAAGATGGAGAAGTTCATCACGCGCTCTGAATGTGAACCCACTTCTTTTTCGCGGGCATCAAGCGCTTTGACAAGCGCTGTCAGGGTGTTGTCGTAGGCTGTGTGCAGATCGTTCATGGTGTTTCTGATCTGTTCGGTTTGCTTCTGAACCTTGAATTCAAGACTGACCTGATAATTCTTCTTCTCAATGGCAAGGCTACGTTTCTCGATCAGGTTTTTAACCGTAAGAATGACCCTGCTGATGCCGAATGGCTTGGTAATATAGTCGTCTGCCCCAAGGTGGATGCACTCCATGGCTGTATTCATGTCAGAGAGGCCTGTGATCATCAGGATGGTGATATCCGGATCGATTTCTTTCAGGTCTCTAAGCAGTTCCACACCGCTTCTGCCTGGCATCATAATATCTGAAATCACCAAATCAACGGGTTGCTTATCCAAAACTGAAAAGGCATCATCCACATTTGCTGCTTGATGGCAGATATAGCCTTCCTGAAGGAGCGCCGACGAGAGCAGTTCTCGGATCATTTCCTCGTCATCAACAATCAAAATGTTTTTAGTCATGCATAATCTCCGCAGAACCGGACTGGAGCTGCTTGCAAAAATTCTTGCCGATAAATTTATCCTGAACGCCCAGAGAGCAGTAAATCAAAATTAAAGCTAGTTTGTACTCTAAAATCGTACGTCAAAAGTCTAATGCAAATCGGATCTAATCTTTACCATTCATTTGTCAGGTTTTCAAGTAGCATGTAAATATGTTATACATTTACTCGTTACCAACCAGCCTTGTATAGCTACTTGATGGTTTTTGCTTTTGTCCAACAGCAATTATTCACCACCAATGGAGGCATCATGTTGAACTATCTCTATCTGATGGTTTGCGCACTTTTCCTGTGTGTGACACCCGTCCTGTCTGCCGAAAAGAGTCAGACGGCATTTACCCAGAAAGATCTGGCCCAAATGATTGTAAGCCATTTCGCATGGAGTGACGGACTGCCCAAGGAGCCTGCAGACCGGGATTATCTGATTATTCTTGGCGGGCAGCGTACATTCAGATACGAGGCAGAAAATGCCTATAACCCTAAAACTGATAATGTTACGGTGGCTGAATACAGTCTGTATGGTCGTTTTAGCGGTAAAGGTTGGCTGCTTGGTGTATCGGAAAAGACGAGCGCCAACTTTACAGTGCAGCTTCCTATTGGTGGTGTGTACTCGCTCAAAGCGGCTGTCAAGGGAGATGGTTTTATCTGGGAGGTTGATGGCAAGGAGTATAAAGCAGGTTCGACTTCGGGCGGTTTCAAGGAGGTTGATTTAGGTGCAATGCCTGTTAAACCTGGTGTGATCAAAATAAAGGTGACGATCCCTCCCCAAGGCGGCATAGATTCATTCACATTTTCAGCTAAGGATTATAATCCTATCCAACCCTTTACCGGCTGGCGTTTTAAAGAGCCTCTGACAACAGCGCGTCTGGCCGAGGTGGGTGTCTCGCTAATGAATATTTATCATCAGCTGCCTGAAGTGAAAAAGGATATTCCCGCTTCAGTTGCTGCCGTGGACGTGGCGCTTCCTACTCAGGATGCGATGCCCACAAAAATCAATTACCTTGGTGCATTCAAATCACATGCCTGGTTGCGAGCTGATTTCCGTGGTGCCACCATCCAGTTGCCGATCAAGGTTGCAGAAACCGGCATCTATGGTTTATGGGCTCGTGCCTTGGGGCAAAGGTTAGAGGGTGATGTTAACGGGAAGGCCTTCGTCGCTAACGGGAAACCGTATCTCGATATGACCGAGCTAGGACTTTTCCGTCTGGACTCGGGAGAGAATATGCTGACCCTCAAGCTACCTCCCATGGGAGGGCTCGACTTTATTGAGTTTACTCGTCGGGGGACTTCTTCTTTGGATTTTATGAACCTGGTTGGGCTAAGCGGTGCTCCTGATCGTGTTATAAGTGCTGATGAGGCCAAGAGCTTTGTGAAAAAAATCAGCGAAAAATACCCGGTAAGGAAGTAATCTGATGGATCGGGAACGGCCGCTGCTGGTTCCTTTTTTTGCCTTTGTTTCCGGGTTGGTTATTGCAGACATAAGCGGCGTTCTCCTCCCCTTGTACGTTGCAGTAGCGGCCCTGTGCTGTCTGTTGCTGTGTTGTGCCTTTCGCTCCACCCGGTTTTTAACCTTTGGTTCCTGCGTATTCTTTCTTGTTTGGGGCCTGTATGCCCTGACCCCCTGGAAATCACCACTTCCATTGCCGAACCCTATTCAAAAGTATGCGGCACATAGTCCTGTAACGATTGAAGGTGTTATCAGGACGCGGCCGGTCTCAACGACAAACGGGAGCAGTTTCGTCCTGCAGGCCGCGGGTGTGATTACAGGAGATTCTGCTGCTGCGGCATGTGGCAGCCTTATGGTGTATGTATCGGATGGCGAGGTCACCCTGGCAAGGGGCGACCGGATTCGTTTTGTGACGCGCATAGCTCGGCCCCATCGTCTTGGGTTGCCTGGAGAGTTCGACTATCCTCGCTACCTGTCCTTTCAGGGGATTTATGCCACGGCTCGGGTCGCCAGGGCAGATGAGATTGTATTGATGCGGGGGGCGGCTGAGGATTCATTGTTGCGCAGACTTGATCTGGCGGCAAGGCAGATGGGAGACTTTATCCGCAGCTCCTTGCCGGACAATGATGTTTCATCGGTTCTGGTAGCATTACTGCTCGGCGACCAGAAGCGGATTCCGGATCAGCTTGCCGGTGCCTACACCCGTGCAGGCGTCAACCATATACTCTCTATCTCCGGATTCCACGTGGGTATCATTGCCTATTTCATCGTCCAGCTTGGCGTGCTGATTGCCACTCGATCGGAGTGGCTGGCGCTCAGATGCAATTTGCGGCGCCTGGTCATGCTACTCGCACTGCCAGCCATGGTGATGTACCTGCTTCTGACCGGCGCTGCACCGGCCACGACCCGTTCGGTGATTATGCTGGCCACCTTTGTCCTGGCTTTGTATGTCGAGCGCGAGACGGATCCGGTCAATGCCCTGCTGATCTCAGCTCTTGTGCTGCTAGCCCTTAATCCTCCCACATTGTTTGACGTATCATTTCAATTATCCTTTCTGGCGCTATGGGGGATCGTAGTAATTGTGCCACCGGTCATGGGATGTTTCCGCTCCCTTCAGTGGGGCTGGCAACGTACGCTGCTCCAGTTTGTAATGGCCTCATGCGCCGCATCCTTTGTCACTGCTGTTCCGGTCTTGTTTGCCTTCAACCAGGCCTCTTTTACCGGCATAATCTCCAATTTCCTGATTGTCCCGTTATTGGGCTACGGTGCGGTGCTGACTGGATTTTGTGCCCTGCCATTCGTTTATTGCTGTGCTCCGTTAGCAAACCTGTTTCTTTGGCTGGCTGGAAAACTGGTGTTGCTCTCCAATTGGCTGGTGACTTTATTCGCTGAATTTCCGTTATTAAGTTTTCACGGCATAACCAAGCTGGATATGCTGGTGTTCATGGCATTCATGTGTGCCATTACATTTATTCGCGGTCGCAGAATGAAGTTTGTCCTGTGCATGGTATTGCCATCATTGGCCATTTTAGCCCATGCTGCTGCGCCTTCTAAGGCAGATGGCCGCCTGCATATCACCATGTTAAGCGTGGGGCAGGCTGAAGCTCTTCTGGTGCGTACCCCCGATGGCAGCACCATGCTGGTTGACGGAGGTGGTTATCTGCACGAGAACCCTCGTGATTTTGGTGAGCGAGTCCTGGCGCCGGCCCTGTTCAAGCTCGGAGTGCAGCGTATTGATCGGATGGTGTTGACCCATAGTCATCCCGACCATATCGGCGGTCTTCTTTTTGTTGCCCGTGCGTTTCGTGTGGGTGAATTCTGGGAGGCGTACCCGGGCGGCTCGGGGGAACAGTATGATCAATTGCGTAGCATACTGTCTGGAAAACGGGTTCAGATGCGGAGCTTGTCTGCCGGAGATTCGCTTAGCCTGGAAGGGGTCACGTTAGCAATCCTCTCACCGCTTCAGTCTCCAGCAGATATGACAAAGTCAATTGACGATCCGGGTACGAATGATGAGTCGCTGGTTTTTCGTCTCACGTACGGCAAGTTCAGCATGTTGTTCAGCGCCGATTCCGGGTATACAAGCGAAGCGCGCATGCTGGCTAACGGTTGGGAGTTGGCGTCAACCGTGCTCAAGGTTGGGCATCATGGCAGTCGTTTTTCCACGTCAGATGCCTTCCTCACACGGGTTGCTCCCCAAGTTGCCCTGATTTCGGCCGGACATGGCAACATTTTTGGATTACCCTCACGAATAACCACAGATAAATTGCAGCATAAGGGCATTCAGACGTACCGTACCGATCTGGACGGAACCATCGAGATGGTCAGTGATGGCATAAGTTGGCAGGTTTCTACCCCGTTTCGCCCCTGATGTTGGTGTCTGTATAAAAATATACTAAAGTCTGTTTGACACAACTTGCACCGATAGGGTAAAAGTTAACAAGTAGAAGTATCCTAGAATCGTCCCGAGTGAGGCAATGGATAAAATTCTGATTGTCGAAGATGACCGTTTCTTCAGGGAGATGTTCGCCTTTCTTCTAAAAGGTGAGGGCTATGAAGTCGACACTGCTTCCTGTGGTCTCGAAGGTCTGAAGATGCTGGCCGAGAACCGATACGGCCTGGTGATCACAGATCTGGTGATGCCGGATATCAGCGGCATGGAGATTCTCTCCCGTGTCAGGGAGAGTGATCCTTCTATCGATGTCATTATGGTTACCGGAAATGCCAATCTGGAATCGGCTATTTTCGCGCTCAAACATGGTGCCCGCGATTATTTGATCAAGCCGGTCGATCCTGATGCGTTCCGTCACTCGGTGGCCATGTGTCTGGAGCAACGTCGGCTTCTGGACGAAAATGAAGAACTTAAGAACATGCTTAGCCTGTTCCAGTCCAGTCAGACAATTGCCGGATGTCTTGAACTCGATCGTGTGCACCACCTGTTGGTAGATGCTGTTGCCCGTGAAATCGGTGTTGGCCGCGGGATTGGGGTGTTTCTTGCTGACGGGCAGCTTGATCTCAAGGAAGTCAAGGGACTTACAAATAGTGCAGCCATGTACTACCGAGACACCATCTTGGCCTGTGTTGCCAAACATCTGGCGCACAACCATCTTATGACCCGACTGAGGCTCAAGGAAATGCCGGATACTGTCTCTGCCGGGGTGGATTCGGGCATCAGCGAGGCTTATCTGATTTTTGTGCGGACCAAGGGCGTATTGCAGGGGTTTGTCGCTGTATTCAATGACCCGGATGTCCAGATGATTGATTTCCGGGTAAAGAAAAAGAATATCCTTTTTTTGCTGGAGCAATCAGCACGGGCCTTTGACAATGCGGAAACCTATTCTCAAGCCAAGGATATGCTGTTTATTGATGATTTGAGCGGACTATTCAATCACCGCTACCTTGAGGTGGCACTTGAACGTGAGTTGAAGCGGGCTGAGCGTTACGCATCGCATCTCGCTATTTTATTTTTAGATATTGACTGCTTCAAACAGGTCAATGATACATATGGACACCTCGTGGGAAGCCGGGTACTCAGGGAAATGGGTGCATTACTTAAAAAATCGGTTCGCGAGGTGGATGTGGTTATCCGTTATGGTGGTGACGAATTCACTGTCATTTTGGTTGAAACAGCCTGCGTTATAGCTGGAAACGTGGCTGCACGTATCCGTTCCCTGGTTGAGTCACATGTTTTTCTGGCAACAGAAGGGTACAATATACGTCTGACCTGCAGTATCGGCTATTCCTGCTGTCCCGATGACACCATGTCCAAAGATGTGCTGCTGGAGATGGCTGATCAGGCCATGTACGTCGGCAAGGCCAGCGGAAAAAACTGCGTTAACCGCTTCATAAAAGCTGGCAAGTAGGGGCGCGGCCTTGGCCCGCCCGTTTTGATCAGGGGCGAAGCAAGCTTTCTTTGCTTCGCCCCTGATTATTGATGCCACCAAAGGGCGAAGCAGATTAAGCATTTGCTTCGCCCCTACTATTTTATAATACACGAGGCACATAATGGCTATTACGGCAATCAAGGGTTTTAACGACATCCTGCCGGACGAATCCGGCAGATGGCAACATATTGAACAGGCGGCCCGGAGCGTTTTTGAGCTGAATGGATTTACGGAGATCCGAGTTCCGATCATGGAGAAAACCGAGCTGTTCTGCCGTTCCATCGGTGATGCCACCGATATTGTCGAAAAGGAGATGTACACCTTTATCGACAAGGGCGAAAACAGCGTTACCTTGCGACCGGAAGGGACTGCCGGCGTCATGCGGGCCTTTATCGAGCACAAACTATATGCCCACGATCCGGTGGCCAAGCTGTATTACCTGGGCCCCATGTTCAGATATGAACGGCCACAGAAAGGGCGTTACCGCCAGTTTCATCAGATCGGTGCCGAGATTACCGGGGTTCACGACCCGCTGGCTGATGCTCAGGTGTTGAATATGCTCAGCACCTTCTTCCGTAAAATCGGGCTGGATGAACCACAATTGCAGATCAACTCCTTGGGGTGTCCGGATTGTCGTCCAACCTACCGTACTGCTCTGCTGTCGTTTCTGGACGGAAGGCTGGAAAAACTCTGTGAAGATTGCAAGCGACGTTTTACCACCAATCCCCTGCGAACCTTGGACTGCAAGGTTCCAGGCTGTATAGAAGCCACAGCCGGCGCTCCCTCCATGCTCGATCACCTGTGTGGAGCGTGCAGCAATCATTTTGAAAGCGTCCAGAGTTATCTCAGCTTGTCAGGAACTCCATATACCATCAATTCCCGCATGGTCAGAGGCTTGGACTATTACACCCGCACTACCTTCGAGATGGTCACCGGCCTGCTGGGGTCCCAATCTGCCGTGGCTGCCGGTGGCCGCTACGATGGGCTGATTTCGCAACTGGGTGGGCCATCCATCCCTGGTATTGGTTTTGCCATGGGTGTAGAGCGGGTGGCATTGCTGCTGGGTGAACGTGATTTTTCAAGTCAACCGGATCTGTTTATCGCCACGCTGGGAGCTGGAGAACGCGCATATGCCTTTAAATTGATGAGCGACCTGCAGCAAACGGGAGTAAGGGTGGAGATGGACTATGAAGGCAAGAGCCTGAAAAGTCAGATGCGCCGGGCTGACAAGCTCGGCGCCCGTTATAGCGTGGTCATCGGAGAAAACGAGGTTGCCGCTGGAACGGCAATATTCAAGCGGATGTCAGACGGTGAACAGGTACAGATTGCAATTAGCGCCCAGGATGTAAAACAGCTGGTTGCAATGGTCTGAAGTACCAACTCATGCAGCCGGCGCTCTTGTGCTTAGAACATCCTAGGTGTGTGTGCAGTAATTTTACTTTTTTCCGTCTCTGTCCGGTTTGCGGTCAGGTTATAGATCTCCTGGGCCAGAAGGGACTCGATGAATGCAAAAATTATAGAAATTATTGCATAGATGCCAGTAATGGTGGCCAACTGTTCGGGTTGCTCCAGCAGCGTGGGGGCATATTTCAGAACCGCTACAAGTAATACGGCGATGAGTGCGCAGGCTAAATGCCGCATGACCCAACTGTTTATCTGTTTCAGAAGTAAATGCAGGTTTTCGCGATTCCCTTCCTGAACGAAAATCTCAAAGTCCATCCAGTGAGCGTCGATCTTGGGAGCTATGATCAGGGGAGCAATCAGGGTCACTGTCAGCATTATTGTAAACAATGTAGTCATATCGGCGTACCTCTGTTTTGTGACTTACGTCATTCTTGACAGTATCTATATGCAAACCCGTGCCCTAAAACCAGACCCGCAATATTATTTTTCATTAAAACCAAAAGCAACGCAAAAACAGTGTGTTACATATTTAGTTGCGGTAAGCATGTTTTTTAGATTTTAAATAAGCGTAGTTGTTCCGTTAAATGGAAGAACCTGTCCCGTTGTTTAGCTTATTTGTGGGGATTAATCGTGGGGTGGGCTTAATATGCTAGACATATTATTATGTTAAGAGATTGGAGCGTTTTGATTGAAATATGATAATCGCTGTTTGGCGGGGCGTGGCAGGGAGTCATGCGGCTGCCCGGTTGCCCGTCTGGTTTCTCAAATGGGAGCCAGGAAAATAAGAACACTCGCAGACGGCTGGTTTTAGGTCATTTTTTAATCATCCTTTCTAATTCGCACTACCTGGCTTACTCCCGGCATGGACTCAATCTCATGGTCATCAAGCGTATCCGTATTGCCGATTACACCGATGATGGTTCGGTTGGCGCCGGTGGACTGATGGATGTCAAAATCGTGGGTAATCAGGTATTCCTTGATCTGGTCCAGGGTGTCTTCAGGTGCATGTTTCTTCATGATAATCAACATATGGTTTGATTCTCCCTCATCAACAGGAATCTTGATTTGATCTTTTTGTGTTCTACTTGTGAACTCATGTAGCTAAAGCGGTTGTATTTCGTCAGTTGCATGCGACATGATGCGCTCCAGACGGCGTGACTCATCCACCACCCTTTCAAACATGCGCACAATGGCCTCGTCGTCCAGCGGGCCTGGATTGTCTTCCTTCATACGGGCAAAGATGCGTTTTTCGCGTGCCGGGTCAAAGACCGGCAGGTTTAACTCCTTCTTGAAATGCCCGATCTCCAGGGCAAGCCGCGCCCGTTCATTGAAGATGCGCAGCAACACGTCATCCAGCAGGTCTATCCTTTTGCGTATCTCGTTAATGTCCACTGGATTCTCCGTAGAATTTAAAACTGCTTCTTGATAAACGTGTCTCGATTCCAATTTGCTTCATCCCGCTCAAGGTGGTCAATGTTATAGTGCAGGCCCCGGGATTCCTTGCGCATCTGGGCACAGGTCACAATCAGCTCCGCTACGGTAGCAATGTTGCGTAGTTCGATCAGGTCCGAGGTGATAATGAAATTCCAGTAGTGTTCATCGATCTCACCCTGGATCAGCTTGATGCGGCGCATGGCCCGCTCCAAGCGCTTGTCCGTGCGGACGATGCCGACATAATTCCACATGAACCGCCGGATCTCATCCCAGTTCTGGGATACCACGACCATTTCGTCACTATTGGTGGCTGTGCCGGAATCCCATTCGGGGATAGGGCGCAGGTCTGTCTGCAAAGACTTCAGAGCCTCACTGGAATGTTTGTATGCTTGACTTGCGTAGACCGCAGCCTCAAGCAGCGAATTACTGGCCAGGCGATTGGCGCCGTGCAGGCCGGTACAGGCAGCCTCGCCGATGGTGTACAGGCCGGGCAGGTCTGTCTCGCCATTGGTGTTGACCGCTACGCCGCCGCACAGATAGTGCGCCGCCGGGACAACCGGAAGCCACTCCTTGGTCATGTCCAGGCCGAACTCCATGCAGGTCTGATAAATGTTGGGGAAACGGCTGCGTACGAAATCGGCCGGCTCGTGGGTGATGTCCAGGAAGACACAGTCATCACCGCTGGTCTTCATCTCGTTATCGATGGCACGCGCTACAATATCGCGGGGGGCCAGGTCTTTGAGTTTGTGATACTTCTCCATGAAGGCCGTGCCGTCACGCCGCCGCAGTATGGCTCCTTCGCCGCGCACTGCTTCGGAAATCAGAAAAGACTTGGCCAGCGGATGGAACAGGGTCGTGGGGTGGAACTGCATGAACTCCATGTTGGCGACTGTGGCGCCGGCCCGGTAGGCCATGGCGACACCGTCACCCGAAGCAACATCCGGGTTGCAGGTGTACAGGTAAACCTTGCCGGCTCCGCCGCTGGCCAGTAGCGTTATCTTCGAGGAGAAGGTCGCCACCTGATTGCCGTTGATGTCCAGGGCATAGGCACCCAGACAACGGTTCTGCTCCAGAGGGCGGCGCTCGATCTTGGCCGAAGTGATCAGATCGATAGCGATGTGATGCTCGTAGATCTGCACATTGGGGTGTTGCCGGACGGCCTCTACCAAGGCCCGTTCGATCTCGCGACCGGTAATATCCTCGGCATGCAGGATACGTCGGGCACTGTGGCCCCCCTCGCGGGTCAGGTCGTAGCTCTCGCCGCTGGTGGTGAATTTGACTCCCCACTCAATCAGGTTGCGGATAGTCTGCGGGCCTTCCTCAACAACCATTCTGACCACGTCTTCCCGGCATATGCCGGCACCGGCCACCAGGGTGTCATCGATATGGGCATCGAAGGAATCCTCGTCTGAAAAGACCGACGCAATGCCGCCTTGGGCATATTTCGTGGCCGATTCTGAGATGTCACGCTTGGTTACGATGGCGACGCTGCCATGGTTAGCTGCCTGGAGGGCAAAGGAGAGGCCGGCAATCCCGCTGCCGATGACCAAAAAATCGCTTTCGATTCGCATGGTGGATGTCCCTTGTATGGAAGTGTATACGGAATAGTCGTGAATTATTGTCCCGTGCGGCAGGTTTGTCAAGTAGAGAGGGGATTGAAAGCTGAATTAATGATATTTTTTGGACCAAAATGGCTGGATGGTTGAATCAGGTCGTACAAATCCGCATCCAATACCCCCTATTTAATCCAGACACCCAATACAAACCAAGTAATCATCTGAAGTAACATTGTCCGGTCATGTGCAAACACCTAGACAAATGAATTGCTCTTTTCCGACACATCAAATGCCCTTCTAATTACAATTGAACCATGATATGGGTATTACTCCTCAACCCATTTATTAGATGCAATGATGAAATAAAGGGATGTCGATTTTTTCCCCCGATCACAATTTATTTATTATCCTCCAAAAACGACACCACCTGTCATGACCCTATTGGATACTGGTCACACGGCGTACACAGTCATCTGTGATTTATCCGTCCAAGGAGGCAGGCCGTGAGAATTTTCATACTGATACTGGTGGTTGCAATGCTGTCAGGCTGCGGAAGCGGTGATTCTTGTGAAGGTGTCGATACGAGCCAAGCCCCTACGAGCATATCTCACACCAGTTCAACCACTACATATTATTGGGGTGATTGCAGTCGAACCTACCCCAATAATTAAACTACAAACAAGCACTCTACAGGTCAACGCTATGACGAACGGCACCCATGACACCCTCGTTTATCGACTCGCACAGATTCTGGTCAAGCTAAACCAGGGGGAGAAGCTCGATCCTTTGGCGCTGGCTGATGAATTCGGCGTCAATCTTAGAACCATCCAGCGAGATCTCAACCTGAGGTTTGCCTACCTCCCCCTGCAAAAGAACGAGGGCCGATATCATCTTGACCCTGCCTACCTCGGCAAACTTAGCACCCGCGACATTGAGCGTTTCGCCAGTCTGGCCGGTGTACGGGGCCTGTTTCCGTCTCTTTCCGATGATTTTCTGGGAGACATATTCGATAGCCGTATCCAGTCAGCGCTGCTGGTCAAAGGACACCACTACGAAGATCTTGCCGGCAAGGAAGATAGTTTTCGCCAGTTGGAGCGAGCCATTGTTGCCCGTAGCCATATCTCCTTTGATTACGCAAAGGATGTAGGGAACAAATCCTATACTGCCGTTGCTCCGTTAAAGCTGATCAATCACAAGGGCATCTGGTATCTGGTTGCCCGAGACAGCGACAAGCTCAAGACTTTTTCCTTCGCCAGGGTCGAACGGGTGAACCAGCTCGATACCCGCTTTGCCCATAATCCGGATATCGACAGGATGCTGAAAGAGGAAGACGGCATCTGGCTGGGCGAGGAGAAGAAGGAGATCGTTTTAAAGATTGCCCGCGAGATTGCCGGTTACTTCAAGCGCCGCAAGTTGATTGCCAATCAGGTCATCGAAAAGGAGTTGGAAGACGGCGGCCTGATCGTCTCGGCCAGGGTCGGACACGCCAACCAGGTCCTGCCGATCGTGCGTTACTGGATACCACATATTCGGATCATCAGCCCGGAGGGGTTGCAGGGTGAGATGGAGAAGGAGTTGCGGGGTTATCTGGAGCAGAAGTAGACCATCCCTGTAAAATACAAGGCCATACGTTTACTCTGTGCGACCGTAGTGCTGCAGCTCTTCCCGCACCACTTCACGCAGCATGTTTTCAAGGGACTTGTGCTGCATCGCGTCATGCAGCGTCGAATTGATCAGGGTCTGATAACCGCGTGTACCGGCTTCGGCCTTGAACCAGGCTACTATCGAGGCATCGAGCATGATCGTAACCCGCTGCTTGCCGAGGCGCTCGTTCACACTTTGCCGCCATTCGTTATTGTCTACGGGAGTCAACCCAACGCGGCGTTTAGCACCGGCAATCCGTTCGGCAGTGATTGCCGGGGCATCGTCGCTATGTTCAAGCACAGGAGTAGAAGAGTTCGATTTCATATCGTTCCGCCTTTCTCATCGAGATTATACGTATTTCTGAATCACTCTCCGTATGGCACACCACCACAACTGTCAGTCCCAAGAGTCCCATTGTTGTAAATCTTGCTTCGCCATAGTCGGGACCGTCATCCGGCATCGTCAGCGTAGGGCCATCAAATACACGGGAGGCATCAGTAAAATCAAACCGGTGCTTCTTGAGATTTTTCAGCCGCTTTGTCTTGTCCCACGTGTATTTCATAAAAATATTATACGCATGATTATACATATTGCAACAGGATGCTGCGTTTTCTCCCCCCCAAAAAATATTCCATAAAACGATAAACCACATGTCCAAGGCCGGGATAGAGGTGCTGGCTGGCTGAAAGCATGAAAATTACGGCTAATATCAGAAATATCGAGATATTAGAGAAATTGCCTTTGAACATGAAAAAGTGTATTGAATCGTGACGACAAAAACTATTTCACAAACAGTCTAAATATTCCATTTGGGAAGATCACGGTTCGCCAGAGAAAAATGAGCAAAAGCGATTTGATCCAAATACGGGAATGGGAACAGCTCCAATTCAACGACCCCGTTTTCATCCTTAAAGAACTCAGGAAACTTGAATTGCAGTTGGAGAGAGTACCTGTCGCCGAAAAGGTGCGCACGCTCAGAACGGCAGATTTAAAGACATACCGCGAAGGTAGAGATGCTGCTCTGTTCTGCCTCGGAATGGCAGAAATAACTGGAAAACAAGTATACTACGCTCTTCACGAATCACAGGATTACGATTTCGTGACGCTTTGGCAGCGTGAAGACGAGTGGATATATACTCCTGTTCAGTTGAAGGAAGTTGTGCCGGAATCACTAAACTCAAGTGCCAGCATCAACTCTACCCTTCAAAAATTATGCAAGTACCCTGGGTCTGATAGAACAACTGCTGCTGTTATCGTAAATCGTGAAATAAGATTGGAGTTCAGCAAGATTCATGTCCCAGAAGTACAAATGGGTGGTATCTGGATTTATGGGACGTTATCGCCGGACCAGAACAAATGGTTTATTTACGGGGATTTGCAAAAGGAGCCTCACCGGTGGGAGTATGCATATCCAAGCGAACCAGCGCTCGGACCATGATCGGGCATAAACCCGCAGTCAGGTCAAGCGCGAAACCGTTATGGGGTCAGGAAGTGGGGTCTACCCTATTCGATACTCCGCGTGAACCGGTCTTCAACGGGTTGGTCAGAAGAGGCAAGAAGAAACAAAATGATTGAATCGAAACTAATAGAAACTTTCACGAGCCGCTTTACTGAGAGAGACCTAGCCTATAAGAAAGTAATGCAGGACGTATTCGAGGAGATGAATGGTCGCGGCATTTTGGCGTCTGGAAATACTGCTGGACGAGTTCAGGAAGTTGTTCAGGAGGAGTTGAAAGCATCTGTAGACGAAAGTCTGAGAGTGATTAAGGATGTCTATCCTGTCTATGGTCGAAAGGTGAAGACAGCCGTAGTAAAGTTCATAATCCAGGAATTACTTAAACAGCGGCTACATGAAATTGAAGTATATAAACTTTCCAGGCTAAAACAAATGCTAGGCGATGTGGCCAGTCAGCGCGTCTTAGAAGCTGTGGATTCTCAAAATCAAATATCCAGAGTGGAGGCTGATTTTCAGCTTCAAGCGGACAAGTATTTCCAAGAGGTTGAGCAAGGGCAGGGAAAGAATCTCAAAGAACGTATTCTGAATTCCTTCTACGACCGACCTATTATTGCAGCAGTCGCAATCATAATTACAGCAGTGGTTTGCATCAGTGGTTTTGTCGCCATAGTCCAGAATCTAAAGATTTGGAAGTGATAACACGCGAATAAATCCAAAAACACGAGGCACTGTCATGAAAAGAGCTACAATTGGGTTGATGCTTATCCTCTCGTTCTGTGGGTGTGGACATCAACCTACCACCCTATACAAAAATTGTCATGATACCGGTTATGAATTTTATAGCTTAAAGGTTTGTGCTGATGAACGAGATAAAACATTAGAACAATCAACAACGGAAAAGCAGCAGATAGAAAATCAAAGTAAAGTTACGCAAATGAGAAACAATACTCCCGACAAGGGTGTGTCCTGGTATTATTGGGCTCTACTGCCATTTGCGGTATTTGGAGCAGCAACAGATTTAAATAATGCCGTTATCAGCAGTCCGCATTACCAAGCTGGCGGCTCATCAAATACCAATACGATAACTCCAAACGCTTATGGTCTTGGCACGCACATGAACCAATACGGACAACCAGTTAGGCTGCAACCTTCAATCCCGGACACTTACGGATACTATGGAGATTCTTACATAAAGACACCTAACGCATACGGCCCTGGCATCCACATGGATCAGTATGGAAGGCCTGTAACAGCACAACCAAAATAAGGAGTATTCATCATGCGCCTACTAACTGTTTTTGTTTTTACATTTTTTACCTTGGGACTTTCATGCCAGGTGACCTACAGTGCTGAAGATAATTATATTGACGCTAAAGAATATAATATTGTAACTGGTTCTAGATATTATAAAGACGTTAAGGCGGTAGAGATAACTTCAAGAGGCAAGTCTTCTAAAGGTAATATTATTACAGTTAATGATACAACAACCAATTTAGGTGAAAAGGAAATTGACGGAAAGGTTCATTTAGTTGCTGTAAACAAATCTACTTTATCAATAGGTGATACAAAGCCTCTGATTATAACAAGCTACAATTACTATGATTTAAATGGTAACTTTGAATATTCTCAATTAAATGAATTAGGCATGAAACGTGTTGCATATGATAAAGAAGGCAATATTGATAAGCTGCTTGTCGGCAAGAAGTACTATAATTCAAACAAGAACTCTGATGGAAGCATAGAATTAACTGAATTCATTGCAAGTCGTGGAAACAACAATATCATAATTAAAAGTAAATCCTATATGATTAAGGATGATGTTAAATCAATCAGTTGCGAAGCTGAGTACATATTACAAACCGATGGTGCTGTGAAACACATAAACCTTAAGATGACGTATCCGAATGAAAAAATGGAGTTAAGCAGTGAAAACATCAAAGTTTTTACCCAATACAGACAATAGCTGATGTCAGGGGAACATAGAAGGAATAATTTCCTATAGGGAACCCCAACAGGGACGCTGCTTGCTATGTTGCTATTGAAGAATTCTGAAACGTAATCTACTGAAAAGAAAGACGATTCCAACAAGGCTTACGACCTGCCCGAAAACCTGGCAGGTCAAAGCCATGCCCGTGTGCGCCCAGCATGGCGCGTGGCGCGTAAGCGCCATCTGTTTTGATTGTGGTGGTCAAAACAGTGACTTGGAGGTGAAAGTCCTCTATGGACCCTGATGGTG
>Ga0209212_1003857_pt1 | contig 19210 bp, 16 predicted proteins | sample RifGroC2_FD_183996 | JGI IMG/M metagenome (GOLD analysis project Ga0209212, IMG submission 183996) | Groundwater microbial communities from Rifle, Colorado, USA - Groundwater C2 (SPAdes) (version 2) | ecosystem: Environmental > Aquatic > Deep subsurface > Groundwater | place: Rifle, Colorado... | reverse complement strand
GCACCTGGTCGGAAGCGTCGAGGAAATGCCACTTCCTGGTTTTTTCGGCCGTGTCGGCTTTAGGCAAAGTTGTTTTCTGTATCATAGTAGAACAATAATACCAAATTTTCCGGGCTTATGCAAAACTATCGGTAGTCTATGAAACTGGCCTGGGGCCGCACCGCCCTGGCCCCGCCGAAGTCGAAGGTCTTTATCCCGGTCAGCTCCAGCAGGGCGCTCCTGCACTCGTAATCCCCGGAATGCCGGCCGTAAAGCTCCCAGGGCATTTCCTCCAGGTTGGAGATATCCACGGGCCTGTCCCTGCCCGGGCCGCAGTAAGCCTGGCCGGAGGAGATATGCACGCACCAGAGCACGGGCTTCCCGAGCGCCGCCATCGGCTCTCCCAGCGCGGCCTCGTAGGTCAGGCCCAGTTTCCTGGCCTCCCTTATGAGGGGCGCGCTGGAAGCCTTCTTCTGCATCCTGGCCATGAAAGAGGGGGTAAGCGTGCTGGCGAGGCCGGCGAACAGTGCGAACAGCAGCGCGGCGAGGAGCGCCGCCCCGGCGGCGTAATAAATTTTCCGCGCCCGCGCGCTCATCAGATGCTTCCGTCCCAGAGCCTGCCTTTCTCGCAGAAGCGGTGTTTCTTGACGCCGCCGGTGCCGAAGAAAGCCGTGGAGGTCCTGGCGTCGGAGATACTGTCGTCCCCCGAACGGTAGGTTTCTATATAAGGGGGAAGCTTGTCGTTCGTCCCGTTCATGCAGAGGGCGTTAGGTATATAACAAAGCAGGTAGCGCACGCGCGCCCCGTCGCTGATCTTTTTCATGCTTACCGGCGGGGCCTGCATCACGTCCTCGGGGCAGTCGGTGGCGCGGAGCAGCCACAGGTACTCCGGCTCCGAGATCTCCCTGTAGCCGTTCTTCTCGGCTTCCGCTATTTCCTTGTTCGCCTGCTGGGCCTGCGGGCTGGCCGGCACCGGCTCGTAAACGAGGAGCCAGGTCTTGGTCCCCGGGGAGGACCTTCTCCAGAGCTCAGCCCCTTCCGGGGTAAGCTTGCCCCCGGCGTCGAAGACCGGCGCGCCCTCGAGGGTGCGCAGCGTGAAGATCTCCCTCAGGCCGATCCCCTGCCCCTCGAAGAATTTCACGGCTTCGCGGGTGGCGTGGAAAATATAGGCCTTGTAGCCGTCCCCGGTCAGCAGCAGCTTCGTCCCTTCGGGGGTGTTCCGCTCGAAGACCAGGCCCCTGTAGGACGGGACTTTCTTCCTGAGGTAATCCACCGCCCCGCTTATTTCCGCGGCTTTTATGGACTTGAAAAGTTTTATATCCTCGGGCTGCAGGGAGGTCTTCTTCAGGTCGGCGGCCTGGCGCAGCTTCAGCTCCTCCAGGATCTGCGCGCTGGTCAGCGCCCCCGACCGGAGCTCCTCTTTCCTTACCCGCGCCTTCTCGTTGCCCGGCTCCAGCTTCAGTATCGTTTCGTAGGTTTCTATGGCCCCGCTGAAATCGGAGCGCGCTTCAAGCGCGGCGGCGAGGCCCTTGAGGGCGTTCATGTCCCGCGGGTCGGCTTTCAGCGCCAGCCTGTACTGGGCCAGCGCTTTGTCGTGTTTGCCCAGCTTGATCCAGGTCTCCGCGGCCTTTACCCTGCAGAGCGCGGCGGCGGGGCTCTTTTCCGCGTGCAGCGAGGCCGCCCGCTCGTACTCTTTCACGCCTTCCTCGTACCTGCCCAGGCGCACCAGCAGCGGCGCGCGCTCGGCCGCCAGCTGCGGGTCGGAGGGCGAGTGTTTAAGGCAGCCGTCGCTGACCGTGATGGCCGTACCGAGGTTATCTTTAAGGAACTCTTCGCGGAACTTGACCATGCAGGCAGCGGCCAGCTGCTTGTTCCCGGGAGCGGGCTGGTCCGGCTTTTTCGGGAGCGCTTTCTTCTTTTCGGCGGCCGTCCTCTTCAGGCCGGCCTGTATCAGCGCCCGGTAGTAGGCCGCGTCCAGGCCGGGGTCGCGCTTGGCCAGCGCCAGCCCTTTAGTGTAGGAGGCGGCGGCCCGGCTCGAGTCCCCTCGCTTTTCCAGCACTTTCGCCAGGTAGTAGCGGGCCTGGTAGCTGGCCGAGGAGATCTCGACGCCCTGCGCCAGGGTCTCGGCGGCCTTGCGGGGATTGCCGGCGGCGGCGTAGGTGAGCCCCAGCTCGCGGTAGACGGGGTAGACCGTGGGGTCCAGCTCCAGCGATTTTTTGCAGTTGGAAAGAGCTTCGGCGGACCGTCCCGTGACCCGCATGGCTTTGCAGAGGCCCAGGTACCAGGCGTAATCCTCGCTCTTCTTCGCCAGCATCGCGCCGCCGGCGGCGGCCAGCGTCTTCGCGCGGCCGGGGGAGTTCTCCGGCAGCAGCTCCACGGCGTAGAGGAAAAGGGCCCTGTCAGGGACTACTGCCTTCCCGCCCTTTCCGGAACCGGAAGGGAGGAAGCCGGACATCGCTATGTCGAAAGCCCTGGCCTCCGAACCGAGCGCCGCCGCCTCGCGGGCCAGTTCGAGCTCCGCCCCGGCCCGCGCAGTGGCGCTGAAAAACAGCAGGGCGGCCGTTAGGCCGCCCGCCGCCGAAATTATCTTTGAAGCGCGTGATCCTTTCATCTGGGTTTAAGTATGCGCGGCAGGGTCACTCCGCGCTGGGCCTGGTATTTGCCCTTCCTGTCCTTATAGGAGGTTTCGCATTCCCGGTCGGATTCCAGGAAGACCAGCTGGGCTATGCCCTCGTTGGAATAGATCTTGGCCGGCAGAGGCGTGGTGTTGGAGATCTCCAGGGTGAGATGCCCTTCCCATTCCGGCTCCAGCGGGGTGATATTGACCACTATGCCGCAGCGGGCGTAGGTGCTCTTCCCGATGCAGAGGCCTATCACGCTGCGCGGTATCTTGAAATATTCCACGGAGCGGGAGAGCGCGAAGGAGTGGGCCGGGACTATGCAGTAAGGGGCCTTTATGTCCACGAAGGACTTATCGTTGAAATTCTTGGGGTCCACCACGCAGTTGTGCACGTCGGTGAAAACCTTGTATTCGTCGGCGACCCGTATGTCGTAGCCGTAGGAGGAGAGGCCGTAGGAGACCTTGCCCTTGGCCACGAGGCCCTCCACGAAGGGGGAGATCATCTTCCTCTTGCGGCACATTTCCCGGATCCAGGCGTCAGATTTCAGCATAGTCGCTCCAAAGCTTGTATTTTTATCAATTCTATAAAATTGGGCGCGCAATTGGAACCTTATGAAAAGAAGCGGGCCCGAACTCCGGGCCCGCTTCTTTCCTTAAAAGAGTCTTTACTCTGCCGGTTACCTGTTCTCCACCCCGTCCAGGTACTTCATGAAAGTCTCCCAGCCGCTGTCCTGCGCGAAGAAGAGCTTGGAATAGGTCGGGTAATATTCTATCAGCGTGCCGGGCTTGCCCGGGATGTTGATGGCCAGGCCTTTCACGGCGGAGAACTCCTTGCCGGTGCGGTCCCTGCCTATCGCGGCGTTCTTTATGATAAGTTCGGAGGTGAGGAACTCGTTCAGCCTCTCGCCGGCGGCCAGCGCCTCGGCGGCGCCGGGGAGAGACTTGTCCGCGTTGCGCGCGGCCAGCTCCACGAAATGATGCAGGTCGCCGTAGAACGCGATGCGCTTGTCCGGGTCCGTCGCCGGGTCGCCTATCTCGAAGCGCACCACTCCGGCCTTCGCCCTGGCCAGCGCGGCCTTGTCCCCGGCGGCCATCGCGAGGGTGTGCCAGCTCTTGATCTTTTTCGCCAGCTCTCTCATCTTCGCGCCGCGTATCGCCGAGAGCTGCGTGCCGTAGCCGCCGTCCGCGAGCAGCTGCAGCATCTCCGGCCGGGAATACATCTCTTTGAAAGTGTCGACCATGTAGATCCCGGCGGTCTCGGGGGCGGCGGCGGGGTTGGCTTCGAGCTGCGCCAGGAAATCCTCCCAGTTCAGGCTGGGGAGCTGGATGACTTCCTCGGCGCCCACTATCACGTCGGCGCCGTCCTTTATCTCGTAGGCCACCTCGGCCATCTGCATGAAGCAGGCCATAGAGACGTACATATCCACCTTGCCGGCTTCCTTGAAGATCTTCCCCATCTGGCGCGTGGCGATATAGTTGCCGGTCACGAAGTCGTGAGAGATGGATTTGTCGTCGTCCAGCAGGTTCTCGCCGGGCTTCACCGGGTCCAGCCAGCCCCAGCCGTGGTCCCAGATAATGAATAAATATTTTTTAGCGGGATACTCGGCCCTGGCCCATTTAAGGAAGGCGGCCGCTTCTTTCCAGTCGCCCATGTCCGGGCTGCCCAGGTCGGCCAGCAGCGTGGAGGCGATATGGTCCTTGTCCTGGTCCTTCGTCACGTAATAGCGGCGCACCCCGGCCCAGTCACCGTCGGCGGTAGTGTCATTGTCCAGGCCCTTCGAACGGCCGATCTCGGCCACTATGGCCACCTTCTCGCTGGAACCTATGGTTTCGAAGCGGTTCAGGTCGAACAGGGCGAAGGGTTCGATATTGCTTTTGCCGTTCATGTAGACCATTACCGTCCATTCCCGGAGCGGCGGGCGGGGGGTCTCGGGGGAGGCTGTGGCGGCGGAAGGGCCGGCCTGGGAGGAAAGGGAGTCCATGGCCGGCGCGGCGAAAGCCGGGGCCAGAAGCAGTGAAGCGAGGAAAGAAAGGATCATTATCGGCTCCTGTTGACCGCAATCTCAATCCGAACCAGTTACGCTATATTTATTATTACTGAAAAAGAAAGGCTAATCAAGGTCAAAAGGCCCAGGCTCACATGGGCCCGGCCCGGTACCTTAATTTCTCCTGCAGGAGGACTTCGTAGTAAGCGTCCAGGTCGTCCCGGTGCGAGGCCGTCTTGTAGATCTTGCCGAGGGGGAAGACGAAGGTCTTCGTGGGCAGCTGCATGGACCAGCCCCCGTCGTCGCCGTCCACGTTGTACCAGGCCGCCTTGAAGTCCTTGGCCAGGATGGCAGCCAGGACATGGCCGTAGCAGCGGAGCAGCTTCCAGCCGTCGGAAGTCGGGGGGATATCGGGCCTGAATTTCTCCTTGATAGCGTTTTCCAGCCTGAGCAGGCCCGAGCGGCTAAGTTCTATATGCGAGGTCTCGCTCAGCGAGGAGATCAGCACCAGCATGCGCTTGTGCTCGGTCTGCGCGTCCACGATCCTCTCCTGGTCGCTCGCTGTTTTCGAGCGCGCCGCCGCCGCGCCGCAGGGGGGCGGGGCCGGCTCCTTGAGCTTGGCCGCGAGCCAATAGGAATATTTCGTCAGCCACCCCGGCTCGGGCACCGCCTCCTCCCAGAGCAGGCGCCAGACCCGCTGGATCGGGTAGGTGGTCACCTTCTGGCCCGGCTGCTCGAAGATCATGGGCCAGCCCCAGGGGTCGAAATCCTCCATTTTTATGAGGCGGCCTTTATGCCGCTCCTGCAGGAAATAACACAGGAAGGCCGCGCAGTCCCTTACCGCCTCCAGGTTGCCCTGCTGGTTGGCCCCGGCCTTTAAGAACTTGACCCGCAGCTTCTTCTCCACCTCGTTGAGGCCGTCGAGGTTGAAGTAGACTTTGCGCCCGAGCTCGTCCTCCAGGGCGGAGGCCAGCTTGAAGGCGCGCGAGATGAAATCGTCCTTCCGGCTGTCCTCCTCGCTGGGGTGGGAGGCCCGGGACATGGTGTCGCGGATAGTTTCTATCTCTACCCGCGGCGCGGCGGCGGGTTTGGCCGCGCCCGGCGTCCTGCCGGAAATAGAGGGCTTGGGCTGGGCCGGGGAAAGAAGGTTGTCCTCGGAGGCCGCCGGCTTTGCCGAAGGGTTTATGAACTGATAGCCCCCTCCGGCCGCGTCCAGCGCCGAGACGGCCGGGGCGGCGGGCTTCGGGGCTTCGGGCTCCGGGCGCGGCTCGGGCTTGGGCTCAGGCCTGGGCGTGGGAGCGGGCTCCGGCTGGGGCTCCGGCGCCTGCAGCGGCGCGCTGGCGGGGGCCTGCTCCTGGCTCCGCCCGGCCTGGGGCTGGAACAGGGCCGGCAGGCGGTCCTGCGGGAAAGAGGCCACGATGCGCCGGGCCGAGGCGATGTCGGTGAGGGCTATCTGGGCGGTGACGGCGGCCGCCTCCTCCTGCTTGCCGGTCTTTATAAGCGTGAGAGCCAGGTTGGCCAGGGCCTGTACCGCGGGGGCCAGGGCGGCGGAGCGCCTGTAGCAGGCTTCCGCCTGCGCCGCGTCCCCGGAGCGGAAATAAAGGTTCCCGAGCTGGAAAAAAACGTGCACCGAAGCCGGCGAGGGGGTGGACAGCGCGGACCTGAGCGCCGAGGCCGCGGCCGCGAGCCGGCTCCTGTCCTTGGTTTTGAAAGCTGTTTTCGCCATGGCCGCGCCAAGGCCGGAGAGAGCTTCCACCTTGTCGAAGGCCGAAGAGGAGAGGCGCTGGAAGACCTTTTCGGCTTCGTCCTCTTTTCCCTCCTCCAGGTCCAGCCAGGCCGTTTCCATCACCCTGCGCTCTTCGAGCTGCGTGCCCTGGCCGAGGGCCGCGAGGGTTTTTCTCGCCAGGGCGGTGTTGCCGGTCTTCCGGTGTATCACGGCGAGGCAGAGCAGGGCTTCCGGGTCGGTATCGGTTTTGAGGGAGTCGTAGGCCTCCTGGAGCAGGCCGAGTTCCACCATCACGGTCCCCAGTTTGAACCGCGCGCGGGAAGCCGGGCTGCGCGCCGCCGCGAGGTCGTAGAGGTAATGCGCCGCGTGCAGGTTCCCCAGCGCGAATTCCCCGGCGGCCGGGGTGGAGGGGTCGCCCTGCGGGACCTTCCCGGCCAGCTTTATAAAACCCGCGAGCAGCGAGACCTCGCGCCTGGAGGCCTTAAGGGGGGAGGCGGCGAGGCGGGCCAGCGGGTGGGCCGGGTTGAAGACAAAGGTCTCGTGGGCCGGGGCGTGGAAGAAAAGAGCAGCGGTCTCGGCCAGGCTCTTCCGGATAAAGGGCGGGTTCAGCAGTTCCTCGCTGGTGAAAGCCGACAGCGCGGGCTGGCCTCCCTCCTGGACCGGGGAAATGGCATAGAGCTGCGCCGGGCCCGCCGCTTCGGGCTGAACCGGCAGCACGGCGCCGGCCAGGCCGGAGAAAAGCGGCAGGGCGTCCCGGAACGAGGCCGGCGCGCCTTCAAAAATGTTAAGATTTGTCGGATTCTCCATGCAGATGATATTCTATTATATTTAAATGAAAAAAGTACTTGTGATAGCCACGTTCAATCCGCACAAGCTGCTGGAGATACGGGCTATCCTCCCGCCGCTGCCCCTCGCGCTTAAGGCGCTCTCCGATTTCCCCGGGGCGGCGCCGGCCGACGAGGACGGCGCCACGCTGGAGGAGAACGCGGTCAAGAAAGCGCTGGCCGCGGCGCGCTTTACCGGCCTGTGGGCGCTGGCCGACGACACCGGGCTCGAGGTGGACGCCCTGGGCGGCGGGCCGGGAGTCAGGTCCGCCCGCTACGCCGGGGAAAAAGCTTCGGCCGCGGAAAATAACGCCCGGCTGCTCTCCTCCCTGGCAGGGCTTCCGCCCGCGGGGCGTTCGGCCCGTTTCGCCTGCGTGACGGCGCTGGCCTCCCCGTCCGGGGAGCTCAAGGTCTCGAGGGGGACCCTCGAAGGCAGGATAACTTCCGGGGCGCGCGGCGGAAAAGGCTTCGGCTACGACCCGCTTTTCGAGGTAAGCGGCGGCGTCCGCACGCTGGCCGAGTTCACGGAGGCGGAAAAGAATTCCGTCAGCCACCGCGCGCTGGCCCTGAAAGGCCTGCTCCCGGAGCTGCTGCGCTTATAGCCCTTTCTTTTTAGAATGCTATAATTATAAGATACAACTATGAAATTCAGGCTCCTTCATAAATTTGTGGCCGTAATGGCGCTGATTTCCGTGCTCCCGATGGCCCTCCTGGGCCTGCGGCTGATAAACCTGGGGCAGCTGGGGGTAAGGACGGCCATCCTCGAGCTCCACCTGACCACCGCCGACAAGATCGCCTCGGAATTCAACGCTTACCTGCGGAGCGCCGACGCGGGGCTGCGCTCCGCGATAAACGCCATGGGCCAGATGGACTGGGAGAACAAACAGACCATGCTCGCCGCCCTGCTGGAGACCCGCAGGGAGATCAAGCAGATCTCGGTGCTTTTGAAGGACGGCTCGGAGATCGTGAAGATCCTCTCGCCTTACGACGGGGGAAGCGGGGCGCTGAAGAAATACCCGGGGACCGACGGCTTCAAGGCGGCCAGGGCGGGGAAGCGCCACCTCTCGATCGATCCGAAGACCCACATGGCGGTCTTTTATTATCCCTTCGGGAAAGATATGGCGCTGCGCTCCGAACTGGACCTCCCCGCTTTCATCGATTCCCTCGACCTAAAGCGGGTCGGCGGCAAAGGTTTCCCCGTGATCCTGGACGCCTCGGGCGCGCCGATAGCCTGGCCCGGCGACCTCCCGGCGGAAACCGCCGCCTCCGCGGCCGGCTGGGAGATCTCTAAGAACGCCGTGAAATCCCTTTCCTCCGGCTCGGCCGAGTTCCAGGACGCCTCCGGCGGCGAGATGCTGGGCGCCTATTCGCCCATCTCCGAGCTGGGCGGCGCCGTCGTGGTGAGCCAGCCGCGCGAGGGCGCCTACCGCTACGCCATGTTCATGCGGAAGCAGGCCATTTACGCCGTGCTCCTTTTCCTGGCCCTCGCCGTGGCGGCCGGCTGGGTCCTGAGCCGCAGCCTTACGAAGCCGATCACGGTCCTCACCCGCGCGGCCGAATACGTGGCGGCGGGCGACTTCTCGCGCAAGGCGGAGGTGGACACCTCCGACGAGCTGAAGGACCTCGCCGAGACCTTCAACAAGATGGTCTCGCAGCTCAAGTCCTATTCCGACATGCAGGTGGACCGCATCATCCGCGAGCAGAAGAACACCGAGGCCATCCTTTTCTCCACCGAGGACGGCATAGTGATGACCGACATGGCGGGGAAGGTGCAGGTCGCCAACCGCAAGGCCAGGTCCGTGCTCGGCATAGCCCAGAAAGAGCCGGTGGAAGGGAAGGCCCTGGACGGCCTGATAGCGGCCGAAACCATCAAAGAGCCGGTAATGGACGTTTTCGGGAGCCGCGAGGAGAATTACTTCCGGGAGATAGAGATCTCGCAGGAGCAGTCGCACCGCTTCTTCAAATGCTTCGCCATGCCCATCATAGCGCCGGGCCACTCCGAGCCGCTGGGCAGGCTGGTGGGCTTTTACGACATCACGCTGGATAAGGAACTGGCCCGCATCAAGGACGACTTCCTCCATTCCATAACGCACGACCTCCGCAACCCGATGGGCGCGATAAAGGGCTTCGTCGAGTTCATGCTCAAGGAGATCCCCGGCCCGATAAACGAATCGCAGAAAAAAATGCTGATCTCCATCGACCGCGCCTCCTTCCGGCTGCTCGGCATGATCAACAATATCCTCGACTCCGCCAAGATGCAGGCCGGCAAGATGGAGATAAGCCTGGCGCCGATCAACCTGCGGGAAGTGGCCGTCCGGGTCAACTCGCTGATGGAGTCCCTGGGCCAGCGCAAGCACCTCCGCTTCGAAGTCGAAGGGGCGGAGCAGAGCCTCGTGAACGCGGACTCCGGGCTGATGGAGCGGATGTTCACCAACCTCATCGGCAACGCCATAAAATTCACCCCGGAGAACGGGGCCATCACCTGCGGCGTCTCCGACGACGGGGACCATATCACCGCCTGGGTGCGCGACACCGGCGACGGCATCCCGCCGGAATACCTGGACAAGGTCTTCGAGAAATTCGAGCAGGTGAAGGGCCAGAAGGCCGGCGGCACCGGCCTGGGCCTGACCATCTGCAAATACGTGGCCTCGGCCCACCTCGGGAAGATCTGGGCCGAATCCGAGCCGGGCAAGGGCGCCAAGTTCATTTTCACCATCCCGAAGAACCTCGCCAAGGACGACTCGGGCAAAGTGCTGGTCAGCCCGGGGGGGACGGTATGAGAAAATTCATCATCGGTTTCCTGCTGCTGCTGCGCCCCGGCGCCGCCGGGGCGGCCGAGGAACTGCAGACCATCGTGGTCAAGCCCGGCGACACGCTCTGGAGCATCTCCAATACCTATCTCAAGGACCCCAAGAAGTGGAACGTGATCCTGAAGTATAACCGCCTTCCCTCCTCGGACCCCTCCATCGCCCTGCCCGGCATGCCGCTCCGGGTGCCGACCACCCTCCTGAAGGAGGAATACCGGGCGGCGAAACTGGTCTATTCCCTCAACGAAGTGCTTTTCAGGCGCACCGGGGTCACCGACTGGCAGGGCGTCAACATGAAGATGGAGCTGTTCAAGAACGACACGCTGCGCACCATGGCCGAAGCCCGCGCCGACGTGAAATTCTATACCGGCGAGATCCTCAACCTCTTCCCCAACTCGATAGCCGTCCTGCGCCCCCCGGGCAAGAAGAACGTGGACGTCGAGCTCCTGGCCGGCGAACTGCGCAGCGTGAAGTCCCGCGTCATCACCGCCTCGGCCAGGATCACCCCCAAGACCAAGGACACGGAGTTCGGGGCCAAGCTCAAGGACGACCTGACCACCCTGGTGCAGGTCACGAAGGGGAAGGTGGACGTGGAGGCCCAGGGCAAGACCGTGGAGGTCCTGGAAGGCTTCGCCTCCGAGGTCAAGATGGATATGGCCCCGTCCCAGCCGGTGAAGATGCCCGAACTGCCGCAGTTCGAGCACGGCACCGTGACGGCCCTTTCGACTTCCGCCGGGCCCCAGCTCAGGACGGACGGGGGCGTAATTTCCCTCGCCAATATGAAAACCTCGTCGAAGCCGACGGCGAACCTTCCGAAAGCGGACCTCCCTAAAAATATCCCGGCCGCCGACATCGACGGCAAGGGCATCGACACCACCGAGATAGTCAAGATGCTTTCGGTGGGCAACCCGATCCAGAGCTACCACCTGCAGGTTTCCAAGGACCAGTCCTTCACCACCACCGTGCTCAACAAGGAATACGACGCTTTCGACAAGATCGACCTCAACGAGCTCCTTCCTCCGGGCAATTACTACATGCGCATCGCGCTGGTGGACCTGCTGGGCTTCGAAGGGAAGTTCAGCGCGCCCCGTCCTTTGAAAGTGGGCGGCGGCCAGTAAAACTTTCGTTCGTTCCCTTTCCGTCTTTCCCGAATGAAAACAGCTCCCGTCATTTATTCCAGGACCATGAGATCGGCCGCGCTCTTCCTGCTGGGCTGCGCCTGGCTGGCGGCTTTCTGCCGCCCCGCCGCCTGCGTGCCGGAAGCTTCCCCGCGCAGGACGGTCTGGGACCGCATCATGGAGGACCAGAGCGCGATAAACCTGAGGCGCGGCTACTCCATGATGGAGGAGGAGGATTACGCCGCCGCCGCCGACGAGTTCTACAAGTCGGCGCAGAAGAACCCGGAAAGCCCCTGGCCCCGCCTGCTTTACGGCTCGGCTCTTTACTGGCTGGGCGAGCCGGACAAGGCCCTCTCGGAGTTCGAGGAGGCCATGCGCCTGGACCCCTCCAATTCCATGGCTTACCAGCTGCGGGGCATAGTGCGGGCCCGCGCCGGCCTCTACCCGAAGGCGCTGGAGGACTTCCTGCAGGCCGAGAAGCTCGCCCCGGAGCGCTCCGACGTCAAGATGAACGCCGGTTCCGTTTACCAGGCTTTGGGCAACCAGGCCAGGGCCCTGGATTATTTCAGGGCGGCCGTCGCCTCCGAACCCTCCAACCCGCTTTACCGCTTCCAGCTGGGCATGTTCTATTCCCGCACGGGCCGCTATGACCTGGCCGCCCCCCAGTTCGAAAAAGCGGTCTCTCTTTTTCCGGGCTACGAGGACGCCCTGCTGGAACTAGCGGTGCTGCGCGAGCGCGACGGCAGACTTACCGAAGCTATCAAGCTTTACCGCAGGGCGCTTTCCCTGAAGCCCCGCGATTCCGTCGCCAGGTTCAGGCTGGCCTGGGCGCTGCGCAAGGCCGGGCGCGGAGCCGAGGTCAAGAAAGCGCTGGATGGCGCTTTCCTGCTGGCCCCGGCCAATGAAAAAGGCGGCATCTCCATGGCCCTGGCTTACGCCGGGGCCCCGCCGGAGGCGCCGGGGGACGCGGCCGCGAAGCAGCCGCAGAGCCCGCTCTTTTCCGCCCTCTCCAAGATCCCGCCCGACCAGGAGGCCAGGGTGGTCATAGAGCTCCTGGAAACCCCTAAGGCGGTCCTGGCCGGCGCGCCGCGCGGGGAAAAAATGGCCGGGCGGCTGCAGTCCGCCTTTAAAAGACCGAACGTCGGCTACACCAAGAGGGAATATTTCCTGCCGGTTTCCGCTCCGGGGGAAAGGCTGAAAAGAGCGGGGGAGATAGCGGCCGAGACCGAGAAGCTCCTTAAAGGCGTTTCCTCCTCCAGCGACGCGCGGCTCAACTTCAATATCGAAACCTCCGCCCCTTCCGCCGGGCGCAAGGAGGCCAGGAACAAGGCCCTCTATAAGCCCCGCGACGTGGGGAACGACATGGGGCTGTGGGTGATGGGTGACAACTGGCTGGATAACGCCTCCGAAGCCCTGGAGGAGATAGAGGCCGCCGGACCCGCGCCTGACCCGGAGTTCAGGCTGCTCAAGGGCCTCGGCTACCTGCTGATGGGGGAGCCTTCCCTCGCCCTCGAAGAATTTTCCGGCTCGGGCGCGCAGGCGGCCCTCGGCCGCGCCGCGGCCTGGGTGGAGGCCGGCTCCGAGGAGAAAGCCCTGGCGGAGTGCCTTGAAGCTTTGCGCCTCGACCCCGCGAATAAAACGGCCATAGCCAACCGGAAGTGGCTGGAGGGAAAGTGAGTACCGCTCCCCTTAAACTGGTCTTCAGTTTTACGGACTGCGCTTTGAAGGAGCGGCTTTCCGCCAGGCTCTGCTCGGCCTACGGGCGCTGGCTGGGCGGCTTCCGCACGCTGGAGCTGCGCAGCGGCAAAAAGCGCGAGGGGTTCGAAATAGAGGCGCTGGGCGGCGAAAGGACGGTGCTTGCCTCCAGGGCCATAGTCTCCCGGGTCTCCTTCAATAAATACGCGCTTAACCTCGCTGCGCTGGAGGGCACCGCCCTGCCCGCCCTGGAGAAGGCGGCGGCGGCGGGGAAGGTCCTGTTCTTAGACGAGCTCGGGCCCATGGCCATGAAGTCGGAAAGGTTCAGCGCGCGCGCCGTGGAGCTGCTTTTCTCGGCCTCGCCCTGCCTGGCCTTTTACCGCCGCGGCTCGGAAGTGTTCGAGGACGCTTTCTCTAAAATGAGCGATACTGTTATAATTGAACTGACGGAAGCCGGCTGGGCGGAGGCGGTGGCCGCGGCCGAGGCCTGGCTGGACCGCCTGGCCGGGGAGATGGAGCTAAATAAAAAATGAACTACACCGAAGATTTTTCCATAGCCGAAGTTAAGAAAGCGCATTTTATCGGGATCGGCGGCATAGGCATGAGCGGGATAGCCCGCCTGATGCTGGGCCTTGGCTACAAGGTCAGCGGCTCCGACGCTAAAGCCTCCGAGATCACCCGCGCGCTTGCGCGGGAAGGGGCCGAAATAACCGAGGGCCATTCGGCCGGTGCGCTGGGCTCCCCGGATATAGTGGTCGTCAGTTCCGCCGTGAAGCCGGACAACCCGGAGCTTATAGCCGCCTTCAGGCGGGGCCTCCCGGTGGCGCGCCGCGCGCTGATGCTCTCGAAGCTTGCCGAGCTGAAGAAAACGGTGACTATCGCGGGTACGCACGGCAAGACCACCACCACCACCATGACGGCCGCCGCGCTCGAAGCCGCCGGCGCCGACGCCACCGCCGTGGTGGGCGGGATCATAAAGGGCGCGGGCTCCAACGTGAAGCTGGGCGGCGGGCACTACCTCGTGGCCGAGGCCGACGAATCAGACGGCTCCTTCCTTTATTTCTCGCCGCTGGTGGCCTGCGTCACCAATATAGATTCCGACCACCTGGACCATTACGGCAGCATGGAAAACCTGAAAGAGGCTTTCAGGCGCCACCTGGGCAGGCTCCCTTTTTACGGCCTGGCGGCCCTCTGCTCCGACGACCCCGTCATCCGCGGGATCATCCCTTCGCTGAAAGTCCCGCTCGTCACCTGCGGCCTGGGCGCGGGAGCGGATTGGCAGGCGCGCGACCCGGAATTCTCGGTCTCGGGGGCCTCCTATAAGGCTTTTTTCAGGGGCAGGCTGAAGGGCCGGGTGCGCCTGCGCTGCGGCGGGGCGCATAATGTGCGGAACTCCCTGCTGGCCCTGGCGGCCGGCTCCTACCTGGGTTTCGAATTCGAAAAGCTGGCGGCGGGGCTTTGGAACTTCGCCGGGGTGAAGCGGCGCATGGACAAGCTCGGCTCCGCCGGCGGCATCGAGTTCGTGGACGATTACGGCCACCACCCGACGGAGATCCGGGCCACGCTGGACGCCGCGCGCGGCCTCTTCCCCGGCCGGCGGCTCGTAACCCTTTTTCAGCCGCACCGCTACAGCCGCACCTCGCTGCTCTATAAAGAGTTCGGCAAAGCCTTCGGCGGCGCCGCCAGGGTCTACGTGGCCCCGGTCTACGCCGCCGGCGAGAAGCCCCTGCCGGGGGTGGACTCGGGCCTGATCCTCCGCCAGCTCCTGAAGAACGGGGCGCCCGCCTCGGAGTTCCGGGGCGTGCTCGAGACCATGAAGGAACTCAGGCCCGGGGACGTTTTCCTCACGCTCGGCGCCGGCGACGTCTGGAAGCTGGGCGAGGAAATACTCAGGAAGATTGAAACGCTCGCCTAAAACCAATGCCTAAATTCAGCCAGGTATTCCTGAAGGACAAAGAGATCTGCGCGCGCATCGCCGGAGCGCTCGACGACGCCTCTTTCGACAGGCTCATAGAGATAGGGCCCGGCGGCGGCGCCCTGACCTCCTTTCTTTTCCCGAAATACTGGTCGCTCATGAAAGCGGTGGAGATAGACCCGGCGCTCCTGCCCGCCCTGCGGGAAAAGTTCAAAGGCCTCGACCTGGTCAACGCTGATTTTCTCCAGACCGACCTGGCCGCCCTCGCCGGGCCGGGGCGCGCGGCCTTCATCGGCAATTTGCCTTACGAATGCGCCACCGCGATCCTGGAAAAGACGCTCCGGTTCGGCGGCCTGGCGCTGTCCGTCTTCATGTTCCAGAAGGAGGTCGCCCGCAGGATAACCGCCGCCCCCGGCGACAGCGACTACGGCGCGCTCACCCTGCTTACGGCTTCGCGGGCCTCGGCTGAACTGCTTATGGACATCAAGGCGGCCAGCTTCACCCCCGTGCCCGCCGTGGATTCTTCGGTGCTGGTGTTCCGGCCCAAAGTTTTCTTCGGCGTCCCGGCCGAAGAGGCCGCTTTCCGCTCCCTGGTCCGCAAGGCTTTCTCGCACCGCCGCAAGACGCTGGTAAATTCGCTGGGGCTTTGCGGGGTAGACAAAGCCGCCGCGGCGGCCGCCGTGGAAAAGGCCGGGTTCAAAGCCTCCGTGAGGGCGCAGGAGCTCTCCCTGGAAGGCTTCGCCGGCCTGGCCGCCGAACTGGGGGGGAAATGAAAAAGATCATAGTGCTGCCCGCCTATAACGCGGCCAGGACCCTGAAGGAAACCGTAGACTCCCTGCCAGCCGGGACTTTCGACGAGGTCCTGCTCGTGGACGACTGCTCTTCCGACGGTACCTATGAGCTGGCCCTTCAACTGGGCCTTAAGGCCGTTAAGCATCCGCGCAACAGGGGCTATGGCGGCAACCAGAAGACCTGCTACTCCCTGGCGCTGGAGCACGGGGCGGACATAGTGGTGATGCTCCACCCCGATTACCAGTACGATCCCCGGGTGATACCTTTCATGACCGGCATTATAGAGGACGGGATCTGCGACGTAGTGCTGGGGAACCGCATCCGCACCCGCGCGGAGGCCCTGTCGGGAGGGATGCCGGTCTACAAGTACCTGGCCAACAGGTTCCTGACCATGGTAGAGAACCTGGCCGCCGGGCAGAACCTGGGCGAGTGGCACAGCGGCCTGCGCGCCTACTCCCGGGCGGCGCTCGAGAACATCAACTGGGCGGATAACTCCGAGGGTTTCGCCTTCGACTCCCAGTACCTCTTCCAGGCGGCCTTCAAGGGGCTGCGGCTCGGGGATATCCCGGTCCCGGCCAGGTATTTCCCGGAGGCCTCCTCCATCGCTTTCGCCGGCGGGATGCGCTACGGGCTGCAGACCCTGCTGGCCGCCGGGGAATTCCTTCTGAACAAAACCGGCCTGGCCCGCACCGCCCGCTACCGATAGATATCGTAAAATAGTATAATTAAGAAGTTTCCGAAGCTATGCTAGTGCCGTATCAAAGGGCTATGCCCCTCGGACGGCCGGCAGCGCCGGAGGCATATTCCATTTTACAGGGAGCGTCATGAACATACACGCCAAGCGCATCAAAGACCTGCAGTATATGCTGAAACAGAACGGCCTGGACGCCCTGGTCCTGGGCCGCACGCTGGAGATAGGCTTCCTCACCGGCTTCCACCTCGACGGCTGCGCGATGGTGGTTTCCCGCTCCGGCGCCTGGGTGTTCATGCCCAAGATGCTGCTGGAACATTTCCGTTCAAAAGTTGATTTCGTGACCGCCGTGGCGCCGGAAGGCACCATGGAAGCGGCGGCCCTGGCCCGCGTCAAGGAACTCAAGCTGAAGCGCGCCGCCTTCGAGCCGGAGTCGGAGACCTATGTCCGCGGAACCGCCTGGCGCAAAGCCGGCCTGCTGGAAAAGGACGGCCTTACAGGGGCGCTCCGGGCCGTCAAGGAAGGGGAGGAGGTGGAAGTCCTCCGCAAGTCCTGCCGCATCGCCGCCAAGGCCTTCGGCCTGGTGAAGCCCCGCATAAAGACCGGCTGCACCGAGCTTTCCATCTACCGCGAGCTCGAGGACACGATGCAGGCCATGGGCGCCAAGGGCCCCTCTTTCAACCTGATAGTAGGCTTCGGTCCCAACTCCGCCATGCCGCACCACGAGACCTCGGAGAGGAAGCTGAAGAACAACGAGGCCGTGCTGCTGGACTACGGCTGCGTCTACGGCAACTACTGCTCGGATATGACGCGCAGCTATTTCCACGGCAAGGCCACCGAGGAATACAAAAAGGTTTACGCCACGGTCGCGGCTTCGCAGAAAGCGGGCCTGGCCAAAGTGCGCGCCGGCGTGAAAACGCGCGACGTGGACGCCGCCTGCCGGAATTATATCTCCGACGCGGGCTACGGGCAGTATTTCATCCACGGCACGGGCCACGGCATAGGCCTGGAGATCCACGAATTCCCCAGGCTTAACACCACTTTCGAGGCGGTGCTGCGCGCCGGGATGGCGGTCACCGTGGAGCCCGGCATCTACCTGAGCGGCAAGTTCGGCGTGCGCATAGAAGATTCGGTGCTGGTCACGAAGACCGGCTGCGAGATACTTACCAAGACGGCTTAAAGAACAAACTGGAGGAAGAATGATCGTATTAGCTATCGTACTTTTGCTTCTCGGCGGTTGGCTGGTGATGACCTTCAACGGGCTGATAAAGCTGCGCAACCAGGTCGCGAACGCTTTCCGCCAGATAGACGTGCAGCTTAAAAGGCGCCACGACCTGATCCCCAACCTCGTCGAGTCCGTCAGGGGCGAGATGAAGTTCGAGAAAGAGACCCTCGAGCGCGTGATCCAGGCCCGCGCCGCGGCCGTTTCCGCCGGGCAGGGCGGCAATACCGGCGACATCCTGGCCAAGGAAGGCATGCTCACCCAGGCGCTGGGCCGCCTGATCGCCCTCTCCGAGAACTACCCGAACCTGAAGGCCAACGAGTCCGTCAAGAAACTGATGGAGGAGCTGACCCACACCGAGAACCAGATAGGGTTCTCCCGCCAGTTCTATAACGACGTGGTGACCAAGTTCAATACCGACCAGCAGGTGTTCCCCACCAACCTGTTCTCCGCCATGCTGGGCTTCACGCCCTCGGCGCTGTGGGAGCTCCCGGCCGACTCCCCCGAGAGGGAGAACGTCAAGGTGAACCTGACGATATAAACGAACAAAAATCGAGGATCGAGGATCGAGAATCGGAAGAAATATTTTTTCTGCTCCCGATTCTCGATTCCTGATTCTCGATTCTTAAAGATGAATATTTTCGAACAGCAGGCTGCCAACAGGCGCATGACGGCTATGATCATAGCCGTGTTCGTGGCTTTTTTCCTGTTCATCGGCCTGGGTTTCGATTATTTCTACCTGAACTTCAACCCCATGGGCGCCACCCAGCTGGGGATGAACGCGGACGGCTACTACGAGGCACGGGCTCCCGGGGCCGGGACGAGCATCCCCTTCGGCACCATCATCGCTCTCCTGGTAGGCCTTGGTATGTCCATGAACAGCCTGATCAACGGGCCGGGCATGGTCCTGCGCTCCACCATGGCCCGCCGCGCCGTCTCCTCTAACGAGAAAGAACACCAGTTCCTGAACATAGTAGCCGAGATGTCCACGGCCTCCGGCCTGCCGGCCCCGGCGGCGTACGTAGTTCCGGACTCGGACCTGAACGCTTTCGCCACCGGGACCAAGCCGGAGAATTCGGTCATAGCCGTGACCGAAGGCCTGCTGGGCACGCTGAACCGGGAGGAGCTGCAGGCGGTGGTGGCGCACGAGATGAGCCATATCCGCAATTATGACATGCGGCTGATGACAGTGACGGCCGCCCTGATGGGCGCAATAGCCCTGCTGAGCGACTATGCAGGGCGCAGCATGCGCTACGGCAGGCGGGGGCTGTCCCCGGGGAGCTCCTCCTCGCGCGGCTCCAGCCGCAAGGGCGGGGGGGCGGCGGCGCTTATAATTTTCGCGGTCTGGATCCTGCTGGTGATCCTGGCGCCGCTCATCTCGCGGCTCCTCGCCATGGCCATTTCGCGCCAGCGCGAGTTCCTCGCCGACGCCAGCGCCGCGGAACTGACGCGCAACCCGCTTTCCCTGGTTTCCGCGCTGGAGAAGATCCGCCGGGCGGTGATGCCGACGAACGCCATCAATAACGGGGTCGCGCACATGTGCATCGCCGACCCGCGCGGCAGCCTGATAGAGGAGAAGATGGGCTTCGCGGCCGACCTGCTGGCCACGCACCCGCCGATGGAAAAGCGGATCCTGGCGCTCAAGGTGATGGCCTACCAGGCCGGGAAACCGCAGGTATAAGATTTGGTTTCGGACTTTAGACTAACCAACAGGAGACACACATGATACTCGCCAGCCAATTCAAAGAAGGGAACATGTTCATAAACGAGAACGGCCAGACCGTCGAGGTTATGACCGTGCAGCACCACCGCAAATCGCAGGCCCGCGCCGTGGTG
>Ga0209212_1003856_pt1 | contig 19227 bp, 12 predicted proteins | sample RifGroC2_FD_183996 | JGI IMG/M metagenome (GOLD analysis project Ga0209212, IMG submission 183996) | Groundwater microbial communities from Rifle, Colorado, USA - Groundwater C2 (SPAdes) (version 2) | ecosystem: Environmental > Aquatic > Deep subsurface > Groundwater | place: Rifle, Colorado... | reverse complement strand
GTGGTCGAAAAACAAACGTGAGTATGTTCCCGATCCTATCCCGGGTCGCGTGACGGACATTGTCGGAGAGGCAGCCGCGGAGTCCAATATCAACGTTGCTTTTCCGATGTTTGGCATTTATCGCAATCGGCTTTCCAGTCATGTGGTGCTATTCGATCGGACCGGAGAGATCGCTGGCTGCTATCAAAAAACTCATCCTACCATCGCAGAGCAGCAGCTTGGCATTGTGCCCGGAAAAGACCTCCAAACGTTTCAATTGGACATTGGCCGCGTTGGAATCATGACATGCATGGATATTGAATATCCCGAAGCAGCACAAGTTCTGATGCTGAGGGGAGCGGAATTGCTGCTGTTCCCGCACGTGCAGTCGGGATGGGGGGAAGTCGATTGGGAAATACGATATCGCTCCCGCGCCATCGATACCGGACTTCCTCTCCTTTCTGCCTGTTACGGCTATCCGGAGGGAGAATGGAGTCCATCGAAAATGATTGGCCGAAGCGGGGTAATCGGGAGGGATGGCGGAATCCTGGCCGAACAGGGGAGGGGGATCGGTCTGGTCACGTGCGAAATCGACCTCGAAGAGAAACGCGTGACCCATTTCTTTTTTACTTCGAAGATCGAACGGACTCTGGCCGTCACGGCGTCACGTCGTCCCGATCTGTACAAAGATCTCGCTGATGAGAAGTTGAAAGAGACTGCTCTTCGAAAAGTCCCTGCGAAGCTGAAGGATAAGAGAAAAAAACATTGAAAAAGGGAAAGTCTATGCCTGAAAAGCTTCCGGTTGTTATCATTACCGGCGCAAGCCGCGGAATCGGACGCGGAATTGCACAGCGCGTGGCGGAGCTTGGATGTTCCATCGTGATCAATTACACGAAGAATGCCGATGCAGCAAAGGAGACAGTCGATCTCTGTGAGAAGAAAAAGACGAACACAGGGCAGCGATTTCTGTCCATTCAGGGAGATATCAGCAGGAAGGATCACCGGGAATCCCTCGTACAGAAGGCCCTTCAGGAATTGGGCAGAATCGACGCGCTGGTGAACAACGCAGGAATTGGCCCCAGCCGCCGTGCGGATGTGACGGAAATGGAAGAAACCTCGCTCCGCGAGCTTTTGGCAGTCAATCTTGAAGGTCCCCACTTCCTGACTCAGAGCGTTGCCCGCTATTGGCTCAAAGAGGCACCGCAGCCTCTTCTCCCCGGCGGGCTCGCTGTCGTTTTTGTCTCTTCAGCCTCGGCGGAAATGGTCTCGCTCAACCGAGGAGAATACTGTATGTCCAAGGCAGGCCTTTCCATGTCGGCGAAACTCTGGGCGGCGCGGCTGGCGTCCCACGGGATCACTGTCATTGAGCTGCGACCGGGGATCATGGCGACGGATATGACGAAAGGCGTCAAGCAGAAATATGATGCCATGCTGGCCGAAGGGATTGTTCCGCAGAAGCGATGGGGTGAAGCGGATGAGGTAGGACTCGCGGTGAAGGCAATCCTGAGCGGCCATTTTCCATTTTCCACCGGTTCGACGATCGCTATTGACGGCGGACTTACAATACCAAGGCTCTGAGCTATGATAACAATTGACAACAGCATCACATCTCTCTCGCTCAAACCCGCGATCGAACGATTGTTCGAACTCTCCGCGGCGAAGATCAAACAGATTGAACGGCAGTCGGGGAATCGTCAAGGCGCACCTGTCTTCACCGCCGACGGGGTCTATACATCGCGGGGATGGACGGAATGGACCCAGGGATTTCAGTTCGGCTCTGCCATTCTTCAGTTTGATGCGACAGATGATTCGGCGTTTCTGGAAATGGGAAGGAAATCGACCGTTCAGTCGATGGCGACCCACGTGAGCCATATCGGTGTCCACGACCACGGTTTTAATAATATCAGTACGTACGGAAATTTGTTGCGGCTGATGCTGGAAAAGAGGATCCCGGACGACACGTGGGAACGTAAGTTCTACGAAATGGCGTTGAAAGTAAGCGGAGCGATACAGGCGGCACGATGGACTCAACTACCGGAACAGGCCGGCTATATCTATTCGTTCAATGGACCGCATTCCCTCTTTGCCGATACGATTCGGTCGCTTCGTTCCCTGGCAGTAGCCCATCAGTTGGGACACGTGCTGAAAGGCGAGAGAGACCAGACGATCGACCTCTTCCGGCGCCTGCTCGACCATGCAGAAACCACCGCCCGATACAATGTCTATTTTGGGAAGGGCCGTGACGCATACGATGTAAGAGGACGAGTTGTACATGAATCGATTTTCAATATGAACGACGGGTCGTATCGGTGCCCGAGCACGCAGCAGGGTTATTCTCCTTTCTCGACCTGGACCCGCGGACTTGCGTGGATTCTCCTTGGATATTCGGAAGAGCTGGAGTTCCTCGAGACAGTTCCCTCAGGATCCTTCAGCGGGGGACAGAGCAAGAAGAAAGTCCTCGAGCGGTTTCTGGATTGTGCCACGGCCACTGCAGAGTTCTACATTCAGGAGTCTCCCACGGACGGCATTCCTTATTGGGATACCGGCGCCCCGGGATTGCAGAAGATGGGCGATTATCTGAGCAGGCCTGCGGATCCCTTCAACGACTTCGAGCCGGTCGACAGCTCTGCCGCTGCGATCGCTGCGCAGGGATTTCTCCGCCTCGGGAGGTACATTGCTTCAAAAGGGAACAGGAAACTGGGGCAACGGTACCTTGCAACGGGATTGACGATTGCCGGAACGCTGTTCGGCGAACCATACCTCTCTGCCAACCCGAAACATCAGGGATTGATTCTCCATTCGATCTATCATCGACCGAACGGCTGGGACTTTGTCCCCCCGAAGAGCAAGATTCCACGCGGTGAATCTTCCATGTGGGGCGATTACCATGCTCGTGAGCTCGGTGTAGTTCTCTTGAGGACGGCGACGGGGAAGTCCCCGCATCATTTCTATTTGACAACTGAAGGAAGAGATTGAACGGATTTCGCCCAGACTGATCAGGGCTCCGGGAACACGAATTATCATGAATAACTTGAAATCGAAGGTTGAGAGGGAGATAGAACGGAGTAACGGCATTCTCAGACTGGAACCGACGTGGGTTGCGCGGGATTTTCTTCCCGCCGGCCGCCGGTTTGGCCTGGCGGAGAATCAGTACGAGCTTGGCGATCGCGGAGGCATTTCCGAGCGATGGCTTGCCTCGATCACGGAAGCCGACAACCGGGTCAAAGTACCGAAAGAAGGACTGAGTTTTCTTACCCTCGATTCACATGATCGGATCACGCTTGCAGATGCTGTGAAGGCTTCTTCGGAATCGATTCTCGGAGCAGAATACGCCCGCACGCATCCGCGCGGACTCGACCGGCTGGCAAAACTTTTCGATTACAAATGCAGGATTCCGTATCACCTCCACCCGATGAAACAGCATGCAGCGCTCGTCGGACGAAACCCGAAGGAAGAGGCATATTACTTTCCCGAAGGGGTGGATCTCGGCCCGGAGCCGGAGACGTACCTGGGAGTCCACCCGTCGATCGTCGAAGAGAAGAACTATGAGATTCTTCTTCCCTATCTGGAGGCATGGGACAGCGACCTGATTCTCCGGAACTCGAGGGCATACAAGCTGGTGGCGGGCGACGGATGGCACATCCCGGCGGGAATTCTCCACGCACCCGGCTCTGCTTTGACCGTCGAGCTTCAGGAGGATTCAGATGTGTATGCAATCCTGCAGGCAAAAGCAGGAGGAAAGATCGTCTCGAAGGAATTTCTTTTCAAGGATGTGCGGCCTGAAGACAGAAAAAAATATGGCGAGCGCTTCATCCTCGACATGGTCGATTGGCCCGCCAACGGAGATCCCTACTTCTTCGAAAATCATCATACGCCGCCGATTCCTGTTGCCGGACCGGCCCAGCCGGGGGGAAGTGAAGAGTGGATCTTTTACAACACGCACAAGTTCAGCGGGAAGAAGCTCGTTGTGCGGCCGAGACAACGCTATGTGAGCCGTGACAGCGGTGTCTACAGCTTTTTCGCGTGGAGAGGGGGGGGTACATTTGACGGCCATCCCGTCGAAGGAGGTAATCCCGGTATGGATGAGCTTCTCATTTGTCACGCCAAAGCGGTTGCTGACGTCGTGGTCGAAAATACCGGAAACGAAGACCTCGTCGTCATGAAATTCTTCGGGCCGGATGTGAATAAAGATGTTCCCATGCTTAAGCCGTATTCATCAAGGAAATGAAATGGATCTGCTGAACGAAATCTCGAAAAACCTTCAGGAGGGTTCCCCGGAGCGGGTGAAGAAGGGAATAGAGCAGGCTCTTGCGGAAGGGATCTCTCCGAATGACATTCTGCACAAAGGCCTTATTGCGGGGATGGATGCAATCGCGGAAAAGTTAAAGTCCGGCCAAATGTTTCTGCCCGAAGTGCTGATGGTGGTCGGAGCCATGAAAGCGGGATTGGGGATTGTCAGGCCGCTTCTCACGCGCGCCGGAATCGCTCCCGAAGGGAAGATCCTCCTGGGCACGGTCCGCGGAGACATCCATGATATCGGAAAGAACCTTGTGGCGATCATGCTCCAGGGGGCGGGATTCGAGGTGGTCGATCTCGGCACGAATATTCAGGCCGAGCAATTCGCGGACGCGGTGGAAAAAGAACGCCCCGATGTGCTGGGTCTCTCCGCTCTCCTGACGACGACAATGGTTCATATGCAAAAAGTGATCGAGGTCCTCGAGAAGAGAGAGTTAAGGGGGAAGGTGAAGGTCATTATTGGAGGAGCCCCGATATCGCACAGTTACGCCGAGGAGATCAGGGCCGACGGTTATGGGCGCGATGCTGCCACTGCGGTTGATCTCGTCCGAAGCCTCCTGAACAAACATGCCCCATAATCAAAGCGGCTGGGAGGGTTGCCCGGTGCCCAGAGGAATGCCGTTTTGACTCTATGACCCGCATTACCCATCTCTCCGTATGCGTCGGAATCCCGTTTGCAATTGTCGCTTGCAGTTTTCTGCAGGCCGACTGAGTGGAAATCAAACCTGACACAGCAATCTTCCTGATTTCGCAATTCTGAGAAGCGATCACTCCATAGCCGAAAACTGCACGTGTTTTCCATGGCAGTTGATGGATCCCAAAATGGCATGGAATTTGTCCGTTTTCGCACGGATCACGGCCAAAATGACCGAAGACTCTTCTTACACCGGCACCATAGAACCTAAATTCCCCCAGGGAACATCGTCCCCTCGTCCTCACGATTCGATAACCGGAACGGTCTTCAATATCATGCGCTACTGCCAGCACGACGGCCCCGGCATTCGAACCGTTGTCTTCCTCAAAGGCTGTCCCCTTCGATGTCTCTGGTGTCACAATCCTGAAGGGCTCGATCGGCATCCTGAAATCGCGTTTGTAGAAGCGCGCTGTATCAAGTGCGGGGAGTGCTTCGCCGCTTGTCCCAATGGAGCGGTGGAAAGGGTCGGAGATGGATTTCACATTGTAGATGAGATCTGTGAGAAATGCGGGACATGTGTCGAAACGTGCTATTCCGACGCACGTCAGCTAGTCGGGAAAGAAATGACCGTTGCCGACGTCCTGAAAGAAGTGGAAAAGGACGCTGTCTATTACGACATATCGGGAGGCGGCGTCACATTTTCCGGAGGGGAACCGCTTCTTCAGCATGAGTTCCTCCTGTTCCTCTTGACTGCTTTACGCGAACGGGGGATCCATTCGGCCGTTGAAACATGCGGCCATACCCTCCCGGACCTTCTCCGCCAAGTCTCTGAAAGGACCGACCTCTTCCTGTACGATGTAAAGTTGATGGACGAAAGGCTGCACAGGAAGCATACTGGGGTTTCGAATGTCGTGATTCTGGAAAACCTCAAGCACCTCTCCTCGTGGGAGGCGCAAATCATCGTCAGGGTCCCGGTTATTCCCGGAGTGAATGAGAATGAAGAAAACATCCGGCTTCTGGCGCAATTCCTCGATGAAGAGACCACCGTGAAGGAAGTGCATCTCCTCCCGTTCCATGCCATTGGAAAAGACAAATACCGAAGACTCAGAAAGGACTACCGATGGTCGGAGATCTCAGAGAACCCCCGACTGGAGCCATTGGTCGAGATACTGCACAACTTCGAGATCAGAACGGTAATCGGAGGATAGACGAGCATGACCGAACGGGTAAAGAAGCTCAGAAGACAAAGTATCCAAGCCGTCCCGTCCATTTCGGCCGAGCGCGCCCTCCTGATGACGGAATTCTGCAAACGTCATGAGAGTCATGCTGCTCCCTTGTTGCGTGCCTTTGCTTTCAGGCATCTTATGGAGCATAGGACGATCTGTATCAATGAGGGAGAGCTCATCGTCGGAGAACGAGGCCCCGCCCCGAAGCAGACGCCAACGTTCCCTGAGTCATGCTGCTCCCTTGTTGCGTGCCTTTGCTTTCAGGCATCTTATGGAGCATAGGACGATCTGTATCAATGAGGGAGAGCTCATCGTCGGAGAACGAGGCCCCGCCCCGAAGCAGACACCGACGTTCCCTGAGTTATGCTGTCACTCGTTGAATGATCTTGAGACGCTTGACAAACGGGAGAAGGTCTGGTTCCGTGTGAGCGAGGATGTGAAGAGAGAATACCGCGATGTGATCATACCTTTCTGGTCGGGAAAGACCATGAGGGAGCGGATCTTTGCAGAGATGGCCGATGAATGGCGGGCTGCATATAAGGCAGGGATCTTTACGGAGTTCATGGAGCAGCGCGGTCCCGGCCATACGGTGCTCGACGACAAGATCTATCGGAAGGGGATGTTGGATTTCAAGAAAGAGATCGCAGAGAGCATCGGCAATCTTGATTTCTTCCATGATGCGCGGGCGTTCGAGAAGAAGGAAGAGCTTCAGGCCATGGCAATTTGTGCCGACGCCCTCATGCTGCTTGCCCGACGGCACGCAGAGAAGGCTCGTCAACTTGCTGACGCGGAGCGAGAATGCACCCGGAAGAAGGAATTGGAGGAGATCGCGGACGTCTGCCTGCAGGTTCCCGCCAACGCTCCCGGAACGTTCCGCGAAGCACTTCAATACTATTGGTTCGTTCACCTTGGAGTCATCAGTGAGCTCAATCCGTGGGATGCGTTCAACCCTGGTCGGCTGGATCAGCACCTGCTTCCTTTTTATGATCGAGGACTGGCAGACGGAACTCTCACACGTGAATCAGCGAAAGAGCTTCTCGAATGCTTCTGGATAAAATTCAATAATCAACCCGCGCCTCCGAAGGTGGGAATTACGGCGGCTGAAAGCGCGACCTATACCGATTTTGCCAATATCAATTCAGGTGGGCTCACGGCGGACGGATCGGATGGAGTGAACGAAGTGACTTACCTCGTGCTTGAGGTGATCGACGAAATGAAGCTGGTTCAGCCGAGTTCAAACATCCAACTGAGTCGGAAGAATCCTGAGGAGTTTCTCAAACAAGCCTGTCGCATTGTTCGGAAAGGATGGGGGCAACCGTCGGTTTTCAATGCCGACACGATCGTCGAAGAGATGCTCCGCCAGGGGAAGTCCGTTGAAGATGCCCGTTGCGGCGGAACCAGCGGGTGCGTCGAGACAGGAGCTTTCGGCAAGGAAAACTACATCCTTACGGGATATCTGAATATTCCTAAGATTCTCGAGATAGCTTTCAATCAGGGAAGGGATCCTCTCACAAACGAATTCATCGGCGTCGCGACGTCTGATCCTTTGTCCTGGAAATCGTTCGATGAGGTTTTGCACTCTTTCAACAAACAGTTAAGGCATTTCATCGACATTAAGATCAGGGGAAATAACATCATTGAGAGACTCTACGCGTCACGTCTGCCTGTTCCCTTTCTGTCCATTCTCATTGATGATTGCATTCGAACAGGCAGGGACTACAACGACGGTGGAGCACGGTATAACACGAACTACATTCAGGGGGTCGGGCTCGGAACGGTCACCGATTCCCTTGTCGCTCTCAGGCATCATGTGTTCGAGAAACAGACGCTGACAATGGCCGAGCTTCTCGTATCGCTTCGGAACAACTTCCGAAATGACGAGAAGAAACGTCTCATGCTCGTGAACAAGACCCCGAAATTCGGGAACGACGAGGAGTATCCCGACTCGATCATGCAGCAGGTGTTCGAGCTGTTCCATCACGCCGTTGATGGGAGGCCGAACACGAAAGGCGGCAGCTATCGCATCAACCTTCTTCCGACGACCTGCCACATCTACTTTGGGTCGGTTACAGGCGCGACACCCGACGGTCGAAAAGCTCATGCGCCTCTCTCCGAAGGAATCTCTCCCGTTCAGGGCGCGGATCGTCACGGTCCTACCGCTGTGCTCAATTCTGCCTCCAAACTTGACCATATCCGCACCGGCGGAACGCTTCTGAATCAGAAGCTCACACCGACGCTTGTGGAGACTGAACAAGGAATTTCCAATCTTGCCCATCTCATAAGGGGTTACTTCAAACGCGGCGGCCACCACATCCAATTCAACGTCATCACGTCGAAAATGTTGAGGGAGGCGCAGGCCGATCCGGAACAATACCGTGATCTCATCGTTCGGGTTGCGGGATACAGCGACTATTTTTGTGATTTGGGCAAGGACCTCCAGGACGAGATCATCTCCCGAACGGAGCAGCAGGATTCTTGAACTGCTGGTTCCCATTTTGAAAAACTCTGTGCTCTCTGGTCCTTCTCTGTGACCTCCGTGGTTAAGACTTTACCACAGAGAACACAGAGAAGGCACGGAGGACACAGAGAAACAAGCGCCTCTTTCCGATTGCTTTCGCAATTCCCTTCCTTTACTTTCCTGATGGCCGCGGATCGCTGGCGTGGCGGTGAGACCCCCACACACGATTGAAAAACACAACTTCAAGGTGTTGTCACCATGACAAGAATTCATCGGCGTGAATTTCTCAAGATCGTTCCTGCAATGGCCTACGCGGCCGGAGCATTCGACCCGAACAGGGTCTTTGCCGCCGAAGGTGCCTCGTCCGATAGAAGAGTCATCGAACCGTTCGACTATGTTGGCGTCAGACTTCTTGAAAGCCGATGGCTGGACCAATTCAAGGCTGCTCGTGAAGTGTATTTCCGTATTCCGGACGATGATATTCTCAAGGGTTGGAGAGGAGAAACGGGGCTTCCGGCTCCGGGTCAAACCTTGGGGGGGTGGTGCCGGAAAAACAGCAACACGGTCTTCGGACAATGGCTGAGCGGCATGGCGAGGATGTATCGCGCAACAGGGGACAGCGAAATCAAGTCGAAGGCAATCCATCTGATTACCGAGTTTGCCAAAACCGTGAAACCCGACGGAGACTGCGGCATGCGGCACTACGCGTTCGACAAACTTGTGTGCGGACTGGTCGATATGAAACTCTATGCAGACTACGATGAGGCGATCTCCCTTCTCGACAAAGTGACGGACTTTGCGATTAAGAACCTGGGCAGGGAGAATATTGCAGCCGTTCCGGAGAAGATATATCAGGGACGGCCCGGTGAATGGTACACACTCTCCGAAAACCTCTTTCGTGCCTACCAGCTGACTGGGAACCGAAAATACGAGGAGTTTGCCCGCGCATGGCTCTATCCGGCATTCTGGGATAAGTTCTCGGATACATCCTCTCCCACCGACGCATGGGGTGTGCATGCGTACAGTCATGTCAACACATTCAGCAGCGCAGCGATGGCATATGCAGTCATCGGAGACTCAAAGTACCTTCGCATTCTGAAGAACGCGTTTGAATATCTCCAACACACTCAATGCTACGCCACAGGGGGGTTCGGTCCCAGGGAACAATTTGTCCTCCCGGGCAAAGGCCTTCTCAAGGCGCTCGAACTTCGCTATGATTCCTTCGAGACAGTCTGTGGCTCCTGGGCCGGATTCAAACTCTCCCGCTACCTGACCATGTTCACGGGAGAATCGAAATATGGCGATTGGATGGAAAGACTCTTCTATAACGGAATTGGCGCTGCGCTGCAATTCGCGCCAGGCGGAAGGAATTTCTACTATGCGGATTATCGCCTTGCCGGGGGGATCAAAGCGTACAATTGGGACACGTTTACCTGTTGTTCTGGAACATACATTCAGGACGTGGCTGACTTCCACAATCTCCTCTATTACAGGGATTCTGAGAGTCTCTATGTCAATCTCTATGTCCCGTCGGAAGTGATATGGAAAAGGCCTGAAGGGGATGTCACCGTTAGCCAGCAAACGTCGTATCCGCTGGATGAGGCGAGCGTGTTCACTCTCAAGATGGAGAAGAGCATACGTTTCCCGATGAAATTTCGCATTCCCGGGTGGGCGTCCGGAGTCACGCTTCAGGTGAACGGATCCACTACCGGCGCACAATGCGTGCCCGGCCAGTGGGCCGAGATCGCAAGGGAGTGGAAATCAGGTGATCGGATCGAATTGAGAATCCCACAGAGGTTTAGAATGGAATCCCTGGATTCAGAGAACCATGACGTGGTCGCCGTGGTTCGTGGACCTGTAGTCATGGTTCTTGAATCCGACTACCTCGAGCCTGCATTCATTCTCCCTGCGACAAATGAGGAATTGAACAAATGGCTTGTTCCGGATGAGCCTCCCGGTTCATACCGCGTCGAAGTGCCGGAAGGAGGTCGCGTACGCTCAAAGTTCCTTCCCTTTCCCGATGTGATCGAAGGATATCCGTACCTCATGTACTTTGACAGGAAAGCGCTTCCTGTCTCGTTGAGGTGACTCGTTGCAGGTTCTTCGCGTCCGTCAACCAACTTAAGGAATCCCGGTCATGAGACTTCCTGTAATTCTCTCGAGCCTTGCCGTCTCGGTCATCTGTATTGTCGCTGGTGCCGCCGCCCAGACCGATGTCGATACCAGCCAGAGTGAAATGCGTCCGTTTCTCGAGCGATTTACAGCCGACCGCATGATTCTCAACCGCTCTCTCCCGATTGAAAATTCCCCCCCATGGCGAAAACGATTTGGACAATTCTATGCCGATTGGCAATCGGCACTCGAGAAGACTGATTTTGAGCCGCTGAGCAATGAGGGGCGCATCGAGTATATCCTCTTCCGGGACCTGCTCAAGTACGAGTTGCGCCAGCTCGAAATCCAATCCAGGCAATTCGAGGAGATGGAGCCTTTTATTCCATTTGCGGGAACTATCATTGAGCTCGAAGAGGCGCGCCGGAGAATGGATCCCCAGGATCAGGAAAAAGCAGCCGCAACATTGAACGATTTGAAAAAAAGAATCGAGGAAAAGAAGAAAGAACTTGAATCGGGAACGAAGGGAGGGAAATCAGCGGCACCAAAGCCGACGGTCGCTTATCGGGCTGCCAATACCCTCGACCGGCTTCGGGGAAACCTCAAGAACTGGAATGCGTTCTACAGCGGCTACGACCCTCTGTTCAGTTGGTGGATGCAGGAACCGTACAAGAAGGCCGATCAGGCAATCGAATCGTATGTGAAATTTCTCAAAGAAAGAATCGTCGGCATCGGGCCTGACGAGGCAGCTCCGATAATCGGCGATCCCATCGGTCGGGAAGCGCTCATGGTCGAACTCGCGGGTGAAATGATTCCCTACACACCGGAAGAACTCATAGCCCTCGCGGAAAAGGAGATGGCCTGGTGCGACGCGGAAATGCTCAAAGCTTCGCGCGAGTTGGGATACGGAGACGATTGGCACAAGGCGCTGGAGCACGTCAAAACACTTCATGTCGGGCCGGGAAAGCAGCCTCAGATGATTCGCGAGTTTGCTCTGGAAGCAATAGATTTTGTCGAGCAACGCGATCTTGTCACCGTACCTCGCCTGGCAAAGGAGAGCTGGCGCATGAGCATGATGACCCCGGAACGCCAACTCGTGAGCCCGTTCTTTCTTGGCGGCGAAGTTATCCAGGTGGCATATCCCACGAACACGATGGACCACGAACAAAAAATGATGAGCATGAGGGGAAATAACCGGCATTTCTCACGCGCAACAGTTCAACATGAGCTCATTCCGGGCCATCATTTGCAGGGGTTCATGGCGAGCCGATACAAATCCTATCGGCGGACGTTCAGCACTCCGTTCATGACAGAAGGGTGGGCGCTGTACTGGGAGTTGATCCTGTGGGATATGAAGTTTCCGAAGACCGCTGAAGATCGCGTCGGAATGCTTTTCTGGCGCATGCATCGATGTGCACGCATCATCTTTTCCCTGAACTTCCATCTCGGGAAAATGTCCCCCCAGGAATCGATTGATTTTCTTGTGAACCGCGTTGGCCATGAGCGCGACAACGCGACGGCAGAGGTGCGGAGGTCCTTTGCGGGTGACTATCCTCCGTTGTACCAAACGGCGTATCTGCTCGGAGGATTACAGCTCTATTCGCTGCACAAGGCGCTCGTCGGGCCGGGTAAAATGACAAACCGGCAGTTTCATGACGCGATCCTCAAGGGCGGCAACATGCCGATCGAAATGGTGCGTGCCAGTCTCATGAATCAGAGACTGCCGAGGTCCTTCACGTCGCAGTGGAGATTCTATGATAAGTAAGAGCTTTCGAATTCGCCTGATCGCGGGTCCTGTCGCCCTCTTTTGCGCAACGCTTCCGGGGCAAAAACTCGGCGACTATCCGATAAGAGCCGTCACGTTTGAGAATGTGACAATCACGGAGGGCTTCTGGCAGCCGCGGATCGACACCAACCGTTCCGCAACAGTCCCGCACACCATTCAACAATGCCTCATCACAGGTCGACTGGACAACTTTGAGAAGGCAGCCGGGAAGAAGCAAGGCCACTTTGAGGGATGGTGGTTCAACGACTCCGACGTGTACAAGGCGATCGAAGGAGCAGCGCTGAGCCTTGTCGGCCATCGGGATCCAGGACTCGAACGAAGACTCGATTCGATCATTGCGGTCATCGCCGCTGCACAAGAGCCGGACGGATATCTCTACACGCCACGGAAGACAACGGCTCCGGACTATCGGTTTGCATCCTACGTGGGGCCTGAACGGTGGTCGAATCTCGAGTCAAGCCACGAGTTGTACGACCTCGGACATCTCTATGAAGCTGCTGTTGCCTACCAGCGGGCAACCGGTAAACGATCTCTTCTGGATGTCGCAGTCAAAAGTGCCGATTTGCTAGCTCGAGTCTTTGGCCCCGGTAAGAACCGCTCTGTGCCGGGTCATCAGGAAATCGAAATCGGCCTGACCAAGCTCTACAGGGCAACCGGGAAAGCAGACTTCGCGCAGCTCGCAAAGTTCTTTCTTGACGAGCGCGGCCGCACCGACGGACATAAACTCTACGGAGAGTACAGCCAGGACCACAGGCGCGTCACCGAACAGGATTCCGCGGTCGGTCATGCGGTCCGGGCACTCTACATGTACGCCGGGATGACGGATATGGTGGCGCTCTTTGGCGACGCATCGTACAGGCGTGCATTGGACATCCTCTGGGGTGATGTCGTTGGCAGAAAGACTTATCTCACGGGCGGCATCGGTGCCGCGGGGGGACATGAGGGATTCTCGTATGCGTTCCAGCTTCCCAACCTCGTGGCTTATTGTGAGACGTGCGCTTCCATCGCGGCCGTTCTCTGGAACCAACGGATGTTTCAACTGACCGGTGATGGCAAATATGTCGATGTTCTGGAACGCACGCTATACAATGCAATGCTTTCAGGCGTGGCCCTGGATGGAAGGACCTTCTTCTATCCCAATCCCCTCGAGTCGGACGGTCGCCATTCGCGCAGTCCCTGGTTTGCCGTCGCTTGCTGTCCCCCGAATATCAGCCGCATTCTCCCGCAGGTTGCTGAATTGGCTTATGCCGCGACCGATGACGGACTGTATGTGAATCTCTACGCGGCAAGCTCGATGATAATCAGAATCGGAAGAGAGAAAACAGAAGTTGCAGTCAGCCAGGTCACCGAGTACCCGTGGAACGGGAAGATCCGGATATCGGTCGATCCGAAAGCTCCGACTAATTTTGCACTGCACCTTCGGATTCCCGGATGGGCAAACAACGAAGCAATACCCGGCGGTCTTTACACATTTCAGGATCGGGTCACAGACCCGATTCGGATTCAATTCAACGGAATGTCGCTGCAATACCGTGTTTCTAACGGATATGTCAGCGTCAGGAGAGAATGGAAGAAAGGGGATGTCGTTGAGCTGGAGCTCCCGATGCCGGTTCGACGCGTTGTCAGCCGGCCCGAGGTGAAGGACAATATTGGAAAAGTCGCGCTTCAACGCGGCCCCCTGGTGTATTGTATTGAGTGGCCTGACGTCAAGGATGGCCGGGTCGTGAATCTGGTCCTCAACGACAAGGAAAAGCTTGCCGTTGAACGCCTGCCAAACCTCTTTGGAGGTGTTACTGCCATCAAGGGCTCGGCACGGGGACTCAGGTGTGCTGAGGGCGGTGGCGTCTCGGAAGAAACCGTCGACTTTACGGCCATTCCGTATTATGCCTGGGCTCATCGGGGCAAGGGAGAAATGTCGGTCTGGCTGGCGCGCATGTCGCTGGCGGCTAGGCCGATCCCGTGTCCCACAATGGCATCAGCATCCACAGTCTCGGCTTCGGGCGGTGAACCGGAGGCCGTGAACGACCTGCGCGAGCCGTCCAGCTCCATCGACCACACCAACCGTTTCTTGCATTGGTGGCCCCGCAAGGCAACGACAGAATGGGTGCAATACGATTTCAAGACTCCGGCAAAGGTATCGGCTGTCGAAGTCTATTGGTTTGACGACACGGGGATAGGAGAGTGCCGGCTTCCAAAATCATGGAGTCTGTTGTACAAGGATGGAACGGATTGGAAACCGGTGGAAAATCCAGGCGGTTACGGTGTAGAGAAAGACCGATACAATCGAACGACATTCAAGCCGGTGACCACCGACGGCCTGCGGATTGTCGTGCAGCTCCCCGATGGATTCTCGGCCGGGATTCACGAGTGGCGCGTCTTCTGATACTTTTTCACACGGTCTACCCTCTGTGGAACTTCGCGCTTGCTTCGTGTCTCTTCGTGAAACAATCATACGGAAACAATAACACGAAGATCACGAAGGAGACACGCCTGCGTGCCGAAACAAGCACTTGCACGCACTTCGGCGTGCAGGCACGAAGGTCAGGAAGAAAAGCGATGATTTCGAGGGTGTCATGAACCATTTCATGACACTCAGAGGCCATGGGCCGAAGGAAGTGTGTCGGGAAGTGGTTCCCGACACCCCCGCGGAAGTGATGGCCAAGCCTATATCGGGACGTGCTTGCCCCGGGCTTGTCTCGGCGGTGTTCCCCTAAACAGGAGAGACTTCATAGTGGCTGTGGCCGAAGGAAGGAACCGACCATCGAGGGTGTCATGAACCATTTCATGACACTCAGAGGCCATGGGCCGAAGGAAGGAAAGGAAAGACGCTGAAATGTGATCCGTGCTGTTTCAGTCTGTTTTTTGGTTTTTCCGTGTTCTTTTTTGTGAAGGGACAATGAAGGAAATGACATCGAAAAGAAATCTGATGAGCGTCTTGCTTGTTTTGGCTTTGACTGCAGGCGTCCCATCGAATTATGCACTTGCCCGATTCCAGGAAGGTGCAAAGGCTCGGGAGCAAGTTGAACGAAAGGTCATTCCTTTTGCACTGACCGACGTTCGTCTCCTCGGCGGTCCGTTCCGCGATGCGATGCTGCGCAATCAAACGGTGTTGCTTGGCTTTGACAACAACCGCCTCCTCCACACCTGGCGAATCAATGCGGGACTTCCTTCATCAGATTCGGCATACGGAGGATGGGAAGCGCCGAATGTCGAACTCCGCGGACATACCCTCGGGCATGTTCTCACGGCGTGTGCATTGATGTACGCAAGCACAGGCGATGAGCGGTTCAAGGCAAAAGCCGATTCGCTGGTGGTCGAACTTGCAGAGATTCAAAAAGCCCTTCCGTCGCGCGGTTTCAATCCCGGCTATCTTTCTGCCTTCCCCGAGGAATTCATCGATCGTGTTGAATCGCGCAAACCTGTGTGGGCCCCGTACTATACGCTCCATAAGATCATGGCCGGCCTGCTTGATATGTACCTCCATTGCGGTAATACAACGGCCCTTGAGCTTGTAGAAGGAATGGCCGCCTGGGTCAAGGGTCGGATGGACAAGCTGACGACAGAACAGCAGCAGAAGATGCTTCAGACTGAATTCGGTGGCATGAACGATGTTCTGGCGAACCTGTATGCTGTCACGGGTGATCCCGACCATCTCCGTCTCGCCCGGTTGTTTGACCACGATGCCGTTTTCGGTCCGTTGAGCAGAGGTGCCGATTCGCTTGATGGGCTTCATGGAAATACTCAGATACCCAAGATGATCGGGGCCGTCAGGGAGTATCAGCTGACGGGCGAAAAACGCTATTACGATATCGCAAGGTTTTTCTGGGAGAGGGTGGTGCGTCACAGGTCATATGTCATCGGAGGAAACACCAACGACGAACATTTCTTCCGCGTGGATCTCTTTTCCAAGAATCTCGGATCGGCAAGCACGGAGACCTGCAACAGCTACAATATGCTGAAGCTCACCCGCGATCTGTTTGCGTTGGACCCCCAGCCGAAATTCATGGAGTACTACGAACGGACCCTCTTCAACCACATCCTCGCATCACAGGACCCGGCAACAGGAATGATGTGCTACTATGTTCCGATGAAGCCGGGGGCTTTCAAAACGTTCTCAACGCCGGACAAGTCTTTCTGGTGCTGTGTGGGGACGGGAGTGGAAAACCACGCGAAATACGGGGAGTCGGTTTTCTTTCATGATGATCAGTCACTGTATCTTAACCTCTTCCTTGCGTCTGAACTGAGATGGAAAGAAAAGGGGCTCTCCGTCCGATTGGAGACAAGGTTTCCGGAAGAAGACAACGCCCGACTGATTTTCACGTGTGACAAACCAGTCCGGATGAAGCTTGTCCTCCGTCATCCGCGGTGGGTTGCATCTCCCATGAAACTGATGGTGAATGGCAAGAATCAGCCGGTCCGGGGGAAATCGGGATCCTTTGAAACTGTCGATCGGACGTGGAAGAGCGGTGATATTGTGGAAATTCGATGGCCGATGAATCTCCGCCAGGAGGCGATGGCGGGCGAGCCGAATCTGGTCTCTGTACTCTACGGCCCGATTGTGCTTGCCGGGGACCTCGGGACGGAGGGGCTGGATGATGCCAAACGGTTCGGTCCCAGCGCTCCGCCGATGCGGCGGGTGAAGCCGATTGTCGTTCCCGATTTTGTCACAGGCAAGAAGAACCTTCTCTCGACAATTTCTGCGGTGAAAGGGGAGCCCCTGACGTTTCGCACTTCCAACCTTGGAAAACCCGACGACGTGACGTTGATTCCCTTCTACAAGGTGAACGACCGGCGGTACTCTGTATATTGGAGGACCTTCACGGGGACACAATGGGCAGCAAGAAAAACCGAAATCGCCTGGCTTGAAGCAAGAAAACAAACAATCGAACAAAGTACTGTGGATGTTGTGGATATCGACAATCGGGAGAGCGAAAGAGCTCATGGATTTGCGGGGGAGCGCTCGCGGGAGCACTGGTTTGACGATAGGCGGGGTCGGGAGTCGAGAACATCCTTCAGCTACGCACTGAAGATCCTCCCCGATGAGCCGATGTATTTGGTCTGCACGTATCGGGGGAGCGAAGGTCCAAAACGGGCCTTTGAGGTCTTGATCGACGAGACAAAGATCGCAGAACAGACACTCGAAATCCATCCCGGCGAATTCTTTGATTTTGAATACAGACTCCCCGAAGAGCTGACGCGCGGGAAACAGAGTGTAACAATAACATTCCTGGCAAAGCCCGAGGCAATTGCAGGAGCAGTGTTTGAAGTCCGCACCGTCCGATTGAAATAGTCAAACAAAGGAACACCCCCATGGAACGATCAACAACACTGGGTGTCATAGTAGGGAACAGAGGTTTTTTCCCTGCGCATTTATGCGAGACGGGACGCAAAGAGATCCTTGATGTCCTCCAACAAAAAGGGATCAACGCCATTGCATTACCCCCGGATGCGACCAAGTTTGGTGCCGTCGAGAGTTATTCCGATGCACAGAAATGCGCCGCGCTTTTCCGCGCTCATCGGGATGAAATAGAGGGCATTCTCGTGACATTGCCGAACTTTGGCGACGAGCGCGCGGTGGCTGACACGATTCGCCTCTCGGAATTGAACGTTCCTGTCCTCGTGCATGCGTTCAACGACGACGAGTCGAAGATGACAATCAAGCATCGTCGGGACAGCTTCTGCGGAAAAATGTCTGCCTGCAATAACCTTCGTCAGTACGGCCTCCGCTATTCACTCACCCGCCTTCACACCGTTGATCCCGGTACACCTTCCTTTCAGGAGGATCTCATACGCTTCGCTGCTACCTGCCGTGTGGTCCGTCGACTGAAACATGCGCGCATCGGTGCCTTGGGGGCAAGGCCCGCAGCGTTCAACACGGTTCGGTACAGCGAGAAACTCCTTGAATCAGCAGGTGTGTCTGTCGAGACGCTTGACCTTTCGGAGGCACTCGGCTGGGTGAAAAAAATGAGCGACGCGGACAAACCCGTTCAGGAAAAACTTGCTGCAATTGGCGACTACACGACAGTATCGGGAATCCCGAAGGAGAGTCTGCTGAAAATGGCGAAACTTGGAGTCGCCATAGATCGATGGGTGAAAGAGAAGAACCTCTCGGCCACCGCGATACAGTGCTGGACATCTCTCGAGGAATTCTATGGAGTTGTTCCATGCACACTGATGAGCATGATGTCCGATTCACTGATGCCGAGTGCCTGCGAGACTGACACGGCAGGATTGCTTGGGATGTACATTCTTCAGTCGGCCTCCAACAAACCCGCGGCCCTTCTCGATTGGAACAACAATTACGGGAGTGACCCTGAAAAAGGAGTCGTCTTCCATTGTTCGAATTTGCCAAAGTCCTTTTTCAGCTCGCAGAGAATGGATTATCAGGAGATCATTGCAGGGACCGTGGGAAAAGAAAACACCTTTGGAACAATTGTTGGAAGGATTGCCCCGGGTCCGTTTACGTACTGCCGAATCTCAACGGACGACCTGCGCGGTATGATCACGTCATATGTGGGAGAAGGGGATTTTACCGACGACCCGCTTGATACATTCGGAGGATACGGAGTCATCAAGATCCCTGCATTTCAGCGGCTACTGCAGTACATTTGCCGCAACGGTTTGGAACACCACGTTGCTGCAACACGGGCGCAGGTGGCGGATGCGATCCACGATGCGCTCACGACATACCTTAACTGGGAAGTTTACCATCATCACTAACTTTTTTGGATAACAACCG
>Ga0209212_1003853_pt1:7500-19230 | contig 19230 bp, 15 predicted proteins | sample RifGroC2_FD_183996 | JGI IMG/M metagenome (GOLD analysis project Ga0209212, IMG submission 183996) | Groundwater microbial communities from Rifle, Colorado, USA - Groundwater C2 (SPAdes) (version 2) | ecosystem: Environmental > Aquatic > Deep subsurface > Groundwater | place: Rifle... | reverse complement strand
CGTCGTGAAGGCAAGGCTGGAATCCGCTTACAAACGGATGGCTCAAGACGAGGCGCGCGAGACTCAAGCTTTAGAATGGTCCGAAGCGACGGTCGGAGACGTGTCCCATGAAGCGCGGTGAGGTTTGGTGGATCAATTTCGATCCGTCCGTCGGCGGAGAAATTAAGAAGAAGCGCCCCGCTGTAATCGTTAGCAATGACGCGGCTAACAAGTTTTTGAATCGGGTTCAGGTTGTTCCTCTGACCACAAACATCGATGCGCTTTATCCTAGCGAGGCCTATGTGACGCTGAAGGGCAGGCGGAGTAAGGCGGTGGCCGATCAACTGACCACTGTGAGCAAGTTGAGATTAATCAATAAAGAGGGCCTCGTCTCAATGTCGGATATGGCCGGCATCGAGAGGGCGATAAAGACTCAGTTGGACCTAGCATAGGCAAACTCAAGAGCAAAAACTTTCACTTGAGTTGGTTTTGTCGTTCTCTCCTTTTTGACACCGCAGTCGTCATCTATTACATTGGCCTAATTCATAATTATCTGTAAGGAACATTCATGGTAGATATGGACATAATAGTCTCGCTGTGCAAGCGGCGGGGGTTTATTTTTCAGTCGAGTGAGATCTACGGCGGCACCGGCTCCTGCTGGGACTACGGCCCGCTGGGAGTGGAGTTGAAGAATAATGTCAAGCGCCTCTGGTGGCGCGACAACGTGCAGATGCGCCTGGACATGGTTGGGCTTGACGCCTCAATCCTCATGCATCCCACGGTCTGGAAGGCGAGCGGCCACCTCGACCACTTCACCGATCCCATGGTGGATTGCAAGGCCTGCCAGCGCCGGTTCCGTGCCGACAAGGTCGACGAGGGAGAGTGGATCCACTACTGCCCGGCCACCAAGGGGAACAAGTTTGTGGTGCCGGGCGGCGAGCCTTGCAAGCACTGCGCTGCCCGGCGGACACTCTGCCCGGTCTGCGGCAAGGGTGAGCTGACCGATCCGCGCCAGTTCAACCTGATGTTTAAAACGTTCATGGGACCAGTAGAAGACGACGCCGCAGTCACCTACCTCCGGCCCGAGACCGCCCAGGGCATCTTTGTGAACTTCGACAACGTGCTGCAAGCCATGCGGCTCAAGCTCCCGTTCGGGATAGCTCAGATCGGCAAGGCCTTCCGCAATGAGATCACGCCGGGCAACTTCACCTTCCGTACCCGTGAGTTCGAGCAGATGGAGATCGAATACTTCGTGATGCCGGGAACGGACGAGGAGTGGCATCAGAAATGGATCGACGAGCGCTTCGCGTGGTACCAAAAATACGGTATCCAGAAGGAGAAGATCCGCCTGCGCGAGCACGAAAAGGACGAACTGGCTCACTATGCCAAGCGCACCGCCGACATCGAGTACCAATTCCCCATGGGATGGAGCGAGCTCGAAGGGATAGCGAACCGGACAGACTACGATCTGAAACAGCACTCCAAGTTCAGCGGCAAGTCACTCGAGTATTTCGATGAGGAGAGCAAGCAGAAGGTTGTTCCCTATGTAATCGAACCGTCAGCAGGCGCGGACCGCTCCACCCTTGCCTTTCTCGTCGATGCCTACCATCAGGAAGAGGTGAGGGGGGAGAAACGCGTCGTCCTGCGCTTTCACCCGGAACTGGCGCCGATCAAGATCGCGGTTCTTCCGCTGCTCAAAAAAAATAGCCGGATCGTCGAGACTGCAAAAAGGATTTGCGCCGATTTACGCAAGCGCTGGCACTCCGTTTACGACGATACCGCTGCAATCGGCCGGCTATACCGCCGCCAGGACGAGATCGGCACGCCCTTCTGCGTCACCGTCGATGTCCAGACGGTGGGAGATGAAAAGAGTGGCGCGGACGATAGAGTTACCATTCGCGACCGCGATAGTATGCAGCAAATTCGTGTCCCCATCTCTGCTCTCGAAACGACCATGGCCGATCTCATGGATGGCAAGTGGGCCGATGTAGCTAAACAGACCGGCCTGGTTACTTGAAGCTGCCTGGAAGCGTCTCTCCGTCCCGATGCAATGCAGTCGTCTTACGCTCGCCTGCTGCCCGATGGTGGCTTTCAGCTACGCTTGAAGCTCCTCGTCCGGTGCATCGGTCCTTCGAGACACCCCCAGGCAGCGTAATCCTCCTACCTAAATAAGACCGATGGCGCGTGACGGGAATTTGTACTCAGGAAAAACCTTGCTCAGGTCCTTCTGCCCCATGGGGCGCGACAGGATCTCCCCGCAAAGCGCGCGAGAATAGGCTTCTACTCCCTTCCCTTTTGTAGGCGTTGCCGTTTTTCCTTGAGCCGCTCTCGCATCTCCCTCTTCTCCTCCGGCGAAAGTTTTTGGCGCTCCTCGAACTTCTTACGTAGCTCACGCCGCTCCTCAGGAGAGAGCTGGCGCAACTTCTCAAAGCGCTCTTTGAGCATCTCGCGCCGCTCCGGCGGCAACTCGCGCCAGCGCTCCCACCGTTGGCGCAGGCGCTCCTGTTGCTCTCGCGAGAGGTTACGCCAGCGCTGGAAGTTCTTGCGGATCGTGGCCTTTTCTTCGGCAGGAAGCTTCCGCCAGCTCTCCAATTTCCTTTGCAGATCGCCCTTTTCCTCGGGGGAGAGGGCTTTCCAGTGCTGGTAGCGCTCTCTGATCTCTTGTTTTTCTTGCGGGCCCATCTGACGCCACCGCTCAAGGGCCCTCTTTTCGTCATCCATCCTTTCCTGGGCCGAAGCCAGTAAGGGCAGTAGTAGGATGACGGAAAACGCTATTTGCCGAATTATTCGTCTCACTTTTGCTTATCCTTTGTTTTTCCCCGCTGGGCTTTTTGAGAGACCGTTTCTGCAGCGGGATCTTCCGTTCGATCCAGGTTGTCCAGTTGCCGCATGAGATCGAAGTTTTTGATCATTTCCCACTCCCGTAAAAGCTCCATGATTTTCAGCATTTCCCTATCCGGCAGCTCCTGCTCTCTGGTGCCGGCAAAAGCGGCAGGGTAAAAGAGCAGGAGAACAAGAATCCATGCGATTTGCCTCACATCCCTCCTCCATCTCAGACTGAGCCGTTCCCGGGTCCTCCGGTGTCTTCCAGGAGGTCCATAGAATCCAGCAGATCCATGGCTTTGAAGAAATCGAGGTTTTCTGCCATAGGCAGAATCTCCAGCACGGCCTCTTCGTCGGGCGGGAGATCCTGTGAGCGCCATATTCGTTTGCCAAAGGTCAAGGTCAAAGCCAGGATCAGGACTAATGCCGTTGCCAAAGCCGGGACCGGCCAGGGACGGAACAGAGAGGCGAGATCTCGCCACCAACGGCCTCTTTGTGCTATTGCCGCCAGCCTTTCCTGCATTTCTTTTGAGTAGTTTTCCCAAAAAGGCTGAGGGGGATCATCCGGCTTTACCGTGAGAGGCAGCAGCCTGCGCAGATCGGCTAGAAATTGCCGACAAGAGCCGCAACCTTCGAGGTGGTTTTCCAACTCTTTGGATTCTTCCCTTCCCCGCTCCCCGTAATAGTAGAGGACAAGATCCTGCTCGAACTCTTTGCAAGCCCGTCGTATTAAATCGTTGTCCTGAGCCATATGCCCGGTCCTCTCCTAAACTAGTTCCGCCAACTTTTGCCGCAGTGTCGCCACGGCGCGGTGGAGGTGCACTTTTATTGTCCCCTCGGCGCTCTGCATCACCTTGGCTATATCATGGATCGAAAGGCCCTGATGGTTTTTCAATATGAAGGCAGTGCGTTGCTTCGCGGGCAATGCCTGCAAGGCTTCTCCCACCCGACGGGATATTTCACCGCTCATCGCCTCTCGATCAGGGGAAGAGATTGCGCCCGCCATCTCGCTCTGCCCGCCGGCCATGTGGGTTTTTTCGTCAAACGACTCCCATGCGATCCGTCCCCTGCGCCGGCGGTAGTCCAGACAGAGGTTCACGAGGATGCGGTAAAACCAGGTATAAAAGCCCGCCCTGAGATCGAAGCTCTGCAGGTGGGTAAAGGCGCGCAAGAATGCCTCCTGGGAAAGATCTTTGGCCTCTTCACGATCACGAGTGAAGTCGAACGCGATGCGGTAGGCTTTTTGTTTGTAACGTTCCACCAGTACCTCGAATGCTTCACGCTGACCCTTCTGGGCCAGGGTTACCAGCTTCTCATCCTCGAACTCTGCAGGTCGGCTCGTCGTCATGGAAGAATCAGTTGGCCTGTAAAAGTAAGGGGATGAAGCCAGCAGGCCTGTCCGCCAGTCTCCTGACGGACAAACCATAGGCCTAAGAGTTAGTTCCCTGGCACCCCTTCTTTGAGATCATGGCGCAGTTCGCGACGGTCCTGGTAGAGTTCGCGCCGATCCCGCCGCAGCTCCTGACGGTCCTGCTGCAACTCCTTCTTGTCTCCAGCGATCTCCTTCAGATCGTTACGGATCTCCTGCCGGTCGCGGGCAATCTCCTCCTTGCTTGCGCCGCTGCGAATGTCCTTACGCAGCTCTAGGCGATCGTTTCGCAGTTCCTTAACGTCCCGCCGCAATTCTCTCCGATCTCCCAGAATTTCTCTCCTGTCGTCACGGATCTCCTTTCGGTCACCGCGAATCTCCCGGGCGTCGCGGCGGATCTCTCCGCTTCTCGCGTACTGCCCTTTCCCTGGGAAGCGGCTGTGCCGGTCGCGCCAAAGCTCACGCCGATCCTGTCGCCGTTCACGCCGGTCTTGCCCGAGCTCCCTTCGATCTCCTCTGAGTTCCTTTACGTCCCCCCGGATCTCCTTTCTATCGTGGGCAATTTCCCGTCGGCTGGCACCACTCCTTTTATCCTGTCGTAGCTCGCGAACATCCTGATGTAATTCCTTCCGGTCCTGGCGGACTTTTTTCCGGTCATTGCGTATCTCCCCGCGATCATGTCGCAGCTCACGCCGATCGTGCCGCACCTCTCTTGCCAGGACTGGCCCGGCCAAAATCAGCAGGGAGCCGGCGATAAAACCTCCCAAAACCACTGTTCTGAATCTGTCCATAAAACCCTCCTTTTTTTTCAGCCTTTAACCCGTTAGACGTCTCTGGGGTTAGAAGGTTTACTGAACCGAGATTCAGCGCTTATGGTTGACGGCGGATCCTCCCCTCTAAAGCGGGAGAAATCTCTTTATTTTCCTTGAGATAGTCGAGGAAAAAGTCGCGTATAAGGAAAGGCTGTACAAGGGGATTTTTACCCTTTTGGAAGTGGCCATAACCGTCTCCACCGGCGAACATAAAGTCGGTGATGGCGATACTATAATACCGCTCCCTTTGAAGCGGCTTCCCTTGAACGCGGATATCTTCGAGCCCTGACTTCCCTATGGTAAAACTCACTCCAGAGACCTGAAGAAAACCACCGGTCAGCCCGGGTCCTAAGCTGATCGAATGGTTGAGGACCTCCGCTATCTGACTACCGGTCAGCTCCACCTGGGCGAGTTGAGTGTCATAGGGTAAGACGCGCCAGACATCCTCCAGAGTGATAGGCCCTTTCTCGAGGCTTCCCCGTATGCTCCCTCCGTTCACCAGGGCGATCTCCGTATGGGTGGCCGTGCGCATGAGGTCCGCTACAAGGTTTCCCAGGTTGGTCTCCATCTTTCTTATCTTTTCCGCTTCGCCGACCAAGGGTACACCGGTTCTTCCTACAACCTCCTTGAGTTTCTGATCGAGCTTAGTACGGAAAGAAGCGACCATTTCCTTTATCTCTTTATCCTCGGGCAATTCTTCAGTGACCGGGATGAGGCCGCCGCCGACCTTAACGACCTTTTTTCCGTCGATCCTGAGGTCGAGACGACCGAGAAAGAGGCCTCGAAATTGCGCCTGGCAGATCAGCACCCCGTTGACGACCAGAGGCTCCGGCATGGCTATATGATCGTGTCCCCCAATGATTACATCCAGGCCCGGGACATCTTGGGCGAGCTTCTTATCGATCTCCACACCGGTGTGCGTTAGGGCGACGAAGATATCGCTCTTGCGTCTGATCTCCGAGGCGAGATTGTTTCCCTCCGCCACCGGATCACTGAAGGTTATGCCGGCAATTTTGCCGGGATGGGCAAGTTGTGCCGTATCCGGAGTGATCAAGCCTAGAATGGCCACTCGCAGGCGGCCTCCCATATCCTTGAATATTACGGGGGGGAAGAGTCTCTCTCTACCCTTGTAGGTGTTCGCGTTTACCACAGGAAACATGGCTTCCTGGACTCTTTCCTGGAGGACTCCCATGCCGAAGTCGAACTCGTGGTTTCCCAAGGTCATAGCATCAGGACGGAGCCGGTTCAGGAACTTGAGTTCCGCCTCGCCTTTGAAAAGAGCGGATAGAGACGAACCCAAGAAGAGATCTCCAGCCACCAGAAAGAGGGTGTGCCGACCGAGACGCCTGTTCTCTTCGCGTATCCGGTTTACCAGGGTAGCCAAGCGGGCGGCCCCGCCCACCATCTTTCCCTCCTCCGACCTAAATGGCTCCAATTGGCCGTGTAGATCGTTGAGGTAAAGAATGGTGAGGTGCTCGGTATCGCCGGGCCGGGAATATAACGGAAGGGAGGAACAAGAGAAAAGAAAAAGGAGGAGAGTGAAAAGAGATAGGAGGCGAGCGGGAAAAACTTCTGTTTGTCGTCTCTTTTTCACGGGGAAGAAAACCGGGTCCATTTTACTACGTTTGCGGGATATGACAACCTTTTTCCCTCGACGAAAAATCAGCTTGACAAAGAACAGCGTTAAAATTAAACTTAAACGTGAAGTTTTCGGCGTTGTGGATTAATGGCTCTCGACAATCTCGAACAGCTAGAGGCAAGAATCGATCAGTTGCTCGAAAGGCATGAGAGGATAAAAAGAGAAAAAGAGCTCGCGGAGAAGAAACTCCAGCAAAAAGAGAGTGAGTCCCATCAGATGAAGGGTCAGATCCGCCAGTATGAGCGTGAGCGGAGCGAAATTCGCGAGAAACTTGAAAAAATCTTGGGACATTTCGAGCGTTTGGATCTTCCCTGAGCCGGGAAAGGCTTGGTTATGAAAAAAGCCATTGATGTCGAGATCATGGGGGAAAAGTTTACCGTCCGTAGCGATGCGGAAGAGAGTTATGTCCGCAAAGTGGCGGGATACGTCGATGGGAAAATGCATGAGGTCATGAAGACGACGCGGCCCGTTGCGAAGTCCAGTGTGGCGATGATGGCCGCGCTTAATATTGCCGATGAATACCAGCGGTTACAAGAGAGTTACGAGGCGATCATGCAAAGGTTGAATCATCTGTCCAAAAGGCTTTCGACCACTTTAACTGAGGAGGGCTGAATAACTTAGGTGATCCTTTTCCCCTGCTGTGTTCGTGATCGGGGGAGGCAACTTAGAACCAACAAAGAATGAAAGGAAGCTGTCCCTTGCCGCGATCGTCAGGCCCCGATTATGGGGAAGACTCAAACGGTAATATGGCATCCACTTGGTTTACCAGGTTCAAGTTGATCGCTTGACACGGCACAAAGCGGGGGAAACCTGAATAAGAGGGTGGGGTGGAAAGATGAGGGTTCGGGACATAAGTATAAAGGAAGGATCTGATCTATTGGTCTTAGCATCCGTGGATTCAAGAAGGTATTGGCAACGCACTATAATTAGCTCGGAGATAGGTAGCGGAGTTTTCCTTAATGGCGGTTATTTTATGTGGCAGTGGGCTCCTTCTCCGAGGGATGAAGGCGGGGATATCCCCTCCCCGCTGATGTAGATCAGGCTTTAGTAGTCACTTTCCGACCCTTTTTTCCGTTGTCTCTCCCCATCCTGCGCCGGCTCACCGTTTCGGCCGATTATGGGAGAGAAAAAGCAAACACTTCGTACTGCGGCTCTTGCGCGACGGAATTCGCTCGCACCTGCTGAAGTTGCGCTCTGGGCCCGCCTGATTCAGGAGCGGATTCTTCGTTTTTCCCCTTATCTGCTTTGCCGTTCGGTGGCGCTTTACAGCCCTGTTGAGAACGAGGTTGCCACGGATAGGATCCGGGATCATGCTTTGAGGTCGCAGAAGAAACTCTTCTACCCGAAGCTGGGAGAGCGGGATGATCTGGCTATGGTTCGGGTGGAGTCCGCGGAAGAGCTGAAGCCGGGGCGCTACGGCATCCTTGAGCCGACGGGCGAAAAAATCATGACCAAGGAGGATCAAGAAGCGCTAGTAGTTTTTGTCCCCGGCCTCGCCTTTGATCGGCAAGGGAACCGTTTGGGCAGAGGTAAGGGCTGGTATGATCGAGCGGTCGAGCTGTTAGAAAGAGGGCCGGGGTTGATAGCCTTGGCCTACGAATTCCAGATTGTAGATCAGGTGCCGACTGAAAAGTGGGATCGAAAGATCCATTACATTATTACTGAGAGGAGAATCATTGACTGCGGGGATGTTTCATCCCGGACAGGCGCGATTCCCTAAATTTCTCAGGTGCAAAGGGGGTGTTATCTTTGGAACTCAATATGGTGATTGGAGTTGCGGGTTTCCTGCTAGGAGTTCTTTTGGTTCTGACGATTGCTTGGCTGCATCGAAGGCAGCGTCGGAGCCGGATGGAGCTGGCGCAAAGTACGGCGGCCCGCATTATCGAGGAGGCGAAGAAAGAGGCCAATGCGATCAAAAAAGAAGCGGAGATTCAGGCCAGAGATAGCGTGTTACAGGCCAAGGTGGATTTGGAGAAAGAGGTTCGTGAGACCCGCAGAGAACTGCAGTCGTTGGAAAGAAGGCTGATCAATAAGGAAGAGAATCTCGACAAGCGGATCGAGACGGTGGAGAAGCGTGAGGCCGAGCTGGGAAAGCGGGAGGCCTCAGTTAAAATCAGAGAAAAAGCGGCCGATGAGAAGACCGCCGAGTGTGCCCGTCTGGGTGACGATGCGAAACAGCAGTTGGAGCAGGTTGCAGGGATGACCCGGGAGGAGGCGAAGAAAGGTCTGATCGAACAGATGGTGGAAGAGGCCAAACACGAATCCGCCAAACGCATCCGGGTTATTGAAGAGGAGGCGCGGGAGGAGTCGGTCCGAAAAGGGCAGAAGATTGTCGCCTTGGCGATTGAGAGATTGGCTGGCGATTTTGTTGCTGAGCGAACGGTTACGGTCGTGCCTTTACCCAGCGACGATATGAAGGGTAGGATTATTGGCCGTGAGGGACGCAATATCCGCGCCTTGGAAGCGGCTACGGGGATTGATCTGATCGTTGATGATACTCCGGAGTCCGTGATCATTTCCGGCCATAATCCCATTCGTCGGGAAATTGCCCGGCTGTCGCTGGAAAAGCTCATGTCCGATGGCCGTATCCACCCTGGAAGGATAGAAGAGGTTGTGCGCAAGGCGGAGCAGGAGGTAGAAGAGGCTATCCGGGAGGCGGGGCAGAAGGCTATTTTTGACGTCGGGGTCCATGGCATTCACCCCGAGCTCGTGAAGCTGCTGGGGAGGCTAAAGTTTCGTTACAGCTATGCGCAGAACGTGCTTTTGCATTCAATTGAAGCGGCTTTTATTTGCGGCATGATGGCGGTGGAATTGGGCCTGAACGAGAAACAGGCGCGGAGGGCAGCCTTGCTCCACGATATCGGCAAAGCAGTGGATCACGAAGTAGAAGGGTCTCATGCCATTATCGGAGCAGAGCTGGCGCGCAAGTATGGAGAATCCCCCAAGATCGTCAATGCGATCGCGGCGCACCATGAAGACGTAAAGGCAGAGACTATCCTGGCTCCCTTGGTGGATGCGGCAGATGCCCTCTCCGGAGCCCGCCCCGGGGCGCGTCGGGAGATGCTGGAAACCTATGTCCGCCGCCTGGAAGAGCTCGAACGCATCACCAATTCATTCAAGGGGGTAGAAAAGTCCTATGCGGTCCAGGCAGGGAGAGAAATCCGGATCATCGTTCAGAATGAGCTTATCTCCGATCAAGATGCGGCCATCATGGCCCGTGAGATCGCGCGCAAGATCGAAAGCGAGATGACCTATCCCGGACAAATCAAGGTGACGGTCATTCGGGAAGTGCGATCAGTCGATTACGCACGTTAATAATTTCGAATTACGGATTTTTAATTCTTAGTTGCCAGAAATTCAAAATTAAAAACTAAAAATTCAGAATTATGCGGATTTTGATTTTAGGTGATGTAGTTGGCCGGCCCGGGCGTAGGGCTATCCGGGACCTCGTTCCGGATTTGGTGAAGGATGAGAAGATCGATCTGGTGATTGCCAACGCCGAAAACTCCGCGGGCGGAATGGGGGTAGATGTAAAGAGCGCTGAGGAGCTCTTTTCCGCAGGCGTTCAGATCCTTACTTCGGGAAACCACATCTGGAAGAAGAAAGAGATTTATCCCTATCTTGAGAGCCACCCTTACCTTATTCGGCCGGCAAACTATCCCAATGGGGTGCCGGGTCGCGGCTGGGTGGAGTGGCAAAGCGAGCAGGCGCATCGCGTCCTCATCGTCAATTTACAGGGAAGGGTCTTTATGCCCGGTAACATCGATGATCCGTTTCGCTGTGTGGATGCTATCCTAAAAGGGCACGGCCACCGCGCCCGGATAGTGATCGTCGATATGCACGCGGAGGCGACCTCGGAGAAAAACGCCATGGGTTGGTTCCTGGATGGGAGGGTTTCCGCGGTCTATGGTACCCATACGCATGTGCAGACGGCGGATGAGCGGATCCTTCCGAAAGGCACGGCCTACATCACTGATCTCGGTATGTGCGGTCCCATGGATTCGGTGATCGGGATCGAAAGGGATCTCGTGATCCAGGGTTTTTTGAGCCAGCTGCCGCGTCAGTTCGATGTCGCTAAGGAGAATGTGGCTCTCCAGGGGATTGTCCTGGAGGTGGACGAGGACACAGGGAAGGCTCTGGAGATCCGCCGCGTGCGCGTTCCCTGGAAGAGTTCGGAAGTATGAAGGTAGATCCTCAAGAACAGTTGCGGCTCATCGGGCGTGGGGCCGTTGAGATTCTTGTCGAGGAAGAGCTGCTGAAGAAGCTCCGGCGGGGGACGCCCTTGCGGGTTAAGGCGGGATTCGACCCGACGGCGCCGGACCTCCATTTGGGTCATACGGTGCTGATCCAGAAGATGAAACAATTTCAGGACTTCGGCCATGAGGTGATTTTTTTGATTGGGGACTTCACGGGGATGATTGGCGATCCTTCCGGGAAGTCGGAGACGCGCAAACAGCTCACCCGTGCCGAGGTCTTAAAAAATGCCGAGACCTATAAGGAGCAGATCTTTAAGATTCTCGACCCGAAGAGGACGGTGATAGAATTTAATCATCGCTGGATGGAGAAGATGGATGCCGCGGCGCTTGTGGAGTTGAGTGCGAAATATACGGTGGCGCGAATGCTGGAGCGGGAGGACTTCAAGCAGCGCTACCAGAAACAGCAATCGATCAGCATTCACGAGTTTCTCTATCCTCTGATTCAGGGTTATGACTCGGTGGTGCTCAAGGCGGATGTCGAATTGGGAGGGACAGACCAGCGCTTCAATTTGCTTGTCGGCAGAGAGCTCCAACGGGAATACGGTCAAGAGCCTCAGGTGGTCTTGACCATGCCGTTACTGGAAGGAACAGACGGCGTAAACAAAATGAGCAAGTCGTTGAATAATTACATTGGCATCCATGAGCCCCCCGAAGAGATCTTCGGCAAGCTGATGTCGATTTCCGATGAATTGATGTGGCGCTACGCGGAGTTGTTGAGCGATAGAGATCTTGAAGAAATCAAAAGAGTTCGCGCTCAGGTTGCTCAAGGATCAGTCCACCCCATGGATTTCAAAAAGAATCTTGCCTGCGAGATCGTATCCCGCTTTCATGGCAGGGCGGCCGCGGAGTCGG
>Ga0209212_1003850_pt1 | contig 19240 bp, 17 predicted proteins | sample RifGroC2_FD_183996 | JGI IMG/M metagenome (GOLD analysis project Ga0209212, IMG submission 183996) | Groundwater microbial communities from Rifle, Colorado, USA - Groundwater C2 (SPAdes) (version 2) | ecosystem: Environmental > Aquatic > Deep subsurface > Groundwater | place: Rifle, Colorado... | reverse complement strand
GGTTTTTGTTTTTGCATGGATTATTTCTTTAAACATAGCGTAAATCCGCTATCGTAATCAAATTATACCATGATTTTTAATTTAGCGTAAGACGACCGTGCCCCTACCCCCTACTCCCAACTCCCTATTTAATAAAAAACCCAGTCGACACGCGCCGACCGGGCTTATTCGAACGTTTTTACATTTTCCTATGACCATTGTCCGTTTTCTTCTTCCTCTCCCACCCATTCTGTATTTTTCCAATATGGAGGATCAATCCACAAACGCCGACCATGGCGAATCATGACACGAATGCGCGCCAAGATTGAATCACCATAACTTTGTATAATATGCCGACCATAGAGCGGCGGTTTTTCATCCGCACCACCACCGGGGTAATTGTACCAATTTGAACACCGGTAAAGAAATTGCCGAAGTCTTGACAAAGGACTTCCCGGCACATCACCCTGACCGCGCTTCATGATCTGACCGATTGTTCGGCCGCGACCATGTAAAAATTCATAAAATTCACCCTGAGTCATTAAACCAGAATCAACAAAATTTCGTAAGAACTTTACCAAAGCTTCTTCAAACTCGACAACTTTTTTGTAACGCCTGGTGTTCCAATATGGCCCGAGACGACGAGCTTCCGGATAATCCTCTTCAGTTTCTCCAGTGATTTCGTCTTGACCCAATTCAATTACTGTGACACCTTCTGGTAAAACAAAAAGGATTGCACTATCTGCAGAAATTTCTTTCTTTGTGGCCGGAATGTCTGCCGCAGAAACATCTGCTAATCGATCCGTATTAACAAAATTACTTCTTGAAACAGTTGGTGGTTCATTCGGTTTTTCTTTAATCGCATCACCATCTAATTCCTGATGTGCGACAAGCATCTGTTCGGCACGGTCCATTTTAAACTTCCTTTCTGTTTCTTATTTTATTGCCCGAGTACATCAAAACAATGTTATCAGAGTATTTCAAACAAGTCAAGGTCAATATTTAATCTTAAAAAATAAAAAGCTAAAATAAGCAAAAAATCAGACCATTCAGATCTGATTTTTAAAATTTCTAGTGTAAATATTTTGCCTTATTTATATTATGTTCTTCCAAGGTTTTTCCGTAATGAATTACACCATCTTTATCAGTTAAAAAATATAAATAACTATTAGCAATCGGGTTGCGCACCGCTTCAATAGATTCTAAACTTGGATTTGAAATTGGTGTGGGTGGCAATCCACGATATAAATACGTATTCCACGGCGTATCAAAGCCACGATCAATCGATGAAAGTGCCGGGGTTTCTTTTCCGGTAACATAATTCACAGTTGAATCGGCTTGTAACGGCATTCCAATTTTTAATCGTCGTTTAAAAATATCGGCCACAATCTTTCTATCTCTTTCACCATGAATTTCACGCTCTACTATTGACGCCAAAATTAAATCATTGTACGAAACCGAACCAACTCGGCGTTCAAAATTATTCAGCATTTTAATTAAAATATCTTTTGGTGAACCATCTTTAAAAATACGATAAGTGTCGGGAAATAAAAAACCTTCGAGGCTTGCATCCGCTGGCTTAACTTTTAAAAAATTAAATTTATCACTGAAATCTGACGACGCTTTTTGTTCAATTCCCGGTCCGGGTTCATAACCAGTTAAATCTAACCAAGCTTCGTATGAAAAACCATTATCATGGACAATTTGTGCCACTTCGCGAGTGGTCAAACCTTCTATAAACATAATTGAAATTTCATCTTGCGCATTAAATTTCGTCAACAAATTAACAATATTTCTAATACTTGTTCCTGAGGTGATTAAAAAAGTTCCTTTTTTAAAAGAGCTACCCAATCCGCGCATTTTAATATAAAATTTCATTACCTCGGGATGGCTGACTAATTTTTTTTCTACTAAAATATCAATTACTTGTTTTGCACTTGATCCATCCGGTATTTCAATTGACACAACTTCAGTATTTTCTTTAGGTTCAATAAAAAACAATTCATAAGCCGAACTTACCAAAGAATACCCAAAAATAATAACAATCAACGCAATGATTAAAATTATTGTTTTCTTAAAATTAGATTCAAAAATATTCATTTTTTTATTTGCAATATTTTTGCAAATTATTTGAAGTTTGGATACTGGTATCATAGCATAGGGTATGATACCGGACCAACCCCAACCCTTAATTCTTAACCTTAATTCTTAATCTTAATTCTTACTCCCCATTTTTTCTTGTAATTTGGAATTTCTATGGCTTACAGCTTATGGCTCTACTCCCCGCTCCCCATCTTTAATCTTAAATCTTTAATCTACCCCTGGCACCCCGAACACCAAACCGTCCCACGTCCGCCAAGTTTTTCTTTTTTTAAAATATTCTTACAACGAAAACATTTTTTGCCGCCACGGTCATAAACTTTTAAATGCTCAACAAATTTTCCCCGCTTTCCCAAGGCATCAACATAAGCATCCGATGATGTCCCGCCAAATTTAATTGCTGAACGCAAAACTTTTTTCAAGCATTCCAACAGCTTCTTAATTTCAGCATTTTTTAACGTTCCGACAACACGATTAGGCAAAATTCCGGCACAAAAACAAGCTTCTTGAGCATAAATATTCCCCACTCCGGCAACAAAAGTCTGATCCATTAAAAGAGGCTTAATTTTTACACGCGGTTTTTGCACCAGTAATTCTTTAAAAATTTTAAACGTGAATCCAACTTCTAACGGTTCCTGTCCAATCTCCTTATCCTTAAAAAACTTTTCTAAGTCTGCGGTTTTTATAATCGTCATGTAGCCAAATCTCCGCAAATCATCATAAACTAAATTTTCATTTCCAAAAAGTTCAAAAACAATTTCAGTAAATTTTTCCGGCTTAACTTTTTTATTTTTTAAAACCAAGCGCCCGGCCATTTTTAAATGAAACAAAATTGTATTTTTGTTTGACAAATGAACCAATAAAAATTTCGCGCGGCGGGATACATTAAAAATTTTCGCGCCCTCAATTCCGCGCATAAAAAATTGCCGACTCACTCCTTTTACGACTTTTGGATAAAAAATTCCCACTGATTTGATTTTTTTATTCAAAATCCGCTTCATTAGCTGTCGGCATATTGTTTCAACTTCCGGTAATTCGGGCATATCTGCGTATAAATAAAATTTATAATTTTTAATTTATAATTTTTAATGAAGGAAGTTCTCCTTCGGGGGGGTGGCGTGTTATCAGGAGAACAAAAAAGTCTTTAAAACTTCATATTTCAAAATTAAATCATTACAAATTTATTCAAAATTCAAAATTCATCATTCGAAATTCTTTTCCTACACCAACGAACTTCCCATCATCTCCGGAGGAATTTCCAAATTCATAATCTTAAGAACCGTTGGTGCAATATCAGCCAACATGCCCACCGGTGGAACAAGCGATAAGTCGCCATCAGGAATTTCACCGCTTGGCGATGGTTGACCTTCAAACTGTTTACCAATAACAATAAACGGAACCGGATTAGTGCTATGCTCTTTATCAATTTCAGCTGTTTGTAAATTTTTCATTGATTCAGCTTTTCCATGATCCGCAGTAATCATAACAACTCCGCCACGATCAAGTGCCGCCTCAACAATCTTTCCAATGCATTCATCAATAACCTCAACCGCTTTTACCGTAGCATCAAGATTTCCCGTATGCCCAACCATGTCCGCATTCGCAAAATTAACCGCAATAAAATCATAAATATTTTCATCAATAACCTTTACTACCTGCTTTGCAACTTCTTTGGCTGACATTTCCGGCTTTTCATCATATGACGCAACTTGCGGTGAAGGAATAATTTTTCTATCCTCACCAGCATAAACATCTTCGTGCATTCCATTCAAAAAATATGTGATGTGTGCATATTTTTCTGTTTCCGCAATATGAAATTGTTTTAATCCGGCTTCTGAAACCACGCGTGCCAACGGCATGATCACATACTCAACCGGAAAAGCAACATCTACTGGCAAATCTTTTTCATATTCAGTCATTGTAACATAACACATATCATTAAATTGTTTTTTGGTAAAATCTTTAAATTCAGGATCAACAAAAGATTTGGTAAGTTGACGCGTACGATCTGGCCGGAAATTAAAAAATACAAGCGCATCACCATCTTGAAGCGCTCCAACCGGCTCACCTTTTTTTTCTATCACTGTTGGAACAAACTGTTCATCAAAAACATCTTTAGCATAAGAAGCTTCAATCGCCTCGACAACACCTTCGGCACGAACTTCCCCATCTCCGGTAATTGCCCGATATGCTTTTTCCACCCGATCCCAACGATTATCACGATCCATGGCATAATAACGTCCGGAAACTGAAGCGATTTCACCAACCTTGGTTTTCTTCATTACTTCTTTTAGTTTATTGATAAAATCAATTCCGCTGTTATAAACCGCGTCCCGACCATCCAAAAAAACATGAATCATGACATTTTTTATTTTTTTCTTTTTAGCGAGTTCAAGCAAGGCATATAAATGTGTATCAGAACTATGAACTCCGCCCGGTGAAACCATGCCAACCAAATGCAAAGTTGATTTTTTATTTTTTTTAACATGATCGCAGGCTTTATTAAATGCTTCAATTTCAAAAAAACTCTCATCTTGAATGGATTTATCAATGCGCGGCAAGTTTTGATAAAATACGCGGCCAGCACCAATAGTTAAGTGCCCCACTTCAGAATTACCCATTTTTCCCCATGACAAACCCACCTCATCCCCAGATGCTCGAATTGGCATGGCTGGATAAGTTGCGACTAAATGATTCATTATAGGCCGAGAAGCCTTTGTAATGGCGTTTCCATCCCCAGGCGGAGCAATGCCATATCCGTCTAAAACAATGAGTACAGTTGGTTTTGGTCTTGAATTTTCCATATGTAATACATTGTACGCCAAATCAACCAACTTGTCATTAATGCAATTGTGTACTAAAATAGAAGTAATATGATAAAAAAAGGGAGGAAATCTAAATTAACAATCGCGGAAATTGAAAAAGCTCATGCCGAATTTCAGGCTGGGCTTGATTCTATTCAAAAAGATTTACGCGCTTTAGTCGAGCGTACAATTCGAAAAATAGACGAAAAACAAGCGGAAAAAATATTAAATCAAATTAAAAATTCTTAATATGTCGCAAGAAGCCACCGCACAAAATATTTCTAATAATATTGAAGAACCAGTGCCTGGTGACGTTGAAGAACCCGCAAAAACTGCTGAAACCTCAAATACAGAACTTCCTCCAACTGAAGCAGAAAATTTAGAAGGAATCGAAGAAGTAAGCAATGAAATACTTGAAACCGATCCAAACGAAGAAGCTGCGGAAAATGCCATAAAACAAGCAAACGAAGAATTTCGCCAAACCGCAAAAATAATCAATGAAGGCGAAACTACTATTCGTGATTATGCACAACAATCCGATGAAAACATCCCGGAAGAATCAATATCTGCCTTTAAAAAACTACAAGGTTCTGGAGAAAAATTACTTAAGGGTTTTTTACAACTATTCAAGAAAAAACCGGAATTAACTGATGTTAATTCGGAAACAGAACTGGAAGGATTACTCGAATTAGATTTAGATTTAACCAAAAATCCAGAACCAAGTGTTGTTCGTAGTCATGTCAAAGCAATTGATAAAAAAATCGCTGTTTTAAAAATACAACAAAATACAAATGCCGGAGAAGAATTATCTCAACGTAATTTAAAATACGAAATAATTGCCTACGAAAAACGTCGCCAAGATTTGGAAGATTACCTAAATTTTAGAATTCAAACTCCGAAATCAATAAAAAAAGAAGTAAAGCCTGTACTTGCTGATGACGAAGAAGAAGAACCAACTTTGGAAGATTTGGGCATTGCTAAAAAAAGCATTTTCCGACGACCACAAAAAATAACCCGTCCAAAAACAACTAAAGGGGAAATAGACACTGAAGAAGTTTCTGCTAATCCAACCATGGAAACAGAAAAAGTTAAAGTTGATACGGGTTATGAACGATTGGTTAAACACGAAGAAGCGGCTATAAATTTTGACCTTGAAGCAGTAAAACTTGAAGCTACATACGCGGCAAATAGACGTGCGGGTATCGAAGCTTTGATAAAAGCAAAAAATATTGATGGGTTGATTGAATCAGTGCAAAAAATGCAAATAATCTGGACAAATTTGGCTGAAGCACGCTCTAATTTTGCACACAGCCGGCAAGAAAGAGTTTTGTATAAAAAAGCTTTGCGTGGCGATGCTATTATTGTTGACCAACCATCCACACTTGATTTGATTATTCGCGACATTAACCGCGCCAAACAAGCGGTTGATAGTTTGCGAGCTGGATTAGAACCGGCCCAAGTTGAAGAAGAAGCTTTGGCAAAATCAGCTGAAGACGCTTGGTGGGATGAAAAAGTCGGAACGTTAGCCGGTGCACCGGAAATAATTCCAACCTTAGAAGAGAAAAAAGCTGAGGTGGTAAAACTAGAAGAAGAAAAAACTGAAGTTGTGCAAGCGGTAATTGAACCAGAAAAAATAGAAGAAGAAAAAGAAGAAGAATCTAAAGAAATATACGAGGCAATAATTCCAAAAGAACTTGAAAATCTTAACAAAACCGCTCTTAAAAAAATCGAGGAGCGCATGCGTGAATTGGATCGCTTGGCCGGTTCTCGTGAAATGCGTGAAAAACAAAACATCTCTCAACGCCAAATTGAAAACGAAATGCGACTTCTTATTGACCAACAAAAAGAACTTTTGCATCAAAATATACCGGATGAAATTGTAAAAGCGGAAATTGAATCTTTGGAAAAAGAAATACAAAATCTTCCAAAAGAATTAAAAAAATATCCGGAAACATTATCAGAAGAAACCGAAAGACTCAAAGAACAGCAAAAAGTTTTGGCTGATTATCTTGAACGTGGCTATGATCTTGAATTAGTAGAGATGGAAATTGAGGCTGAAGATATTCCTGAGGTAAAAAAAGAAACAACAAAAACTGAAGGTTTTGAAGTGATTGAGGTGGTAAATACTCCTGAAAAAGTTGAAGAAAAAGATCCATCACTACAAATCATTGAAAGATTTAGTAACGAAACATATAATACCTATAATCGTCGATCAGTGGAAATATCCAAACTCTTAGAATTTGACGACAATACAATAATAGAAAGCGGCACAACTAGAAAAGCTCTGGAAACAGAACTTGAGGCAAATAAAAAAATTAAAGCTGAATTGGAAAACGGTAAAATTCCAGCGGATTTGATCAAAGATAAAATAAAAGAATTAACTGAACAAATTGAATTCGTGCTCGACATAACCCTACCGGATGCACCATTAACTTCAAAAGAAGTTGAAAAAATGCACGCCACAAATAAAAAACAAGCGGAAAAATTACAAGCGGAGAAAAAAGTGTTTGTTGATTATTTAAAACGTGAAAAACCGCAAACAACAACTTCTGAAACTGTTCCGATTGTCGGCATTGAACAAGCTCCTTCTTATCAAGCCGACAAAGAAGAATTTATCAACCTAAAGTCAGAGCTTGCATTTTTAGAAATGGACAAATCTCCTTCTGTTGAAACAAATAAGAAAAAAGGAGAATTGGCCAAAAAAATCAGAAAAATTGATTTCTGGAAACGGTATCGCGATATTGCGGAACGAGAACGAACTTTGGTTACAGAAGCTATTGTGGATAAAGCAATGGAATTGAAAAAAGGTGGCAAAAAACCACCCGCACCGGAAACCGCGGCAAGCAGTGTCGTATAAACTAAAACTCCCAGCTTTAAACACTGGGAGTTTTTAGTTTAGAAAAGAGAAAAGAGAAATTAGAAAAGAGTACGTAGGAAATAAGAAGAAAAGAACGATTGATAATTTTGAATGATGAATTTTTAATTTTTAATCAATTTTTAATTTCTGAATTTTTAAACACATTGTTTAAAATTTTAAACATTAAAAATTTATTCGAAATTCAAAATTAGAAATTCAAAATTTTATCTTCTCTCTCTGCCCCTCTGCCGACTCTTTTCTGTTTTCTGTTTTCTCTTTTCTATTATTTTATCACCCAACCTCTTCCTCAATCTCCATCAACCGATTATATTTTGACACACGTTCAGAACGTGATAATGATCCGGTTTTTATAAAATCAGAATTTACCGCAACTGCTAAATCAGCAATGGTTGTATCCGTTGTTTCTCCGGAACGATGCGAAACAGAAACCTTGTAACCATTTTCTTGTGCTAAAAAAATTGCATCCATTGTTTCAGACAATGTTCCGATTTGATTGACCTTGATAAGTATTGCATTTGCACAACCAAGTTCAATCCCCTTTTGCAGCCGTTCTGTGTTTGTTACAAAAAAATCATCTCCAACCAAGGCAATCTTTTTTCCAAGCGTTTTTGTTAAATTCCGCCAACCTTCCCAGTCATCTTGACTTAAACCATCTTCAATCGAAACAATCGGATATTTCTTAACCCAAGATTCAAACATTTTTATCATTTGATCACCTGAAAGCTGTTTTTTATCAACTCTTAAAACATACTTTTTTGTTTTCTCATCATAAAATTCTGATGTAGCTGGATCAATTGCAATCGAGGCATCCTGCCCGGGCTTATAACCGGCACTCTTAATTGCTTTCATGATAAATTTCAAAGCTTCTTCGTTTGATTTTAAAGATGCCGCATAACCGCCTTCATCACCAACAAGAGTTGAATATCCGTTTTTTTTCAACTCATCATGAAGCGCGTGAAAAATTTCTGAACCGCAGCGAACACGTTCCTTAAATTTCAACTGTTTTGGCACAACCATAAATTCTTGCATATCCAAAGCCCAGCCGGCATGTGCTCCGCCATTCAAAATATTCATTGTTGGTATTGGCAAACGATAATTCTTGTGCTTAATTTTATAAACATCCCGCAAATAAGCATAAAGAGGAATATTCGCCACGCGTGCGCCGGCATGAGCTACGGCCAATGAAACCCCAAGAATCGCATTCGCACCCAAATTGCTTTTATTTTTTGTTCCATCCAAATCAATCATGATTTGATCAATTTCCCGTTGGTGCCGCACATCTTTACCAATCAAAGCCTTGGCAATTTTTCCATTCACATTTGCACAAGCCTTAAGCACACCTTTGCCACAATATCTTTTCTTATCACCATCACGCAATTCCAAAGCTTCGTGTATGCCGGTAGAAGCGCCTGACGGAACTGACGCTGAGCCGACCGTATCATCAGATAACAAAACCGAAACATCCACAGTCGGATTTCCGCGCGAATCTAAAATTTCATGCGCGTGAATTGCTTTTATTTTGTAAGACATAGTTTATGTAAAAGGATAAATATAAATTATAAATTCCAAATCACAAGTACCAAACTCCAAACAATTTCAAAACAACAAATCACAAATCCAAAACAAGATTGTCGTCCCGAACCGCTGTAATATAAAAAACGTAGCTCAAACCTTTAGGTTTGAGAACGTCTCAGGTCTAAAGACCTGAGCTACATTTGTTCTTATGTTCTTCTGTTTCTCAGTTTCTCTGTTACTCAGGGTGAAGGATCTCTGCGTCATGTTTGTTATTTTGGTCATTAGAAATTGTTATTTGTTTGGAATTTGGATATTGGAATTTGGGATTTAACAAATTCCAAATCACAAACACCAAGCACCAAACAATTACTAAATCACAAATCCAAAATTCAAAACGCGTTTGTTATTTTGGCCCGCCTGCCCTGCCTGCCGGCAGGCAGGCGACGGGCAGGTTATTTGGATTTAGAAAACCGCAGAGATCCCTCACCCTCGTGCAACAAAGCGCTACCACAGTTCGGGACGACTCCTGCGGAGTCGGTTTGGAATTTGTATATTGGAATTTGGAATTTTACCCTCTGATTTCCTTACTCTATTTCATAAGTCACGGCAACATCAACCGTAACATCAAGCGAACCTTTCTCAACACTCGGTGCGTAACCACCACCACCCATCTCACCATAAGCCGACACCGCATATTTAGAAATTGCGCTGCCATTCAAAGATTCACTAAACGAAACAACTTTTACAATCTTCACACCCAATGCTTCCGCAATCCGCGCCGCTTTGTCTTTTGCATCTTCTAAAGCCTTAACCCGCGCCTCATCTTTTAGATTTTCAACATTGTCAATTTCAAAAGATAATCCTGATACTTGATTCAATTGATGTCGTCCAGCTAAATCCAAAACATTGCTCACTTGATCAAGATTTCTAATCTTTACACGAATTTCTTGTGAAACACGATAAGCATAAGTTTCTGACTTATAAGTTACATTATTATATTTTTCCAACGGCCAAATATTATAATTACTGGTTTGTATATCTTCGCTCAAAATATTCATACCGCGCAAATCTTGCAAAAATGCATTTACGGTTTCCGTATTTTGCTTCTGTGCCGCAGATACGGTTTCCTTGTCAGCTTGAAAACCTAAATTCACAACTGCAATATCCGGAATACCCGAAGTCTCACCAGTGCCGGAAATCATAATATTGTGTCTTTCTGCCGGTGCCTTACCAACATCAAGCGCACGCGATAAATTAAGCTGAACCAAAACACCGATTAACACTGTCAAATAAACCATAAAAATTGCAACAATAACTGTAAACAATTTATTACCTTTCCAAGACGGCCAAAAACCATGGCCGGCTGCTTTTGGTTGACCATGACCCTGGTCAGTGGGTTTATACGATGGGATTTGTGGATCCATAATTTTGTCATGAAATCACTAGAACACCAGAACACTAAAACACTGAAACACTTGTGTTTTAGTACCAATGTATTTTATGTTTTCATGTTTTAATATTTTAATTTTTTTAACACCGGAAGATCACTGCCTGCCAAAAACTTAAGCATCGCTCCGCCGCCAGTGGAAATCCAGATTTTTTTTGAGTCTAAAAATTCCTCGACGCAAGAAACCGTATCCCCTCCGCCAATAAAAACAAACGCGCCTTTTTTTGATTGAGAATTAATTGCCCGCGCCACCACCTGAGTACCAAGCACAAATTTTTTATCCTCGCAAACGCCCAGCGGACCATTCCAAATAATTGTTTTAGCTTTATTTATGTACGAAGCATAAAACTTAGAAGTAACCGGTCCGATATCCATTATACTCTCCCCATCATAACACAAAACACCTTTTTCTTCTTCAACCAAAACCGCCTTTTTTTTACCATGAGATAAAACAATCACATCAACCGGTTTAATAATTTTTTTATTTTTAACTATTTCTTTATCCGTTCCTAAACCATCACGATCCATCAAAGAATCGCCCGCTCCATAACCCAAAGCATCAAAAATTGTATTAGCAATTCCTCCACCAACTAAAATTTGATCAGCTGTTTTTAAAAAGGCTTTTAAAACCGGAAGTTTTGTTTTTAATTTCGCACCGCCTAAAATAACCACTAATGGTTTTTTTGGTTTGGAAATTAATTTTAAAAGATGATCAACTTCTTCTTGAAATCTTAAACCAGCATAACTCGGTAAATATTCCATTACACCGCTAGTTGAGGCATGTTCGCGATGAGAAACACCAAAAGCATCATTCACATAAACATCTGCCAAAGAAGCCAATTCTTTTGAAAACTGTTTTGTGTTTTTTTCTTCTTCCGGATTAAAACGGATATTTTCCAACAACAAAACTTCCCCATCTTTCATTAAAGAAATTTTTTGCTGAACATTTTTACCAACCACTTCCGCTGACCAACTAATCTTAATGCCAATCATTTTTTCTAAAACAGAAACAAGAGGTTTGGCTGAAAGATCTTTATTGATTTTACCATCCGGCCGACCCAAGTGCGCACACAAAATTATCCTTGCGCCTTTTTCTCGCAAATAATTAATAGTCGGCAAAGCCGCCCGCACTCGAGACAATCCCCTTTTATCAACTTTTCCTTTTTTCATCGGCACATCAAAATCAACCCGCACCAAAATACGCTTTCCACAAATATTTTTTAATTGTTTTATTGATCGTAGTTTCATTTTTTTAAAAGTTAAAATCAATCATCATTATTTCCGGCGGTACAAAAAGCCGAGCACGCGGACCAATCGATCCGACTCCTGATGTTATAAGCAGAGGTATCCCATTCCAATCAAACATTCCTCTGTCAAATTTTCTTCCCAATTCAGTCGGTATAACACTAATTGAACCGATCAAAGGCAAACGGATCTGTCCGCCATGAGTATGCGCCGACAAAATCGCGTCAAATTTATAATCGCGCAAAGCATAAACAATATCCGGATTATGCGCCAACAAAACCCGCGGAATATCAGCCGGAACATCTTTTAATGCTTTTTCAAAATCAACATTGCCAAACCAAACATCGTCAACTCCAACAATTACCAACTGCTCATCTCCCTTTTTTAAAACTGCAGATTCATTTATCAGCATCTTAATTCCCAAACCTTGCAAATATTCATCAACCTCAGAAATTTTACCAACAAAATCATGATTTCCATGAATTGCATAAACTCCGAGCGTTGCTGATAATTTAGACAAAGGCACGAGTTGGGAAATTTTTAAATTTCCAGCTGAAACAAAATCGCCGGCAAGCAACACTGCATCTGGATTTTCTTTATTGGTTTGATCAACAATTTTATTTACAAATTTTTCCGACAAATAAGGACCCGCATGAAGATCAGAAATTAAAGCTATTTTAATTGATTGTGTGCCTTTGCTAACTGAAATTGTTTCATAATTTACAACTAATAATCGCGGTTCGATAAAACTTCCATACAAAACCACAAACCATGCCAACAACACCACAACCAAAACAATACCAACCCATACCCGCCTCTTACTTTTCTGAAACTGAAAAAACAAAGCCACAGCAAGCAGGGCGTCTATGCTCAAAAATAAAGCTATTAAGATGTCGAAGAAGATAGACATAGTCCAAAAATACGAAATTCGAATATCGAAATCCGAAACAAATTCAAATGTTCAAAATACAAATGTTCAAACTAGGAAAATTATTTTAATTGTAGCTCAGGTCTTTAGACCTGAGAATGTCCTCAAACCTGAAGGTTTGAGCTACGCTATAAAATTTATTTTGAATTTTGGTCATTTAGATTTTGATTTTGTTTCGAATTTCGGATTTTGTGCTTCGAATTTTACTTTAATCCTTCACAAACCGCAATTGCCATTTCAATCAAACGATTTGAATAACCCCATTCATTATCATACCAAGCCAAAACTTTAAGCAAATCGCCGTCAATCACTTTGGTAAATTCCAAATCAACAATAGCTGAATATGGATTACCAACAAAATCAGATGAAACAAGCGGTTTGTCGCTCACGGCTAAAACACCTTTATATTTTGGATCCTTAACCGCTGCTCGAAAAACTTTATTCACTTCATCCACAGTTGTTTTCTTCTTAAGCAAAAATGTAAAATCAGAAAGTGAAACATCAAGTGTTGGCACGCGAATTGCCAAACCATCAAATTTATTTTTCAAACTTGGCAAAACTTCAGTTGTGGCAACCGCCGCACCAGTGGAAGTCGGAACCATGTTCACTAATGCTGAACGAGCACGGCGCATATCCGGATGCAGTGCTGGCGGCGGACCGTCCACAATATTCTGTTCCGCGGTTACAGAATGAATTGTAGTCAGAGCCGCTTTTTTAATTCCAAAAACAGATTCAATTACCGCTGTAACCGGACCAACACAGTTGGTTGTACACGAAGCATTGTTGATAACTTCGTGTGTTCCTACTTTTTTATCAACATTTACCCCGCACAAATAAGTTGGCACTCCGCCTTTGGCTGGCGCCGAAATAACCACTCTTTTTGCACCGGCTGGTCGTATATGCAAAAGCGCACTCTCGGCTTTTGTAAAACGCCCGGTGCACTCAAGTACCACATCAATTCCCAAATCTTTCCATGGTAAATTGGCTGGATCCTTTTCTGAAGTAACTAAAATTTTATGACCATCAACATAAAGACTATTTTTATCACTCTTTATATTTTGCTCAAATTCGCAAAAAACAGAATCATACTTTAAAAGATGAGCTAAAATTTCCGGAGTGGCCAAATCATTTACTGCCACAAACTCGACTTTTTTCATCATTTCTGGCCGACCCCAAGCTGCTCGCAAAGTATTACGACCAATACGACCAAAACCATTTATTGCCACACGGATTTTTTTAGATTGAGAAACTTTCTTTGCTTTAGACATAATTCAAAAAAATAAGAAATAATTAAAAAACAAGATATTTTGCAGTTATTTTCTCCCTCCCCACTCCCTACTCCCTACTCCCTACTCACTTGATCTCCATTGTACCAATTTTAGACAGAATTGACAAAATTTCAATAATGTGATATAATTCCGTAAACTGTCCTTTAAAAGACTGTTGACAACAAAAATCACACAAGGAGAAAAAATGGAAGACAAGCCAACCTGGCCTGAGCTCATTGCAGAAGGACATACCGTATTTGCTGTTTACTGCCACAACGAGAGGCATATTCCTTCAGCACAGAGACACGTCGACAACCATAAAAAATATGGTATGAAGGTTGACATTGTCCCCTTGGCACCACCCGGTACAAACGGGGAAAGAGATTCCAAAGGTCGAGTCATTATTAATTTCCGTCCGGATCCAAAAGTTAGTGTGCATGCTGTTGGCGAGTACGCCTAACCAAAAAGGAGACGAAAAATGATAAAGGAGGACAAAATGACAGGGCGATATTAGAGCTCTGTGCCTCTATTTGGGACTGAGGTACAGGCTCGGAAAGGAGCTCTGTCAAATGTCCCAGCAACAAGATCAGATGGTTTTTGGAAGCAAGAACGAGGAGGTTAAAAACCGAGGAAAACGCCGCCGGCAAACGGCTAAAAAATGGAAGCAACGCATGAGGGAGGAATTCGAACGGCAATGCCGCTCAAGCTGGGGTGCTAGCGACCGCGAAGAAAGCCGCGAGCCCAACCCCAAGCTCAAGGACACGCCGACCCACTCTTACTGCGACTGCTACTACTACAACTGCACGGTGCCGGTTTCCTACCGCCGCCGAACGCAGGAGGACGAGCACCGGCGAGACGGACGCGGAAACACGGGCAAAAAAACCTACCCGCGCAACGTGCGCCACTACTCGGTGCACGTTGGATGCAGCCGATGCGGACACACTGTTCGCTGGTACACGCCTGAGGAAGCTTTGGAAGCCCTGAAAATCGACTTCATTGCCCTTATCAGGTTCCGCACCTGCGAACACTGCAAAGCCAAAGTTGCCAAGCAGATGATGGCGGCATAACTTTCGTTTTTGTTTCATTCAAGACCCCGAGTACGTCGGGGTCTTTTTTATTAAAATAGGGAGTAGGGAGTGGGAAGTAGGGAGTAGATTAAAGGTTAAAGATTAAAGATATAAGAGTAAGGACTTAGGACTGAGGACTGAGGAATTAGGAATTAGCTTGTAGAAAAAAAGAGATAAGTAGGGCGGGGTCTTGCTTGCCCCGTAGATCCCACGCAGGGATTGTACGGGGTACCCCACCACGAGAGTAGGTAGTAGTTAGTAGGTAGTGGGTAGTATTAGAAATTCCAAATCACAAACACCAAATACCAAACAATTTCAAAATCACAAATTCTAAATTACAAACAAATTCGAATATCGAAAACGCCGGCTGGTAGTCGAAACAAATTCTAAATTCTATCTATTTTTTATTCTCATGTTCTTAAGAACATGAGAATAAGGTTTTGGCCTGCCTGTTGCCTGCCTGCCGGCAGGCGACAGGCAGGCAAGCTCAGACACTATTTGAGAGTTTTGCAACGCCCTCTTTCTCTCTCTTGACAAACCCCGCGTCTTATGATATATTATTATATCGAAAGAGTCTGAAAAAGCCACGTAAAGGACGTGGGAGACACGAAGTCTCCTTTACGTCCCACATAGCAAGACAAATTATAAACATAGCCACGTAAAAACCCTCGCGGGTTCACGCAAAGTAAGCCACGTAAAGCCACTTCGTGTGGCCACGTGGCAAGGAGGAAAAAATGAGAGTAATTAGCATGTTCTTTTTCGTGCTTAGCGCTTGTGCAACCATGTCAAACGAAAATCAGGATATTGATCCGCTCAAATGCAATCCATGGATGACAAAAAATGGACCTTTTGTTCCAGAAAAAATTTATGTTTTTCAATGTAGTAAACCCAACGGAGTTGTCTGTGTTAAAGTCAATGAACTCCGATTCAAAACATGGGAAGACGGTTTGTATCTTGCAATTCCCGGCGAATGGGATGGTGGTCATGTAAACTCTGGAACCGATGTTACGGCTACCAGATATGGTGGCGCGCATGGTGCGCAGCTTATTTATTCTGGTGATCCGGAAACCAAAACCAGCGAAGAAAAACCAATCACCTCATTCGTCCTTTCAAAGCTTTTTGGAAGCTCAACTACTCCTGGCAAATATCAGGCCAGAATCAGGGTTTGGAAAATCGAACCTAAATTTTCCACAGGCAGATCACCGTTTAAAAAATACGGCTGTGTAACCATGGAAGCAATTCTTGAAACCAGTTCTCAAGACAGTGCACCCTTACCATAACTTGGTTGCAAACAATGAACCACCCCCGGCTTAACGCCGGGGTTTTAATTTGCAGGCTCGATACCAGACAAACAACCATGATTAGACAGAGTTTTTACTTGATAATGAAAAATTACGAGTAGGGCGGCCACTTGTGGGCCGCCTCATTGGCGGGGTGCAAGACCCCGCCCTACGTATTATTTCAAAATTAAATAATTAAAAATTTATTCGAAATTTAAAATTAGAAATTCAAAATTTTATCTAGCTACGCTTATAAACCCAGTTAGAAGCTTAAGCTTCTAACTGGGTAAACACACTCAATAGCTCGCGCTCTTGGTTTATCTAATATAACCAAAAACAGACCCCCTCTCGGGTCTGTTTTTAAATTTATATGACATACTACGAGGCTTAGCCTCGTAAGGCTATACGAGGCTGAGCCTCGTATTTAACAAGCGTAGTTCTGCGTATAGTTCTGCGTATTTCCGCGCAATACAGTATCACTATTCAAACGACAATCTCACAAACTTCTTAATCTGAATATTCTCACCAATCTTAGCAATAGTATTTTTTACATAATCTTCGATTGTAATATCTTCGTCTTTGATAAACGCCTGTTTAGTCAAACATACCTCAGAATAATATTTGCCAAGTTTGCCTTCCACAATTTTATTTATCATTTCTTGCGGTTTACCCGATCCGGCAAATTCTTCAGATGCAAATTCTTTTTCTTTTGCCAAAACCTCGGCTGGAACATCTTCCGGATTTACATAAAGCGGATTAGTAGCCACAATCTGCATCGCAATATTATGAACAAAATCTTTAAATTGTTCGTTAATAGCCACGAAGTCAGTTTCACATAAAACTTGCACTATCGCACCAACTTTTCCATTGGTATGAACATAAGCATGTATCAAACCTTCACCGGTTGTACGACTTGATTTTTTAGCTGCTTTGAGCGCACCATTTTTACGTAAAACTTCCATTGCTTTCTCCATGTCTCCGTTAGCTTCTTCCAAAGCTTTTTTAGCATCCATCATGGCCGCGCCGGTTTGTTGGCGTAATTCCATGACTATTTTTGCGTCGATTGGCATAATATGATAATCAGTAAATTTTAAATTTTGAATTATAAATTTTAAATGATGGAAGTTCTCCTTCAAAACATACAATATTCTCAGGAGAACATCTTTTTTTAAAATTCAGTCATTTGAAATTGAATTGAAATTTTAAATTTAAAATTCCTTTAAGCTTTTTTCTCTTCCATCTTCTTAACAACCTTTTCTGCTGCGGCTTTTTGGTTTTTTGCTCGAATCCCTCGTCCTTCTTTAACCGCTTCGGCAATACTGCGAGTAAACAATTCAATTGATTTAACCGCATCATCATTTCCCGGAATACATCTATCAACTAAATCCGGATTGATATTAGTATCGCAAATCGCAATAATCTTTGCACCGGTTTGTTTAGCTTCGCGCACCGCAGTTTTTTCTTTTTGAATATCAACTATAAATAATGCATCTGGCCGCTTCTCAAGAGAAACAACTCCATCATACATTTCACCAAGATTTTCAATCTCTCTTGAAAATTCAAGTTGTTCTTTTTTAGTATATTTTTCAAGCCCACCGGTTGCCTGCTTTTTCTTAAGATCAAGATAATGTTTTACACGACTGCGAATTTGACTGAAGTTGGTAAGAGTTCCGCCTAACCAGCGCTTAATCACATAGGGTGATTCAGCCTCGGTGGCGTATTTTTTAATAATCTCAGTTGCCTGATTTTTTGTCCCCACAAATACAATAACCCCGCCGTTAGCAACGAGGTCTCGAACAAATTCGCACGCCTCCTTTAATTTTTCCGCTGTTTGCTCGAGATTAAGGATATGTACCCCATTACGTGCACCAAAAATGTATTGTTCCATTTTCGGATTTCGCTTTGAGACACGGTGTCCAAAATGAGCTCCAGCCTTTAACATTTCCAAAAGTGATGGATATTCCATAGACTTTGCCTCCCCGTCCGACCTTCAAGGATCGCAAGATGCCTTGAAAGAGCCTAAAAATAGACGGGTGTATGATAAATAATTATGCGCGAAGTATAGCATGGGTTGGTTTTTTGTGTCAAGTTAGTTTAAAAGATAGGGAAACAAGTAAAGATGTAGCTCAAACCTTCAGGTTTGAGGATGTCTCAGACCTAAAGGTCTGAGCTACAATTAAAATTAAAAAGATAAAAATGTTTATTCTTATTCTTTTCTGTTTTCTCTTTTATAATCCAAACAAAAACCAGACCTATGGGGGGGTCTGGCTTTTGTTATCGCCATAAATATACAAGCTATATTTACAGTTCTCCTCCTAACTCTCTCTTTATTAAACTAAGTCCTCAGTCCTAAGTCCTAAGTCCTCAGTCCTCATTCCTCATTCCTAACAAAGAAAGAGTTAGGGGCGACGAGTATACGAAAGCCCGTCGCCACCAAGTGCAAGTGAAAGAACTTTTTTTGCGAGGACACAGTCCTCTTTTAAACCACTTTTCAGGCTTATTCAATTGCCTGGGTGGTGAGGGTCGGTCGCCGAATACGCTTTTGTTTCAGTCAAAAGACATATTTGGTGACAGACCCTGATTCTCACTACACTCCTCCTTGCTAAGTTTCCCTAACAAAGAAGAGATAGTGGCGGTCCCGGGAGTTCCCAGGACCGCCGTGATGCAAGTGTTACAGACGTTGGCTAGACGTCCGTGGTCAGAGCATCACCTCTGACCATTACTGCCCG
>Ga0209212_1003848_pt1 | contig 19253 bp, 18 predicted proteins | sample RifGroC2_FD_183996 | JGI IMG/M metagenome (GOLD analysis project Ga0209212, IMG submission 183996) | Groundwater microbial communities from Rifle, Colorado, USA - Groundwater C2 (SPAdes) (version 2) | ecosystem: Environmental > Aquatic > Deep subsurface > Groundwater | place: Rifle, Colorado... | reverse complement strand
GGGGATCCGCGCCAGCCCCCCCTTCCCGGCCCCAGTTCAGGGCCTCCAGCCAGCCGCTTGCGCCTTGCGCGGCACGCGGCCAAGGCGCGGCCAGCATTTCCAGTCGTTCCAGCAGCAGGCGCTCGGCCTGCAGTTCGATGGCCGCCAGTTGCCGGCGCAATTCGGCCAGTTCGGCATCGCCGGCCGCGGCGGTTTTCCACGCCCGGCGCAACTGGCGCAGCGGTGTGCTCACCGCGGCCTGCCAAGGGCTCGCCAGGCGTTCGAGCTGGGCGACCCGCTCGGCCGTGGCGGCCACCCCGCGACCTTCCAGCCACAGCGCGGCGAGCAGCAGGCAGACATCCGCGCCCCATTCGTCCTGCAAGTGCAGGCAGCCATCGGCCACGCCGGAGCGGGCGTACAGGTCGACGGAAAAATCCCATAACGTTTTGCTCATAGCGCTCCCCGGACGAGTGCGCCGCATGCTGATAAACTTCGCGGCTATCGAACCAGTCCCCTGATCATGATCCGACTCCAGAATCTTACCCTGCAGCGTGGCCCGCAGCGCCTGCTCGACGGCGCCGAACTGACCCTGCACCCCGGCCAGAAGGTCGGTCTCGTCGGTGCCAACGGCGCCGGCAAATCCAGCCTGTTCGCCCTGCTGCGCGGCGAACTGAGCGCCGACGGCGGCGACTGCCAGCTGCCGCCGGACTGGCGCGTGGCGCACATGCGCCAGGAGGTCGACACCCTCGAACGCCGCGCGGTGGACTACGTGCTCGACGGCGACCAGCACCTGCGGCGCATCCAGCGCGAGCTGGCGGCGGCGGAGGACAGCCACGACGGCGCCGCCCTCGGCCGCCTGCACGCCGAGCTGGACTCGGCCGACGGCTACAGCGCCGACGCCCGCGCGCGTAAGCTGCTGGCCGGCCTCGGCTTCCTGCCGGCGCAGATGGAACAGGCGGTCGGCGACTTCTCCGGCGGCTGGCGCATGCGCCTGAACCTGGCGCAGGCGCTGATGTGCCCGTCCGAGCTGCTGCTGCTCGACGAGCCGACCAACCACCTCGACCTCGACGCCATCCTCTGGCTCGAGGAGTGGCTGAAGAGCTATCCCGGCACCCTGCTGCTGATCTCCCACGACCGCGACTTCCTCGATGCGGTGGTCGACCACGTGGTGCATCTCGAGCAGCAGAAGCTCAACCTGTACCGCGGCGGCTACTCGGCCTTCGAGCGCACCCGCGTCGAACGCCTGGCCCAGCAGCAGCAGGCCTACGAGAAGCAGCAGGCGCAGCGTGCGCACATGGAAGACTTCATCCGCCGCTTCAAGGCCAAGGCGAGCAAGGCGCGCCAGGCGCAGAGCCGCATCAAGGCGCTGGAGCGCCTCGAGGAGCTGGCGCCGGCGCACATCGATTCGCCGTTCGACTTCGTCTTCCGCGAGGCGGACAAGGTCTCCAGCCCGCTGCTGGATCTGGCCGAAGGCCGCCTCGGCTACGGCGCCAAGACCGTGCTGGACAAGGTCAAGCTGCAGCTGGTGCCCGGCGCGCGGATCGGCCTGCTCGGCCCCAACGGCGCCGGCAAGTCGACCCTGATCAAGACCCTGGCCGGCGAGCTGGAGCCGCTGGCCGGGCGCCTGGTGCGCGGCGAGAACCTCGCCGTCGGCTACTTCGCCCAGCACCAGCTGGATTCGCTGGACCCCAAGGCCAGCCCGTTGCTGCACTTGCAGCGCATCGCCGCCGGCGAGCGCGAGCAGACCCTGCGCGACTTCCTCGGCGGCTTCGACTTCCGCGGGCCGCGCTGCGACGAGCCGGTGCTGAACTTCTCCGGCGGCGAGAAGGCGCGCCTGGCGCTGGCGCTGATCGCCTGGCAGAAGCCCAACCTGCTGTTGCTCGACGAGCCGACCAACCACCTCGACCTGGAAATGCGCCTGGCGCTGACCATGGCCCTGCAGGACTTCGCGGGCGCGGTGCTGGTGGTATCCCACGACCGCCACCTGCTGAAGAGCACCACCGACGAGTTCCTGCTGGTGGCCGACGGCCGGGTACAGGCCTTCGACGGCGACCTCGAGGACTACAGCCGCTGGCTGGTCGACTATCGCGCCCGCCAGCAACCGGTCGCCGAGAGTGCGCCGAGCGCCGACAAGACCGACAAGCGCGCCCAGCGCCAGGCCGCCGCCGCCCTGCGCCAGCAGCTGGCGCCGCTCAAGCGCAGTGCCGACAAGCTGGAGAAGGACCTCGGCGGCGTGCACGAGAAACTCGCCGCGCTGGAAACCCGCCTGGGCGACAGCGCGCTGTACGAGGCGGCGCGCAAGGACGAGCTGCGCAGCCTGCTGGCCGAACAGACCACGCTCAAGCAGCGCGAGGCCGAGCTGGAAGAGGCCTGGCTGCTGGCGCTGGAGCAGCTCGAGGCGCTGGAAGCCGAGCTGGGCGGCGCGGCGTGAAGGCCTGGCTGGCGCAGTGGCTGGGCGGCTGGAGCGAAACCCTGCTGCTCGGCGTGCAGCTGTTGCTGATCCTGCTCGCCGGCTATGTGCTGCAGCGCCTGGTGGCGCGCGGCCTGAGCCGCCTCGCCCGGCGTTACCAGCAACTGCCCGCCGAGCTGCTGCTGCCGCTGCGCGGCGCCCTGCGCTGGCTGATCATGGGCAGTGCGCTGCTGCTCGCGCTGGAGCATCTCGGCGTGTCCGCCGGGGTGCTGTGGGCGGCGTTTTCCGGCTTCGTCGCGGTCGCCGCGGTGGCCTTCTTCGCCGTGTGGAGCGTGCTGTCCAACCTGTTCTGCGCGGTGTTGATCTTCACCATCACGCCGTTTCGCCTCGGCGACCGCGTCGAGGTCATGGAGGCCGCCGACAAGCCCGGCGCCAAGGGCCGGGTGATCGCCATCAACCTGCTGTACACCACGCTCGAGGAGGATCCGCAAGCCGGCACCGGTGCCCTGGTGCAGATCCCCAACAGCCTGTTTTTCCAGAAGGTCGTGCGCCGCTGGCGCGGGACCGAGCAACTCCCCTCCACTCCCCATCAAGAGACCTGAACCATCATGGAATGGCTGACTAACCCGGAAATCTGGGTTGCTTTCCTCACCCTGACCGCCCTGGAGATCGTCCTCGGCATCGACAACATCATCTTCATCTCGATCCTGGTCGGCCGCCTGCCCAAGGAGCAGCAGCCGAAGGCGCGCTTCTTCGGCCTGGCGCTGGCGATGGGCACGCGAATCCTGCTGCTGCTGTCGATCGCCTGGGTGATGCGCCTGACCAGCGACCTGTTCACCGTGCTCGAGCACGGCGTATCCGGCCGCGACCTGATCCTGTTCTTCGGCGGCCTGTTCCTGCTGTTCAAGAGCACCATGGAGATCTGGCACAGCCTCGAGGGCGAGGTGGACGAGGCCCAGCCGGACGGCAAGAAGAAGGCCGGCTTCCTCGGCGTGATCCTGCAGATCGCGGTGATCGACATCGTCTTCTCGCTGGACTCGGTGATCACCGCGGTCGGCCTGGTGCAGAACGTGCCGGTGATGGTCGCCGCGATCATCATCGCCGTGCTGGTGATGATGATGGCCGCCGGCACCATCAGCGACTTCATCGAGAAGCACCCGTCGCTGAAGGTCCTGGCCCTGTCGTTCCTCATCGTGGTCGGCACCCTGCTGGTGGCCGAGGCGTTCGGCGTGCACGTGCCCAAGGGCTACGTCTACTTCGCCATGGCCTTCTCGCTGGCGGTCGAGGCGCTCAACATCCGCATGCGCACCGCGATGAAGCGCAAGCTCAACGAGCCGGTCAAGCTGCACAAGGATCTGCCGGACTGAGTCCGGCCAGCGGCCCCGGGCGCGCGTTGCGCTGCCCCGGCCGATTGACCGCTACCGCGCCGGCCCGTCATGGGCCGGCGTCGTTTCCGCCTTCCGCTGCCGGAGCGTCCGTCCATGGCCCTGCCGACCTGGCTTGCCTACTTCGCCGCCTGCTGGGTGATCAGCCTGTCGCCCGGTGCCGGCGCCATCGCCTCGATGTCCAGCGGCCTCAACTACGGCTTTCGCCGCGGCTACTGGAACGCCGTCGGCCTGCAGCTGGCGCTGGCCCTGCAGATCGCCGTCGTCGCCGCCGGGGTCGGCGCGATCCTCGCCACCTCGGCGCTGGCCTTCGCCCTGATCAAGTGGTTCGGCGTGGCCTACCTGGCCTGGCTGGGCTGGAAGCAGTGGCGCGCGCCGGTCGGCGTGCTGGCCAGCGAGGGCGCCGTGCGCCCGCTGGGGCGGCCGCTGACCCTGGTGCTGCGCGGCTTCGTGGTCAACGCCAGCAACCCGAAGGCCATCGTGTTCATCCTCGCGGTGCTGCCGCAGTTCCTCGATCCGGCGCGGCCGCTGCTGGCCCAGTACCTGCTGATGGCGGCGACCATGATCGGCGTCGACCTGATCGTGATGGCCGGCTACACCGGCCTGGCCGCGCGGGTCCTGCGCCTGCTGCGCACGCCGCGCCAGCAGCGCCTGCTCAACCGCAGCTTCGCCGCGCTGTTCGTCGCTGCGGCCGGGCTGCTGGCGCTGGTGCGGCGCGCTCCGCAGTGAGCCCCGCGGCCGGCATGGCCGGGTGCGCGGTTTTCCGACGCAGTGGCGCGGCTTGAAAAGTGTTCTTGGGTACGGGCAAAATCATTTCATAAAGATATTAAAGCGATATCTTTAATTTCGTTCGGTTTCTCATGCGAACGCAAAGGGATGCTTGGATGCCGGGCTTTCGCTGTAACCATCAAGGACCAAGGGACTAACAATGATGTTCAAGAAGAATCTGGCGGTACTCTCGCTCGCGGTCATCGTCGCTGGCTGCCAGGCCACCGGCGAGGAATATCAGGCTGACGTTTTCGACGCCAGCCAGGTCAACAGCCAGCAAGAGGCCAAGACCGTAAAAATCATTACCGTGACCCCGACCAAGATCAAGGTCAGCAACGAGCGCAACCGCAAGGCCGCGCAGATGGTCGGCGGCCTGCTGGGCGCGGTGGGTGGCGCGGCGCTGGGCGCCAACAACAACCGCGACACCGCCGTCGTCGGCGGCGTGGCCGGCGGTGCGGCCGGCGTGCTGGCGGGCTCCATGGTCAACGAGACCAGCCTGGTCCCCGGCGTCCTGATCGGCTACTCGGAAGAGGGCAAGATCTACACCTCGGCCCAGGTCGGCAAGGTCTGCGAATTCGCTCCCGGCGAAATTTCCCTGATGGTCAAGACCCTCAGCAACGAGACCCGCATCCAACCCAATGCGACCTGCCCGGAACCCGTGAAGAGCTGAGTGCCGAGATGAAACGTATCGTCTTAACTTCGCTGTTGTCCGTGCTCGCCGTGCCGGCGCTGGCCTCGCAGTTCGACCAGTTGCGCCAGATCGAGGTGCAGCACGAGCGGGAGCAAGCCGTCGAGCGCGCCGAGCAGCTGCGCCAGGCCGAGGCCGCCCGCGCCCGCCAGGAAGCCAAGGAGGAGGCCTACCGGCGCAACAAGCTGGCGGCCCAGGAGCGCGCCAGGCTGAGCGCGCTGGAGCAGCGCCGGGCCGAGGAGGCCGAGGAAAAACGCCAGCGCGGCCGTGCGGAGCGCTTCGAGGACGAGGATCGCGAGCTGGAGCTCGAAGAGCGCCGCCTGCGCCTGCAGGCGCTGAAGGCCAAGGCCGCGCGGGCCAACGACTACATCGATGCCGAGTTGCGCGAGAGCGCGGCGAAGACCGATGTGATCCAGTCCGAGGCGGATTCGGCGCGCAACGTGACCTCCGGTACCAAGTCGCTGCTGGAGGATACCGGCTCGGCCGAGATCAACCGCTCGAAGAGCCTGTTCGGCAATTAAGCCGCTGCCGCGCCCGTGCCGGCCGGCGGCCCCGCTCAGCGGGCGGTCACCGGCCGGCACGGGCGTTTTCCCCCGGGGTATGCATATGTCGCGTTATCTGGCTTTACTGGCGGGCGCCTTGGTGCTGGCCGGCTGCAACGAAAAGACCGCCGAGGTTCCTCAGGTCGATCTGCATGGTCGGCTGGAGGTCGATCAGGCGATGACCGCGCAACGTCAGGCGCAGGGCATCCAGGGCGAGTACTTCAAGCGCGTGTTGACGGTGGACGGCAAGGACATGGACTTCAACGAGTTTGTGAAGACCTGGTGCGCCGATCCGAACACCCGCAACGAGACCTGCCTGAAGGCCCAGCGGATCAAGAAGATCGATGATGTCAGCGGCGCCACCAAGTACCTGCCCAACGGTCTTTGAGTGCGGGCGCGGGGCCGCCGGCGCAGCGCTTGCGCCGCTTTCGCGCCACCTGCCGTGAACACGCCGCCGGCCCGCAACGGGCCGGCGGCGTGTTCGTTTCGGCTCGCGGCGGGGCTTTGCGGCCAATCGCCACAGCCATCCGGCACATCGCTGCTTGAGTGAAAGCCGCGGGAGATGCACCATGGATGCCATCCATTCGCATTTGGGATCCAGTCATGCTTATCTCCGGGCGTTTCTTCCGCTGGCTGCTGCTGCCCGTGCTGGCGCTGTGCAGCCTGATCGCACAGGCCGAGCCCGAGGGCGCGGCGCAGGCCCTGCATCTGCTGGGCTATCTCGGCGCCGACTATCCGGCCACCGTGGCCGATGGCCAGGTGATCGACAGCGGTGAATATCAGGAGCAGCTGGAGTTCCACGGCGTCCTGCTCGGGCTGGTCGCCGCGCTGCCGGCGCAGGCCGGCAAGGCCGAGCTGGAACAGGGCGTGGCGCGCCTCGGCGAGAGCATCGCCCAGCGCCGCGACGGGGCGCTGGTGTCCAGCCAGGCCCGTCAGCTGGCCGCCGATCTGGTGGCGACCTACCGGATCAGCCTGACCCCGCGGATCACCCCCGATCCGGCGCGCGGGGCGGCGCTGTTCGCCCAGCACTGCAGCGTCTGTCACGGCGAGCAGGGGATCGGCGACGGCCCGGCCGGCGTCGGCCTCGAGCCGCCGCCGGCCAACATGCACGACGCGGGGCGCATGGCCCGGCTGAGCCTTTACGACCTGTACAACAGCATCGGCCTGGGCGTCGAGGGCACTGACATGCCGGCCTTCGCCGCGCAGCTGGACGAGCGCGAGCGCTGGGATCTGGCCAGTCATGTCGCCGGCTTCAGCGCCGCGCCGGGCGCGGCGGGCGCTGCCCGCTTCAGCCTGCAGCAACTGGCCGGTCTGACCCCGCAGCAGGTGGCGGCCGAGCAGGGCGCCGCCGCCGCCGCGGCCTTCCGCGCCCAGCGCGCCCGCCCGCCGCAGCCGCAGCGCGATGCGCAACAGCTGATCGGCTTCTCCCGCGACACCCTCGAGCAGAGCCTGGCGGCCTACCGCGACGGGCGCCGCGACGAGGCCTACGACCTCTCGGTGGCGGCCTATCTGGAGGGCTTCGAGCTGGTCGAGAGCGCGCTGAACAACGTCGATCCCGAGCAGCGCAAGCTGACCGAGCGGGCGCTGATGGCCTACCGCCAGGGTCTGCAGGACGGTCTGCCGCCGGCCCAGGCGGCGCAGCGTCTGGAGGCGGCCAAGGCCGAGCTGGCGCGCTGCGCCGAACTGCTCGGCGGCGACGGTCTGTCCGCCTCGCTGAGTTTCGTCTCCAGCCTGCTGATCCTGCTGCGCGAGGGGGTGGAGGCGATCCTGGTGCTGGCGGCGATCCTCGCCTACCTGCGCAACACCGGCCAGCAGCAGGCGCTGCGCAGCGTGCATGCCGGCTGGGCTCTGGCGCTGCTCGCCGGCGCCGCCAGCTGGGCGCTGGCGGCCTATGCGATCGACGTCAGCGGCGCCCAGCGCGAGCTGCTGGAGGGCGGCTCGGCGCTGTTCGCCAGCCTGGTGCTGCTGTGGGTCGGGGTGTGGATGCACGACCGCCGGCATGCCGCGGCCTGGCAGGGCTACGTGAAGGGCAGCCTGCTCGGTGGCGGCGGCCGCCTGGGCTTCGCCGTGCTGGCCTTCGTCTCGATCTACCGCGAGCTGTTCGAGGTCATCCTGTTCTACGAGACCCTCTGGCTGCAGGCCGGTCCCGCCGGCCACGGCATGGTCCTGGCCGGCGCCGGGGCGGCGCTGGTGCTGCTGTTCGGCCTGGCCTGGGTGATTCTGCGCGGTTCGCGCAAGCTGCCGCTGGCGACCTTCTTCGGGGTCAACGCGGTGCTGCTCTGCGCGCTGTCGGTGGTGTTCGCCGGGCATGGCGTCGCCGCGCTGCAGGAGGCCGGGGTGCTCGGCCTGCATCCGGTGGCGTTCTTCGAATTCGACTGGCTGGGCATCCATGCCGATGCCCTCAGTCTGGGCGCCCAGGCGCTGGCGCTGGGCGCCATCGCGGTGTTCTACGGGCGCAGCTGGCGGGCTGCCCGGCGCGGGCCGGCGGCCTCGGCGTAGTCGCGCGGGGCGTGGCGAAACCCGGCGGATGCCCTACCATGCCGGGTTTGCCCAAGCTGTGGAGAATGACCGTCGATGCGCGTATGGATCGATGCCGACGCCTGCCCGCGGGCGGCGCGGGATCTGGTGGTGAAATTCGCCCTCAAACGCAAGTTCGAGGTGGTGCTGGTGGCCGGGCAGAGCCAGGTCAAGCCGGCGTTCGCCTGCGTGCGGCTGATCGTGGTGCCGAGCGGGCCGGATGCGGCCGACGACTATCTGGTCGAGCACGCGCTGCCCGGCGAGCTGGTGATCTGCAGCGACGTGCCGCTGGCCGACCGCCTGGTGAAGAAGGGTGTGGCCGCGCTGGACCCGCGCGGCCGCGAGTTCGACGAGCGCAACATGGGCGAGCGCCTGGCGGTGCGCAACCTGTTCACCGAGCTGCGCGAGCAGGGCCAGGCCGGCGGCGGCCAGGCGGCCTACGCGGAGAAGGACCGCCAGGCCTTCGCCAACGCGCTGGACCGCCTGCTCGGCGCGCTGGCCCGGCGCAGCAGCCTTCCGTAGGGGCGAATTGATTCGCCCCTACGCTGTTCGAGCCGATCAGGCCAGCTCGAGCACCCGGTCGACCAGCTTGTTGATGCCGCTGGCCGCTTCGGCCAGCGACTTGGCCAGCATGTAGGCCGGGGTGGTGACCAGCTTGCGCTGCGCATCCACCACGATGTCTTCCACCGTGCAGTCGATGTGCTCGGCGCCCATGTCGGTCAGCTTGGCCGCGGTTTCCGGGTCGTGGCCGATGGTGCACTGCACGCCGGCGCCGTAGATGCGCGCGGCCAGCGCCGGGGCGATGCAGATCAGGCCGACCGGCTTGTGCGCCGCGGCGAAGCCGCGCGCGGCGGCCAGCACGTCCGGCTGCACCGCGCAGCTGGCGCCGCGCCAGGCGAAGTCGGAAAGATTCTTCGCCGCGCCGAAGCCGCCGGGCACGATCAACGCGTCGAAGTCGGCGGCCTGCAGTTCGCGCACGTCGCGGACCTGGCCGCGGGCGATGCGCGCCGACTCCACCAGCACGTTGCGGCTCTCGCCGCTTTCCGCGCCGGTCAGGTGGTTGATCACGTGGTGCTGCGGGATGTCCGGGGCGAAGCACTGCACCTGGGCGCCGCGCTGGCTCAGGCGCAGCAGGGCGAGCACGCTCTCGTGGATCTCGGCGCCGTCGTAGACGCCGCAGCCGGACAGGATCACGGCAACCTTCTTGTTCATGGGGGCACTCCTCGCAGTTGTTGTGGGATGGCCGGCGCGCGTCGTGGCGCGCCGGCGGGCTTGCCACAATCCTAGCCGCAACCGGCCGGCTGCGGCCATGCGCCGGTGGCCGAAGGGGGCGCCGGCGGGCTATGGTAGGAAGTCGGGATGTCGGTGCCGGACTGTGTGTCCGGAGGTCGTCGCATTTCCGTCATAATTGCTTCATAGACTGTCAAGCTGCGCCCGTCGCCCGGGCTCTGGAGTGCGCCGTGAGCTTTACCCCCGCCAACCGCCTGTTCCCCGCCACCCGCCTGCGCCGCAACCGTCGCGACGACTTTTCCCGCCGTCTGGTGCGCGAGAACGTGCTGACCGCCGACGACCTGATCCTGCCGGTGTTCGTGCTGGAGGGCGAGAACCGCCGCGAGGCGGTGCCGTCGATGCCGGGGGTCGAGCGCCTGTCGATCGACCTGCTGCTCGAGGAGGCCGCCGAGCTGGTGGCGCTGGGCATTCCGGCGCTGGCGCTGTTCCCGGTGACCCCGGCGGAGAAGAAGTCGCTGCTCGCCGAGGAAGCCTGGAACCCGGACGGCCTGGCCCAGCGCGCCACCCGCGCCCTGCGCGCGCGCTTCCCGGAGCTGGGGATCATCACCGACGTGGCCCTCGACCCGTTCACCACCCACGGCCAGGACGGCATCCTCGACGAGCACGGCTACGTGCAGAACGACGTCACCGTCGATGCGCTGGTCAAGCAGGCGCTGTCGCATGCCGCCGCCGGCGCCCAGGTGGTGGCTCCGTCGGACATGATGGACGGCCGCGTGCAGGCAATCCGCGAGGCGCTGGAAGTCGCCGAGCAGCCCAACGTGCGCATCATGGCCTACTCGGCCAAGTACGCCAGCGCCTACTACGGCCCGTTCCGCGATGCGGTCGGCTCGGCCGGCAACCTCGGCAAGGGCAGCAAGAACACCTACCAGATGGACCCGGCCAACGGCGACGAGGCCCTGCACGAGGTGGCGGCGGATCTGGCCGAAGGCGCCGATATGGTGATGGTCAAGCCGGGCATGCCCTACCTCGACATCGTGCGCCGGGTGAAGGACGAGTTCCGCGCGCCGACCTTCGTCTATCAGGTCAGCGGCGAGTACGCCATGCACATGGCGGCGATCCAGAACGGCTGGCTGTCCGAGGCGGTGATCCTCGAGTCTTTGGTCGCGTTCAAGCGCGCCGGGGCCGATGGCATCCTCACCTATTTCGCCAAGCGTGCCGCACAACTGTTGAAACAACAGGGCTGAGACCCTGCAGGAACCAGCAATGAACAATCCAGGACACATCGAGAACGAACTGCCGGAGCTGCCGGCGACGCCCGCCCAGCTGCCCGACGCGGAGGAGGCGGCGCTGCCGGCCGCGACCGCGCCGCTGGCCGAGGACGAGGCGGAAGCGGAAGCCGGCGAGTCGCAGGCGTCGGCCCCCGGGCTGGACGACAGCAGCCTGTACATCCACCGCGAGCTGTCGCAGCTGAAGTTCAATATCCGTGTCCTGGAACAGGCGCTCGACGAGGCCACCCCGCTGCTCGAGCGCCTGAAGTTCCTGCTGATCTTCTCCAGCAACCTCGACGAGTTCTTCGAGATCCGCGTCGCCGGGCTGAAGAAGCAGGTCGCCTTCGCCCGCGAGCTGGCCGGTGTCGACGGCCTGCAGCCGCAGCAGGTACTGGCGCGGATCAGCGAGCTGGTCCACGAACAGGTCGAGCGCCAGTACGCGATCCTCAACGACGTGCTGCTGCCGGCTCTGGCGCAGCACCAGATCCGCTTCATCCGCCGCCGGCACTGGACCACCAAGATCAAGACCTGGGTACGCCGCTACTTCCGCGAGGAGATCGCGCCGATCATGACGCCGATCGGCCTCGACCCGACCCACCCGTTCCCCTTGCTGGTCAACAAGAGCCTGAACTTCATCGTCGAGCTGGAAGGCATCGACGCCTTCGGCCGCGACTCGGGCCTGGCCATCCTGCCGGCGCCGCGCCTGCTGCCGCGGGTGATCCGCATCCCCGAGGAGGTCGGCGGTCCCGGCGACAACTTCGTGTTCCTCTCCTCGATGATCCATGCCCACGCCGACGAGCTGTTCCACGGCATGAGCGTCAAGGGCTGCTACCAGTTCCGCCTGACCCGCAACGCCGACCTGTCGGTGGATGCCGAGGACGTCGAGGACCTGGCCCGCGCCCTGCGCGGCGAGCTGTTCTCGCGGCGCTTCGGCGATGCGGTGCGCCTGGAAGTGGCGGACACCTGCCCGCAGCACCTCTCCGACTACCTGCTCAAGCAATTCGGCCTGGCCGAGTCGGAAATGTACCGGGTCAACGGCCCGGTCAACCTGACCCGGCTGTTCTCCATCACCGGCCTGGAAAGCCAGCGCGCCCTGCAGTACGCGCCGCTGACCCCGGTGATCCCCAAGCTGCTGCAGAGCAGCGACAAGCTGTTCACCGTGGTCGGCAAGCAGGACGTGCTGCTCTACCACCCGTTCGAGTCGTTCACCCCGGTGGTCGACCTGCTGCGCCAGGCGGCCAAGGACCCCCACGTGCTGGCGATCAAGCAGACCCTGTACCGCACCGGGGCCAACTCGGAAATCGTCGACGCGCTGGTCGACGCGGCGCGCAGCGGCAAGGAGGTCACCGCGGTGATCGAGCTGCGCGCGCGCTTCGACGAGGAATCCAACCTGGCCCTGGCCAGCCGCCTGCAGCAGGCCGGCGCGGTGGTGATCTACGGCGTGGTCGGCTTCAAGACCCACGCCAAGATGATGCTGATCCTGCGCCGCGAGAACGGCGAGCTGGTGCGCTATGCCCACCTCGGCACCGGCAACTACCACGCCGGCAACGCCCGGCTGTACACCGACTACAGCCTGCTGACCTCCGACGATGCGCTGTGCGAGGACGTCTCCAAGCTGTTCAATCAGCTGATCGGCATGGGCAAGAGCCTGCGCATGAAGAAGCTGCTGCATGCGCCCTTCACCCTGAAGAAGGGCATGCTCGACATGATCGCCCGCGAGGCGCAGCACGCCAGCGAGGGCAGGCCGGCGCAGATCATCGCCAAGATGAACTCGCTGACCGACCCCAAGGTGATCAAGGCGCTGTACAAGGCCAGCCAGGCCGGGGTGAAGATCGACCTGATCGTGCGCGGCATGTGCTGCCTGCGTCCGGGCATTCCCGGGGTGTCGCACAACATCCAGGTGCGCTCGATCATCGGCCGCTTCCTCGAGCACAGCCGCGCCTACTACTTCCTCAACGGCGGCGACGAGCAGCTGTACCTGTCCAGTGCCGACTGGATGGAGCGCAACCTCGACAAGCGCGTGGAGACCTGCTTCCCGCTGGAAGGCAAGAAGCTGATCACCCGGGTGAAGAAGGAGCTGGAAGCCTACCTGGCCGACAACACCCAGGCCTGGGTATTGCAGAGCGACGGCCGCTACCAGCACCTGCAGCCCACCGGCAACCAGAGTCCGCGCAACGCCCAGGCGCTGATGATGGATAAGCTCAGCAGCCCGCTGCTGTCGGCGCGCTGATCCGGGCGGGAAAGCAAAAAGGGGCAGCTCCGTGCGGAGCTGCCCCTTTTTTCGTGGCGGCGCGGTTCGCTCAGCGGCCGCTGAGCTTGTAGCCCACCCGCGCCAGCCACTGCGCCTCGGCTTCGATGTCGGCCTGGGTCAGCGGGTTGGCCTCCAGCCAGCCGTCGGGGAACACCGCCTCCAGGCTGCGCGGGCCGGCGTTGAAGGTCACCTCGGGCATTTCCTGGGTGCCGCGGATGTGGTGGAACAGGATGGCGAAGCGCAGCAGGATGCACAGGCGCACCAGCCGCTCGCCTTCCTCGCCGAACTCGGCGAAGCGCTCCACCGGGATGTTGCGCCGGTGGCCGCGGACCAGCAGCGCCAGCATCTGCTGGTCGATGCGGGCGAAGCCGGCCAGGTCGGCGTGCTCGAGGATGTAGGAGCCGTGCTTGTGGTAGTGGTAGTGGGCGATGTCCAGGCCGATCTCGTGGACCTTGGCGCCCCACGACAGCAGCTCGCGGTGCCACTCGTCGTTGAGGCCCCAGGGCTCGGCGACCTGGTCGAGGATCGACAGCGCCTTGGCCTCGACCCGCGTCGCCTGCTCCAGGTCGACGTGGTAGCGCTCCATCAGCGCCGACAGGGTGCGTTCGCGCACGTCCTCGTGGCTCTGCCGGCCGATCATGTCGTACAGCACGCCCTCGCGCAGGGCGCCGTCGGTGTGGCGCATGGCGTCGATGCCGAGGGCGTCGAAGGTCGCCTCGAGGATCGCCAGGCCCGCCGGCAGGATCGCCTGGCGGTCGGGCTTGACCCCGTCGATGGCCAGATCGGCCAGGTTGTCGCACTTGAGCAGTTTGCGCTTGAGCCAGGCCAGCCCCTGCGCGGTGATCTCGCCGTTGCCCTGGCCGGCGGCCTGCAGCGCCTGGGCGATGGCACGGATGCTGCCGGAGGAGCCGACCGCCTCGCTCCAGCCGAGCTTGCGCACCGCCTGCTCGAAGCCCATCAGTTCCAGGCGCGCCGCGGTGTAGGCCTGGGCGTAGCGCGCCAGGCTCAGCTTGCCGTCGCCGAAGAAGCGCTTGCTGTAGCTGACGCAGCCCATCTGCTGGCTCTCGCGCAGCAGCGAGTCGAAGCGCTCGCCGACGATGAACTCGGTGCTGCCGCCGCCGATGTCCACCACCAGGCGCTTGCCTTCGGCATCCGGCAGGCTGTGCGACACGCCGAGGTAGATCAGGCGCGCTTCCTCGCGACCGGAGACCACCTCGACCTGATGGCTGAGCAGCTCCTCGGCGCGGCGGATGAACACCGCGCGGTTGCGCGCCTCGCGCAGGGCGTTGGTGGCGACGATGCGCACCGCGCCCTGGGGCAGGCCGTGGATCAGCTGGGCGAAGCGACGCAGGCAGTCGAGGCCGCGGCCCATCGCCGCCTCGTCGAGGTTGCGCTGCTCGTCCAGGCCGGCGGCCAGCTGAACCTTCTCGCCCAGACGCTCGAGCAGGCGGATCTCGCCCTGGTCGACGCGGGCCAGCACCATGTGGATGCTGTTGGAGCCGATATCGATCGCGGCGATCAGGGGAAAGGCTTCGGCAGGGGTGTGCGGCATGGTCGATGCTTCTCGCTGCAAAACGGCGTAAAGCTGCCATCATAAATCAATAGGTTCTGCCGGGGTTGACCGTCGTCAGGACGGCGCCGCACGGCCATAGACGCCGCACCCGCGCGCAATAGGCATTGCCAATCGCCCGCCGCCTTCCGGTGGCCGGTGACTGGGGCTATCATGACGCAACTTTTTTCCGCATCCGAGTCACGGAGAACCCCCATGAGCGAATTCATCACCAACGTCACCGACGCCAGCTTCGAGCAGGACGTGCTCAAGGCCGAAGGCCCGGTACTGGTCGACTACTGGGCCGAGTGGTGTGGTCCGTGCAAGATGATTGCCCCGGTGCTGGACGAGATCGCCAAGGACTATCAGGGCAAGCTCAAGGTGTGCAAGCTGAACATCGACGAGAACCAGGACACCCCGCCGAAGTACGGCGTGCGCGGTATCCCGACCCTGATGCTGTTCAAGAACGGCAACGTCGAAGCGACCAAGGTCGGTGCACTGTCGAAGTCCCAGCTGGCGGCCTTCCTCGACAGCAACATCTGAACCTGATGTGCGACAAACCCCGCCTGATGCGGGGTTTTTTCTATTTGCCGTCTAGACTGTGCCACGAATGCAGTGATAAATTCGGGCAGCAGTCAGTATCCGACTGCTTCCTGCATGCCGTCGCCGCCACCCTCTCGCCCCGGATTCTCGCAGTGAACCTGCCGTCTCCCTGCGGCGCGGCCTCCTGAGCTCAATGCTTTCCTTCTCTCCCCGATGCACCTCATCCTATGAACCTGACCGAACTCAAGCAAAAGCCGATTCCCGAACTGCTGGAAATGGCCGACCAGATGGGCCTGGAGAACATGGCCCGGTCGCGCAAGCAGGACATCATCTTCGCCCTGCTGAAGAAGCATGCGAAAAGCGGTGAAGAGATATCCGGGGACGGCGTGCTGGAGATACTGCAGGACGGCTTCGGATTCCTGCGCTCCGCGGACTCCTCGTACCTGGCCGGCCCGGACGACATCTATGTCTCGCCCAGCCAGATCCGCCGCTTCAACCTGCGCACCGGCGACACCATCATCGGCAAGATCCGCCCGCCGAAGGAAGGCGAGCGCTACTTCGCGCTGCTCAAGGTCGACACCATCAACTATGACCGACCGGAAAACGCGAAGAACAAGATCCTGTTCGAGAACCTCACGCCGCTGTTCGCCAACCAGCGCCTGAAGATGGAAGCCGGCAACGGCTCCAAAGAGGATCTCACCGCCCGGGTGATCGACCTGTGCGCGCCGATCGGCAAGGGCCAGCGCGGCCTGATCGTCGCCCCGCCGAAAGCGGGCAAGACCATCATGCTGCAGAACATCGCGGCCAACATCACCCGCAACAACCCCGAGTGCCACCTGATCGTCCTGCTGATCGACGAGCGCCCGGAAGAAGTGACCGAGATGCAGCGCACCGTGCGCGGCGAAGTGGTCGCCTCGACCTTCGACGAGCCGCCGACCCGCCACGTGCAGGTCGCCGAGATGGTGATCGAGAAGGCCAAGCGCCTGGTCGAACACAAGAAGGACGTGGTCATCCTGCTCGACTCCATCACCCGTCTGGCGCGCGCCTACAACACCGTGATTCCCAGCTCCGGCAAGGTGCTCACCGGCGGTGTCGACGCCCACGCCCTGGAGAAGCCCAAGCGCTTCTTCGGCGCCGCGCGCAACATCGAGGAGGGCGGCAGCCTGACCATCCTCGCCACCGCGCTGGTGGAAACCGGCTCGAAGATGGACGAGGTGATCTACGAGGAGTTCAAGGGCACCGGCAACATGGAGCTGCAACTGGATCGCAAGATCGCGGAAAAGCGCGTGTTCCCGGCGATCAACATCAACCGCTCCGGCACCCGTCGCGAAGAGCTGCTGACCAGCGACGAAGAGCTGCAGCGGATCTGGATCCTGCGCAAGATCCTGCACCCGATGGACGAAATCGCCGCCATCGAGTTCCTCCTCGACCGGCTGAAGGACTCCAAGACCAACGAGGAGTTCTTCCAGTCGATGAAGCGCAAGTAAGCGTTTCTCCCTGGATCTGCAGACAACGGCCGGCCATCCCGGCCGTTGTCGTTTCTGCCGGGTTGTACGGGGGTAGGGGCGAATTCATTCGCCTGCAGGTTTCGCCAAGGCGAATGAATTCGCCCCTACAGACGGTTCCTCGCTGTTTCTGCCCGGTGCCGTTCGGCGCTAGACTCTCCGCCTTTGATTCTTCCCGAGGCTCAAGCATGCAGTATCGCGACCTCCGCGAGTTCATCCGCGCCCTCGAGCAGCGCGGCGAACTCAAGCGCATCCAGGTGCCCGTCTCGCCCGTGCTGGAAATGACCGAAATCTGCGACCGGGCCCTGCGCAAGCAGGGTCCGGCGCTGCTGTTCGAGCATCCGACCGGCTTTGCCACGCCGGTGCTCGGCAACCTGTTCGGCACGCCCAAGCGCGTGGCGCTGGGCATGGGCGCCGAGGAGGTCGCCGAGCTGCGCGAGATCGGCAAGCTGCTGGCCTTCCTCAAGGAGCCGGAGCCGCCCAAGGGGCTGAAGGATGCCTGGAGCAAGCTGCCGATCTTCAAGAAGGTCATCAGCATGGCGCCCAAGGTGCTCAAGGATGCGCCCTGCCAGGAACAGATCATCGCCGGCGACGACGTCGACCTCGGCCAGCTGCCGATCCAGCACTGCTGGCCCGGCGACGTCGGGCCGCTGATCACCTGGGGCCTGACCATCACCAAGGGACCGAACAAGGAGCGGCAGAACCTCGGCATCTACCGCCAGCAGGTGATCGGCCGCAACAAGCTGATCATGCGCTGGCTCAGCCACCGCGGCGGTGCGCTGGACTACCGCGAGTGGTGCCAGAAATACCCGGACCGCCCGTATCCGGTGGCGGTGGCCCTCGGTGCCGACCCGGCGACCATCCTCGGCGCGGTGACCCCGGTGCCGGACACGCTGTCCGAGTACGCCTTCGCCGGCCTGCTGCGCGGGCATCGCACCGAGCTGGTCAAGGCCGTCGGCAGCGACCTGCAGGTGCCGGCCAGCGCCGAGATGGTGCTGGAAGGGCACATCTATCCCGGCGAGATGGCCGACGAGGGGCCCTACGGCGACCACACCGGCTACTACAACGAGGTCGACCGCTTCCCGGTGTTCACCGTCGAGCGCATCACCCGCCGCCGCGACGCCATCTACCACAGCACCTACACCGGCCGGCCGCCGGACGAGCCGGCGATCCTCGGCGTGGCGCTCAACGAAGTGTTCGTGCCGATCCTGCAGAAGCAGTTCCCCGAGATCGTCGACTTCTACCTGCCGCCGGAAGGCTGCTCCTACCGCATGGCGGTGGTGACCATCAAGAAGCAGTACCCGGGCCACGCCAAGCGGGTGATGCTCGGCGTGTGGAGCTTCCTGCGCCAGTTCATGTACACCAAGTTCGTCATCGTCACCGACGACGACATCAACGCCCGCGACTGGAACGACGTGATCTGGGCGATCACCACGCGCATGGACCCCAAGCGCGACACGGTGCTGATCGACAACACGCCGATCGACTACCTCGACTTCGCCTCGCCGATCTCCGGCCTGGGCAGCAAGATGGGCCTCGACGCCACCCACAAGTGGCCGGGCGAGACCACGCGCGAGTGGGGGCGGGCGATCGTCCAGGACGAGGCGATCAAGCAGCGGGTCGACGAGTTGTGGAGCCAGCTGGGCATCGATTGAGGCGTAGGGTGCGCGAGCATATGCGTACCATCGGACTGCGTCGGCGTTAGTGGTGCGCATGGCGCGCACCCTACGCAGTACCTTGGCAACGGGAGTCATCCATGCGTATTACCCTGCAACCCTCCGGCCTCAGTCTGGAACTGCTGCCTGGCGAGCGCATCCTCGACGCGGCGCGCCGGCTCGGCTTCGACTGCCCGCAGAGCTGCCGCAACGGCAACTGCCACGTCTGCGCCGCGCTGCTGGTGGAAGGCCGGGTGCGCCAGCAGGGCGTCGAGCTGGAGCATGGCGAGCTGTTCACCTGTCTCGCCGAGCCGCTGGAAGACTGCGTGCTGCACTGGGACGGCGTGCTCGCTCCGGGCGAGCTGCCGGTACGCCAGCTGGCCTGCCAACTGGTCGAGTGTCAGGCGGCGGGCGGCGACGTGTTCCGTCTGCGCCTGCGCGCCCCGGCCGGCAAGCCGCCGCGCTACCACGCCGGGCAGTATCTGCTGCTGGAGCGCGAGAACGGCAGCCAGGCGGCTTTCTCCATCGCCTCGGCGCCGCACGCCGGGCGCGAGCTGGAGCTGCACATCCTCGCCCGTGACGAGGGCACGCGCAGCCTGCTCGAGTTCATCCGTCGCCAGGGGCTGGCCCGGGTGCAGCTGCCGTTCGGCGACTGCCACCTGGCCGAGCTGCCCGACGGTCCGTTGCTGCTGCTCGCCGCCGGCACCGGGCTGGCGCAGATGCACGGCCTGATCGAACACTGCCGGGCCGCCGGCTTCGCCCATCCGGTGCATCTGTACTGGGGCGTGCGCCGGCCGCAGGAGTTCTACCGTCTGCCGGTGTGGGAGGAGTGGCGGCAGCTGCCCAACCTGTTCCTGCATCAGGTGGTCAGCGACCCGCAGCCGGACGACGGCTGGAGCGGGCGCTGCGGCCTGCTGCACCAGGCGGTGTGCGCTGACTTCGCCGACACCGGCAGACGGTAGA
>Ga0209212_1003846_pt1 | contig 19265 bp, 10 predicted proteins | sample RifGroC2_FD_183996 | JGI IMG/M metagenome (GOLD analysis project Ga0209212, IMG submission 183996) | Groundwater microbial communities from Rifle, Colorado, USA - Groundwater C2 (SPAdes) (version 2) | ecosystem: Environmental > Aquatic > Deep subsurface > Groundwater | place: Rifle, Colorado... | reverse complement strand
TGCACCAGGCGAAGTATTTTGTAGGAGCGTGCCCTGCACGCGATAAAGCGCTGTCGCGTGCAGGGCACGCTCCTACCACCTTGTTTGGTTCCGGCTTGTCCGGCTTGGGTCATTCATACTTAAATCGATTGGAGTATTGGTTGTCACCGCACCTCTTTGCGCGTACTCTATAAGCGCTTTGTCCAGATGCAGTTTTCCCAGAGAGGGTAAACCGGTGACAATACAAAAAGAAAGCGCTTCAAGATGTGCGTGCCATGCGGCATCAAGCATGGGCACGCCGCGCCGCGCGGGCGCCCGAACCAAATTTCTTGTGCCCCTGCAATTCCCTGCATCATTCTTGTTGCACCATTCCTGAAATGGCGTCCCCCCGCACCTTGCTGATTTTTGATTTGGGCGATGCGCGTTTCGGCGTGGACGCCATGCTGGTGCGCGAATCGGTCTGGCTGCCCGAACTGACCCCGGCCGAGGAAGCGCCGCCTCATATCGCCGGCATCTTCAGTCTGCGCGGCCAGATCGTTCCCGTCACCGATCTCAACCTGCGCTTCGGCCATCCTGCATTACCTTATCGCCTCAGCGATCAAGTCGTGGTTCTGGAGCTGGATCAGTTGTTGATGGGGCTGATCGTCAGCGAGGTGCGTGAGGTGATTGAGATTTCTCACGATGCCATTCAGCCGCCGCCGAAATTCGATATGGAAACTTCTGCACATGCGCATCTGGTTGAGGGAGAAGTGCGGGTTGGCGACGACATCGTAACGCTGCTGGATGCGCGCCAACTGGTGCATCTGCCGCGCCCCCATCCCAGCCTTCCCCCGCAAGCGGAGGAAGGAGACAAACGCCCCCATCCCAGCCTTCCCCCGCAAGCGGAGGAAGGAGACAAACGCCCCCATCCCAACCTTCCCCCGCAAGCGGAGGAAGGAGACAAACACCCCCATCCCAACCTTCCCCCGCTTGCGGGGGAAGGAGTTGATGCTCCCTCCTTTGCGCGCAGCGCGGGGGAGGTACCCAATATACCCCCTCCCCCGCTTGCGGGGGAGGGTTGGGGAGGGGGGCATTTCTGCCCGCAAGCCACGCCGCAAGAACACGCGGTGTACCGCACACGCGCCAAAACACTTATGGAAGCCGCTACCGAAGAAGAAGGCGCGCGCCTGTCGCTGGCGGTGGTGGAATTGGACGGCGAATACTTCGGCATCGAACTTCAGGCGGTGCAGGAATTCTGCGACATCGCCCAGCCCAGCCTGATTCCCTGCTGCCCGCCGCACATCCTCGGAGCCATCAGCCTGCGCGGCAACCTGCTCACGCTGCTCGACCTGCGCGGCGCGCTCAACCTGCCGCGCGCATCGCAAGACAGCGGCAAGGCGGTGATTACCCGCGCTCCGACCTCGCCCGGCGCAGGCATCGGCGAGCAATTGGTAGGTGTTGCGGTGGACGAGGTGCATGACGTGGTTTATTTGCGCGTAGAAGCATTGCAGGCTGCCCCGGCGGCGCACGGTGCAGAGGTCAAGGGCACCGCGCCCTATGGTGGCAAGATGATGGCCATATTGAACTTGCCAGCGCTGCTGGCGCGGGAGGAATGGGTCGTCAATGAAAGCGTATGAAGGTATTTGCCCCACCCCCTCCCCAACCCTCCCCCGCACGCTGCGCGTGCAAGGGAGGGAGTATTGCTCCTTCCTCCGCTTGTGGGGGAAGGTTGGGATGGGGTTTGCTCCCTCCTCCGCGTGCGGGGGAGGGTTGGGGAGGGGGCAGCTTTACGCAGCACGAAAATCTGAAAGGGGTTAAAAATGTTCAAAAACATGAAAATCGGCGCAAAATTATTCTTGCTGTTGGGATTTTTATCACTTCTGCTGATCGCCATCGGCGTGCTGGGTTTGCGCGGCATCAAGACGACTGACGACAGCCTGGAGACTGTATACAACGACCGGCTCATGCCGGCCACGCTGCTGGCGAAGATAGACAGCCTGCGGCGGGAAAACATCCAGGAACTGCTGCTGGCGCTGCAGCATGACCCCAAAATTCCGGTAAGCAAGCTGCACGAGGCGGATCACCCCGTGACCAGGCATACCGATGCAGTGGCGGCAAACAGACCGAAGATCGACAAGCTCTGGGAACAATACATGGCGGCCACCCTGACGCCGGAGGAGAAGAGGCTGGCCGAAAGTTTTAACGTGGCCAGGGAAAGCCTCAGGGACGAGGGCCAGGAGCCGATGATGGCATTTCTCAAGGAGAAGAAGTTTGACGAGGCCGGTCTGCACGGCGTGAACAAGCTCATGCCGATTTTCAAGCAGGCGGAACAAGACTTTGGGGCGCTGATGCAACTCCAAATCGACGTGGCCAAGAACCTGAAGGACAAGGCCGATGCCGACTATGCCCGCACCCGGAACCTCGCCATCGCCAGCATCATCGCCGGCATCCTGCTGGCCCTAGGCATCGGCTACGGGATCATCCGCAGCATTACCGGCAGGCTTAGCGAGTCGGTTTCCGCGATCTCCAGCTCCGCAACGCAGATCGCCGCGACCATCACCCAGCACGAGCGCACCGCGTCCCAGCAGGTCACTGCGGCGAGCGAGACTTCCGCCACCATCGAGGAACTGTCCGCCTCCTCGCGCCGGTCGGCGGAGCAGGCGGCGAATGCGGCGGGGGTCGCGGAAAAGGCCAGCGCGGCGACGCTGCAGGGCGGCGATGCCACCCACCAGGCGGTGGCGGCGATGAGCGGCCTCAAGGACAAGATCACCGCGATGGCCGACCAGATACTGCGCCTCGGCGAACAGACCGGCCAGATCGGCAGCATCGCCACGCTGGTCAAGGATTTATCCGGGGAGATCAACATGCTGGCCTTGAACGCGGCGGTGGAGGCGGCGCGCGCCGGGGAGCACGGCAAAGGCTTCGCGGTCGTCGCGGGCGAAGTGCGCAAGCTCGCCGGGCAGAGCAAGAAATCCGCCGAGCAGGCCAGCGCGCTGGTGGCCGACATCCAGAAATCGACCAACTCCTCGATCATGATGACCGAAGAAGGCACGCGCACCGTGGCCGAAGTGACGCAACTGGCGCAGAAGGTCGCCGAGCTGTTCAACAACCTGTCCGGCATGGCGGGCAGCGTCAACGAAAACGCGCAGCAGGTGATGCTCAACGCCAAACAGCAATCCGCCGCCTTCACCCAGATCGTGGAGGCGACCAACAGCATCGCCGCCGGCGCCAAGGAGACTGCCGCCGGCATCAGCCAGACCAAGGTCGGCGTGCAGAAACTGAACGAGGCGGCGGAGAATTTGAAGGCGATTGCGTGATGTTTTTTTACACTTGCCCCCACCCTAACCCTCCCCCGATGCCCTCTCCTCAATCCTCTCCCGCAAGCGGGCGAGGAGGCGAACGAGAAAGGCAATCTTCAATCCCTGCGGAGGAGGGAAGCAAACACCCCCCATCCCCCCCATCCCAGCCTTCCCCCGCGCTACGCGCAAGGGAAGGAGCAAACCCCGCGCGCTGCGCACAATGGCTCCTTCCTCCGCTTGCGGGGGAGGGCTGGGGTGGGGGCGAGGTTTGGATAAAAAATTATGCGTAACCCCATAACCCAAAACCGCGCACGCGCTCTACGAAACCATGCGACGGAAACCGAGCAGCACCTTTGGCGCTATCTGCGCGGCCACCAGCTTGGCGGCCACCGCTTCAGGCGCCAGGTGCCCATCGGCAACTACATCGCCGATTTCGCCTGCCTGGAAGCGAAGCTGATTATCGAACTGGATGGAGGGCAGCATCAGGAACAAGCGGAATATGATGCGCGCCGCGACTTGCAAATGGAGGCGCAGGGATTTCGGGTATTGCGGTTCTGGGATAACCAGGTGTTTCAGGAGACGCAGGCGGTGCTGGAAGTGATTTTGCAAGTATTGGAAGAAAGGACTTCCCCCCATCCCAGCCCTCCCCCGCGCTACGCGCAAGGGAGGGAGTATGAATAGCTCCACAAGTAAGAGCAGCGATTTGCTCCCTCCTCCGCTTGCGGGGGAGGGTTGGGGTGGGGGCGCGCCATGATCGAAGACAAAGAACTGGCTCAATTATTCAAGGCGGAAAGCGCGGAGCATCTCGCGCGCCTCGACGATGGCTTGCTGCGTCTGGAAAAAACGCCCGCCGACCAGCCGTTGCTGGAAGAGGTGTTCCGCGAATCGCACAGCCTGAAAGGCGCGGCGCGCATGTTGGGGCTGTCCAAAATCGAGGCCGCCGCGCATGGTCTGGAAACCATTCTGAACACGGCGCGCAAGGGCGAGACGCCGCTCACGCCGGATGCGATCGAGCGCATGACTGCCGTGCTGGGGGATTTACGCAGGCTGGTGCAGGAGGCGCTGGGAGGTGAGCCTGCCGGAGTGATCTCTGGTTTTTCCGAACCCCCACCCCAGCCCTCCCCCGCAAGCGGAGGAGGGAGACAGGCGTCACAGCCGCGCGTAAGGGAGGGAGCTTCTACTCTTTCTCTGCAAGTGATAGCGCATCAACCCCTTCCTCCGCTTGCGGGGGAAGGTTGGGATGGGGGTAGAGGGACTGCCGCCGAACCTTTCCGCATCGAGACGGTGCGGGTGGAAACGCGCAAGCTGGATGATCTGCTTACGCTGGTGGGCGAACTCAGCGTGATCGAGGGGCGGGCGCAGCACCGGCTGTCGCTGATGGATGATCTATTGGAGCGATGGGCGCTGCTGGAGCGCGGCCGCAAGAAATTTCAATCCACGCTGCGCGATCTGGAAATCGGGGCCAAGACGAGCGAGGCGCTGCGCACCGAAAACGAAGTGCTGGCGCAGTTCGGCAACAGTCTCAAGCAAGCGCGCGACGCTTTCTACGAGGACGGCGCGCGCCTGGAAACCACGGTCAACACGCTGGAAGAGCGGGTGCATGCCGCCCGCCTGCTGCCGCTGTCCACCGTGTTCGCGCTGTTTCCGCGCATGGTGCGCGATCTCGCCAAGCAGCAGGACAAGGAAGTGGAGCTGGTGATTGAGGGCGGGGAGATCGGCGTGGACAAGCGCATCCTCGAAGAAATGAAAGACCCGCTGATGCACCTGCTGCGCAACGCGATCGACCACGGCATCGAAGCGCCTGACGAGCGCGAGCGGCAGGGCAAACCGCACTCTGGTACGGTGCGGCTGCAAGCAATGCGGGAAGGCAGCGGCGTGCTGCTGGAGGTGCGCGACGATGGTCGTGGTTTGAATCTGGAAGCGATCCGGCAGGGTGCGTTGAAGCGCGGGCTGCACGACGAGGCCACGCTCGCTGCCATGACTCCGGCGCAATTGCAGCAACTGATTTTCTTGCCCGGTTTTTCCACCAGCACTTTCGTCACCGAACTGTCCGGGCGCGGCGTCGGGCTGGACGTGGTGCGGGTCAACGTGGAGCGCCTCAAGGGCGACATCCGCATGGAGTCCTCACCGCAGCAGGGTACGGCGATGCAAGTGCGTCTGCCGCTGAGCCTGGCCACCACACGCCTGCTGCTGGCCAGCGTGGGCGGTCGTCTGTATGGGCTACCGATTGAACTCGTGCATACCTCGCGACGCGTGCGCGAGGAAGATATTTTTACCCTCGAAGGGCGGCCCGCCATCAGCCTCGACGGGCAGCCGGTGATCGCGCCGCGCCTGGCGGATTTGCTGGAGTTGCCGCCCCCTCCCCAGCCCTCTGATGGAACTACTAGCCATTCGACTAGGCTACCCCAAAACGGCAGCCAAGTCGCTGGTTACCCCGCAAGCGGGGGAGGGAGACAAACACCCCCACCCTCCTTCGACAAGCTCAGGACAGGCCAAGCCTCCCCCGCGCTGCGCGCAAGGGAGGGAGCCGCCCCCCACCCCAACCTTCCCCCGCAAGCGGGGGAAGGAGTAAAAACTCCCTCCCTTGCAAGCGTAGCGCGCGGGGGAGGGCTGGGGAGGGGGCTGGTGTGCATCGTGCTCCAGGTAGGCGACGAACGGCTGGGGTTGCGCGTGGACGAGTTGCTGGACGAAGAAGAAGTGGTCGCCAAACCGCTGGGCGCGCCACTCACGCGGGTGCGCAACATTTCCGGCCTGGCCATACTGGGCAGCGGGGAGATTTGCGCGGTGCTGAATCACGCCGACCTGCTGCGCTCGGCGCACAAGCTGGCCACCGTACCAGGCGAGACCAAGACAAAACGGATTGCCGCTACGGCCAAGACAGCCATCCTGCTGGTGGAGGATTCGGCGCTGGTGCGCGCGATGGAAAAGCGCATTCTCGAAGATGCCGGATACGAAGTGGTCGCCGCCGTGGACGGAGTGGACGCCCTCGATGCGCTCGGTCGTCGCCCTTTCGCCGCAGTGGTGTCGGACATCTTGATGCCCAACATGGACGGCCTCACGCTCACCGCCCGCATCCGCCAGGAGCCGCGCTACAAAGACCTGCCGGTAATACTGGTGACTTCCCTTTCTTCCGATGAGGACAAACGACGCGGACTGGAAGTCGGCGCCAATGCCTACATCCCAAAACCCTCGTTCGATCAGCGCGTACTGCTGGAAACCCTGAGGAGACTTATATGAACCCGGACGATCCGGAACCAAAAAGGTGGCGGTTTTCGTGGGTCGGAAAAGCCTGTCCTGAGCCTGTCGAAGGGCGCAGCGCCTTCCGACATCTCCATGTCGGATAACGCTGCGCTCATCCGACCTACAACGGCGCAATTCTTGTCACGTTTTGACATGATTTAACTTGTAAGTGACTAAAAGGTGAGTGGCATCAAAGACGCAAGAATCAATTAAGGGTACCCGTATATGAATCCGCAATCCGCAATCCGAGTGCTGCTGATAGACGATTCCCCGCTGGTGCTGCATATCCTGCAACGCCTGCTGTCCCGCTCGCCGGAAATCCAGGTGGTGGGCACCGCCGCCAATGGCAGGGAGGCGCTCGACTTGCTGCCGGACTTGAACCCCGATGTGATCTGCACCGATCTGCACATGCCGGTGATGGACGGGCTGGAATTCACCCGCGCGGTGATGGACGAGTATCCGCGCCCGATTCTGGTGGTGAGCGTGTCGGTGGAGCCGGACTCGCCCAATATTTTCCGGCTGCTCGAAGCGGGCGCGGTAGATATTATGCCCAAGCCGCGCGACATTCTCGGCGCCAATCTGGACAAGCTGGCTAAAGAACTGGCCAGCAAGATACGCATTCTGGCCGGGGTGCGGGTGTTCCGCCGCCGCAATAACGGGCGTAGCGCGCCTGCCGCCAAGCCTGTTACCAAGCCTGCCGCGATACCACGCCCGCCCACTTTCTTGCCACACCCACAAGTTCCGTCGCGCATCGTGGTGATCGGCGCCTCCACCGGCGGGCCGCAGGCCTTGCGTGAAATATTGGGAAACCTGCCTGCCAATTTCCCGCTGCCGGTAATGTGCATTCAGCATATCGGCAGCAGCTTTCTGTCCGAGATGGTGACGTGGCTGGCCGAAATCTGCCCGCTGCCGGTGCGCAAGGCGGCACACGGCGAGATACCGCAAGCGGGCGTGGTTTATTTCGCGCCCGAGGATGCTCATCTGGAACTGGACGACGGCGGCGGGCGCTTCGCGCTATCCCTGGCAGCACCTTTCGACGGTCATCGCCCTTCGGTGACCGTCACCATGCGCGCTGCGGCGCGCTGCTTCGGCGCTGGCACGATAGGCGTACTGCTGACCGGGATGGGGCGCGACGGCGCCGACGGCATGATGAGCATCGCCGCCGCGGGCGGCATCACGATTGCCCAGGACGAAGCCAGCAGCACGGTGTACGGCATGCCCAAACAGGCGGTGGAACTGGGCGCGGTGCAGCACATACTGCCGCTGGAACAGATCGCACCGGCGCTGGCGGCGTTGGTGAATAATCATGGCATCGTTGGCGGGATGGCGGGGAAATGATGCTGATGGATTGCTGCGTTGAAAGCCGCCCCCATCCCAGCCTTCTGGATGAAACAACTAGCCATTCGACTAAGCTGCCAAAGACCGCAGCTAAGTCGCTGGTTACCCCGCAAGCGGAGGAAGGAGTCGAAGTACCCGCGCGCAGCGCGGGGTTTGCCCCTTCCCTTGCGCGTAGCGCGGGGGAAGGCTGGGATGGGGGTAGCAGTTGATGTAATGGCATTTGCAACCAGATTTTGAAAACAGCACTGCGAATCAAAACAAAGGAGCCGGAAAAATGACCGAACCAACCAGTCCAACCGGCGCGCAACCGGAAATCCTGATCGTCGAAGACAGTCCGGTGGAAGCCGAGATGCTGCGCCGCATCCTGGTGCGGGCGGGCTACCGGGTGATGCTGGCGAAGAACGGCGAGGAGGGCCTGCAAGCCTTGCGCGAGCATCCCTGCGCGCTGGTGATGAGCGACATCAACATGCCGCTGATGGACGGCTACGAGCTGTGCCACGCCATCAAGTTCGACGAAAACCTGTGGGGCACGCCGGTGATGCTGGTTACGGCGCTGGCCGAACCGAAAGACATCATCAAGGCGCTCAATGTCGGCGCCGACGGCTACATTACCAAGCCTTATGTCGAGGACATTCTGCTGGGCCGCACCCGTTCCCTGCTGGCCAACCCGGCCACCAGAAAACTTGCCGAAGAACGGCGCAAAATACGAGTGGAATACGACGGCGATAACTACAGCGTCGCCGTCGGCAGCCCGCAGATGGCGAACCTGCTGCTGTCGGTGTACGAGAACAGTCTGGTACTGAACCACGAATTGATGCGCATCCAGAACCAGCTCAACGTGCTCAACGAAACCCTGGATGACAAAGTGCGCGAGCGCACTACGGCGCTCGCGGAAAGCGAGGCAAAGTTCCGCAATATCAGTGAATCGGCGCAGGACGCCATCATGATGATGGGGGCTGATAAGTGCATCTCGTTCTGGAACCCTGCCGCTGTGCGAATTTTTGGTTATACCACTGCCGAGGCAATGGGGCAGGAACTGCATGCCCTGATCGTGCCAGCACCGGATTACGCCAAATTTTCCCAAGCCTTCCCGCATTTTCAGGAGACGGGCGATGGGCCGATCATCGGTAAGGTGCGCGAGCTCACCGCGCTGCGCAAGGGCGGTGTGGAGTTTCCGGTCGAGTTATCCGTTTCCGCGACGCAATTTGGCGGGCAGTGGCACGCCATCGGCATCGTGCGCGACATCACCGAACGCAAGCAGGCGGAAACCGGGCTGCGCGAACAGCTCAATGAGCTGAACCGCTGGCAGGAGGCCACTTTGGGACGGGAGATGCGCACCCTTGAACTCAAGCGCGAGGTGAACGAATTGCTGAAACAGGCCGGACAGCCGCCGCGCTATCTCAGCGTGGAATAGACGGATGCGGAATGAGCGGTGGTTTTCACTCCGCAATCGTCCAAGGGTGAACACAACATGAAAAACCATAAATCATCGGGATTAACGCTCACACCCCTGGCGATCATCATCGCGGTGGCTGCGGTGGTGCTCGGCGTCGAGTTGTTATTCATAGCGCTTCTCCACGAGTTTCTCATACCCATGTTCAATCTCTCGGGATTAACCTGGGGATTCATCGATGCCGTCACGCTGGCCGCAGCCGTCGCTCCGCTGCTCTATTTTCTGGTGTTCCACAAAATACAAGAGGATAGGGAACGCTTACAGCAGATCGAAGCATCCGTCCAGGATGCGATTATCATCGTCGACGAGCAGACGCTGGTTACCGACTGGAACCCCGCCGCGCAAAAAATGTTTCAGTACAGCCGTGAAGAAGCAGTTGGGCAGCCGATGCACCAACTGATCGCCCCGCCGCGCTACCATAAGGACGCGGCGCGCGGCTTCGCCCGCTTTGAAGAAACCGGAACTGGCCCGCTGATCGGCAAGACTACCGAGATTATGGCGCGGCGCAAGGACGGCAGCGAATTCCCCGCCGAACATTCCATCTCGGTGGTCAAATTGAAAGGCCGCTGGCATGCCGTCGGCATTCTCCGCGACATCACCGAGCGCAGGCAGATAGAGGACGCTTTGCGGCAAAGTGCAGCTCGCATCGAGATGTTGCTGAGTTCGGTTGCAGAAGGAATATACGGCGTGGACATGCAGGGGAATTGCACATTCATAAACCTGGCCGGATTGCTTTTGCTCGGTTATCGGGAAACAACCGAACTGATAGGTAAGGATACGCACAGTCTGATGCATCACACGCGTGCGGATGGATCCCGCTATCCCGCTGTGGAGTGCCCTCTGTGCCGTAGCATGCAATCTCATAAAAGCATCCATGTTGATGATGAATTGTTCTGGCGCAAGGACGGCAGTTCTTTCCCGGTCGATTATTGGTCTCGTCCGGTCAGTCAAGAGGGTAAAGTGGTCGGCGCGGTCGTCACATTTCTTGACATCACCGAGCGCAAGAAAACCGATGAGATACTGCGAGTGCAGCATACCGAGTTGGAGATGCAGAACGAGCAATTGCGGCAGGCGCAGGTTGAGCTGGAAGAAACCCGCGACCGTTACACGAATCTCTATGAATTCGCCCCGGTCGGTTATCTCACCCTCAACCACGAGGGCATGATCGACGAAATCAACCTCACCGGTGCCGTGCTGTTCGGAGTGGAGCGCAACAAACTATCCCACCACCGCTTCGCCCCTTTCGTTGCCACGGAGGACCGCGACCTCTGGCATCGCCATTTCCTGTCTGTGCTGAAAAACAACAACAAACTGAGTTTTGAACTGGCTCTCCAGCGCAGCGACGGCTCCCGCTTTTCCGCCCAGTTGGATTGCCTGCGCCTGAAAAAAGAGGGCGAGGAACCAGTGGTGCGTATCGCGCTGACCGACGTCACCGAACGCCAGCGGGCGGAGAGGGCGCTGCGCAACAGCGAGGTGCGGCTGCATACGGTAGTCGAGAGCCTCACCGAAGGTTTGGCCGTTTCCGATCTCGATGGCCAGTTGCTGCACTTCAACCGTGCCGCGCTGGACTTGCACGGGTTTGCCACGCTGGACGAATGCCGCCAACACCTGAGCAAATTCGCCGACACGTTTGAACTCTCGACGATGGACGGCACGGTATTGCCATTGGAGCAATGGCCGCTGGCGCGCGTCCTGCGCGGCGAGAACTTGCGCAACTTGGAAGTGTACGTCCGGCACCTCCAGGCTGGCTGGAAGCGGGTATACAGTTACGGCGGCACGCTCACCCGCGATGCCGACGATCAGCCGCTGCTGGCGATACTTACCATCAGCGACATCACCGGGCGCAAGCAGCGCGAAAACGAGGCTCAGGAGTTGCTCAAGGTTGCCAACCAATCGCGCCAGGTCATGCTGGGCATGATCGAGGACCAGAGGCGGGCGGATGAGGCGCTGCGCCAGCTCAACGCAGAGCTGGAACAAAAAGTGGCGGCGCGCACCGCCGATCTGGAGCGGGCCAAGATCGATGCCGAAGCTGCCAACCAGGCCAAGTCGTCCTTCCTCGCCGCGATGAGCCACGAGATCCGCACCCCGATGAACGGCGTGATCGGCATGATCGACATGCTGCACCAGAGCAGCCTGCATGGCTACCAGGTGGAGATGGTCGACCTGATCCGCGAATCGGCGTATTCCCTGCTGGGCATCATCAACAACATTCTCGACTTTTCCAAGATCGAGGCCGGCAAGCTGGAGATCGAACATGCGCCCACGCGGGTGGCCGACGTGGTGGAAAGTGTCTGCGGCATGCTGGACAGCATGGCCGAGAAGAAAGGGGTGGAGCTGACGCTGTTCACCGATCCGGCGCTTCCCGCAGAAGTCCTGGGCGATGCGCTGCGCCTGCGCCAGGTGCTGGTCAATATCGTCAACAACGCCATCAAGTTTTCCGGCAAGCAGCAGCGGCAGGGCAAGGTGTCGGTGCGCGCCGTGCTGGTCGATGGTTCGACAGGCTCACCACGAACGGTTGAAGGAAATCTGGAACAGGTGACTGTGGAGTTTCGCGTGACCGACAACGGCATCGGCATGGATGAAGAAACAGTGTCAGGGCTGTTCACCCCGTTCACCCAGGCCGACATCTCCACCACCCGGCGTTTTGGCGGTACCGGGCTTGGGCTGTCCATCGTCCGCCATTTGGCGGAGTTGATGGGCGGCAAGATCACGGTGCAAAGCGAATTGGGCAAGGGTTCGATGTTCAGTGTGCGCCTCACCTTCGCGCTGCCGCCGGAAAATATTGGTGTAGGTCGGGATAAATCATTAGAACCGTCCCAGTCCCTTCCCCCTCTCAGGGGGAAGGCTAGGATGGGGGTGGAACAGGTAGAGCAGCGTGAAAGCCAAGTTTCTACCCCCTCCCTAACCCTGAGTGAAACAACTAGCCATTCGACTAAGCTGAAAGAAACCTCAGCTAAGTCGCTGGTTATCCCCATGCAAGGGGGAGGGGACATTGTCGCAGGGCTGTCGTGTCTGGTGGTAGGCGGCACGGAGAGCCTGGCCGATGACCTCGCCGCCTATCTCGCGCACGCTGGGGCGGTGGTCGAACGGGCGCCGGATCTGGCGTCCGCCGGAGAGCTGGCCGATACGCTGCCGCCGGGTACATGGATATGGGTCATCGACGCCGACGGCAAGCTACCCTCGCCTGACGAACTGCGCGCCGCCGCCCGCCCGGAACAGGCAATCCGCTTCGTCGTCATCGGGCGCGGGCTGCGCCGCAAGCCACGCGTGGAGGATACCGGCCTGGTGCTGGTGGATGGCAATGCGCTCACCCGTGGAACCCTGCTCAAGGCGGTGGCCATCGCCGCCGGTCGGATTCAGGTGGAACAGGCAGCGCCGCAGCCCGGCAGGAGCGAGGCGGAATTCAGCCCGCCGTCGCGCGACGATGCGCTGCGCCAGGGTCGGCTGATCCTCGTCGCCGAGGACAACGAAACCAACCAGAAGGTGATCCTGCGCCAGCTCGCACTGATCGGGTTTGCCGCAGATATCGCCGACAATGGCCGCATCGCGCTGGAACGCTGGCAGGGCGGCGACTACGCGCTGCTGCTCGCCGATCTGCACATGCCGGAGATGGACGGCTATGAGCTGACCGCCGCGATCCGCGCCGCAGAGCAGGGCTCGCGGCACATCCCGATCGTGGCGCTGACCGCCAACGTGCTCAAGGGCGAGGCTGATCACTGCCGCGTGATCGGCATGGACGATTACCTGAGCAAGCCGGTGCAACTCGCGAACCTGAAAGCCATGCTGGAAAAGTGGCTGCCGGTTGCAGTTGATGATGTAGGTCGGGATTCATCCCGACATGCCTGTCCTGAGCTTGTCGAAGCGGTCTGGTTAAAACCCGACCTACCATTGGCAGAAACATTTGCCCCGGTGGACGTGAACGTGCTCAAGGCGCTGGTGGGCGACGATGCGGCGGTGATTCGCAACTTCCTGCGAGACTTCCGCGTCAGCGCGGCGAAGACGGCGGCGGAATTGAAGGCCGCCTGCGATGGCGGACAGGCGGCGCAGGCGGGCGCACTGGCGCACAAATTAAAATCTTCGGCGCGCTCGGTGGGCGCACTGGCGCTGGGCGATCTATGTGCCGCAATGGAACAGGCGGGCAAGGTGGGCGATATGAAAACGCTGGCAGCGTTGTTGCCGAAGTTCGAGGCGGAACTGGCCAGTGTGGTTGGCTATCTCGATGGGTATTAATTGGGTGAACGCAATATGAAAAACTGGAAATTTCCGATGCTATTCAACACCCCCCTGAAGTTGATAATCGCCTTGGGTTTGCTCATTCTGGTGGTCGAGCTTTTTATCATGACAGTAATTTCAGATGCCCTCAGCCCCATGAACATCCCGGGTGTTTACTGGAACGTAATTGATGCCGCCCTGCTTACCCTGATCATTTCTCCCGCGCTTTATTCCCTGATCTTCCAGAAACTACAGAGTGAAGAACGCTTCCGGCAAATCAACGCCTCCGCGCAGGATGCCATTGTCATCGTCGACGAACAAGGCCGGTTTACCGACTGGAATCCTGCCGCACAAAGGATGTTCCAGTACAGCCGGGAGGAGGCGCTCGGGCAGCAGATGCACCAGTTGCTCGCCCCGCCCCGCGACCATGCCGACGCGGATCGCGGCTTTGCCCAATTTCAAAAAACTGGCGAGGGCCCGCTGATCGGGAAGATATGGGAAGTTACGGCCATCCGCAAAGACGGCAGCGAATTCCCCATCGAAATATACATCTCGGCGCTCAAGGAGAAAGGCCGCTGGCATGCCGTGGGGATCATGCGCGACATCACCGGGCGCAAGCAGGCAGAGACGGCGCTGCGTAAACTCAACGAAGGGCTGGAAGAAAAAGTAAAAACACGCACCGCCGACCTGGAGCGCGCCCGGCTCGATGCCGAACAGGCCAACCACGCCAAGTCTGATTTTCTCGCCACCATGAGCCACGAAATCCGCACGCCGATGAACGGCGTGATCGGCATGATCGACGTGCTGCACCAGAGCAGCCTGCGCGGCTACCAGGTGGAGATGGTCGACCTGATCCGCGAATCGGCGTATTCCCTGCTGGACATCATCAACGACATTCTCGACTTCTCCAGGATCGAAGCCAACAAGCTGGAGATCGAGTATGCGCCCACGCGGGTGGACGACGTGGTGGAAAGTGTCTGCGGCATGCTGGACAGCATGGCCGAGAAGAAGGGGGTGGAACTCACGCTATTCGTTGATCCGGCCATTCCGGCGGAAGTCCTGGGCGATACGCTGCGCCTGCGCCAGGTGCTGATCAATATCGTCAACAACGCCATCAAGTTTTCCGGCAAGCAGCAGTCAGGCAGGGTATCCGTGCGCGCCCTGCTGGTTGAAAGCATGCCTGACGGGCGCGACGTTAAACAAATCCTGCTGGAGTTTCGCGTGACCGATAACGGCATCGGTATGGATGAAAAAACATTGTCTGGGCTGTTCACCCCTTTCACCCAGGCCGACATCTCCACCACCCGGCGTTTTGGCGGTACCGGGCTTGGGCTGTCCATCGTCCGCCATTTGGCGGAGTTGATGGGCGGCGAAATCACGGTGCAAAGCGAATTGGGCAAGGGTTCGATGTTCAGTGTGCGCCTCCCCTTCGCGCTGCCGCCGGAAAAACCCGAAACCAACGAAACGCCCTCTCCGGTTGCAGGCCTGTCCTGCCTCATGGTGGGCGATTCCGAGAGCCTGGCGGATGATCTCGCCGCCTATCTATTCTACGATGGGGTGATCGTAGAACGTGCGCCGGATCTGGCAGCCGCCGGAGAACTGGCTGGCACGCTGCCGCCGGGCATGCGGGTGTGGGTCATCGACACCGCCAACGAGCCGCTCTTGTCTGAAGAACTGCGCGCCATCGCACGCGTTCACCCGGAACAGGAATTCCGCTTCGTCGTCATCGGGCGCGGGCAGCGCCGGGAGCCGCGTTTGGATGATGCCGGTCTGGTGTGGGTGGATGGCAATGTGCTCACCCGTGGAACCCTGCTCAAGGCGGTGGCCATCGCCGCCGGTCGAATTCAGGAGAAACAGGAAACACCACTGCCCGACAAGAGCGAGGCGGAATTCAAACCGCCGTCGCGCGACGAGGCGCTGCGCCAGGGTCGGCTGATCCTCGTCGCCGAGGACAACGAAACCAACCAGAAGGTGATCTTGCGCCAGCTCGCACTGATCGGGTTTGCCGCAGATATCGCCGACAATGGCCGCATCGCGCTGGAACTCTGGCAGGGCGGCGACTACGCGCTGCTGCTCGCCGATCTGCACATGCCGGAGATGGACGGCTATGAGCTGACCGCCGCGATCCGCGCCGCAGAGCAGGGCTCGCGGCACATCCCGATCGTGGCGCTGACCGCCAACGCGCTCAAGGGCGAGGCTGATCACTGCCGCGCCGTCGGCATGGACGATTACCTGAGCAAGCCGGTGCAACTCGCGAACCTGAAAGCGATGTTGGAGAAATGGTTGCCGGTAGGGGAGGGTGATGCTGCCGCAGGCGAAACAGCAGGCGTAGGGCGGGCTCTGCCCGCCGGTGAAAAAACATGTCGGGCAGAGCCCGACCAACCTTTGGGCCGTTCGCAAATTGTAGGAGCGAGCCCTGCTCGCGAAGAGAAGAGCAATCGCACGCAGGGCGTGCTCCTACAGCAACCCGCACCGGTATCTTTTCCGGTTGACGTGAACGTGCTCAAGGCTCTGGTAGGCGACAATGAGGAAATTATTCGCGACTTCCTGCACGATTTTCGCCTCAGCGCAGAAAAAATAGCAGCCGAATTGCGCACTACCTGCGCGGCAGGTCAGGCTGCGGTTGCCGGTGCGTTGGCGCACAAGCTCAAGTCCTCGGCCCGCTCGGTGGGCGCGCTGGCGCTGGGTGAACTGTGCGCCGCAATGGAACAGGCGGGCAAGGGCGGCGATAGCGAAGCGCTAACAGCGCTATTGCCCGTGTTCGAGCAGGAGCTGGCGAGCGTTGAACATTTTCTTGAAGGGTATTAAACAGCATGCGTAGGGTGCATTCTACGCACCAGTTGCTAATTATGCGTAAACGCACCCTACGAAATTATTATTGTTTGTAACGCAAATTACTCAGTGCTGTCCTGGCAAATTTAAGGTGCTCAATCATGAATAATTTTGCTATCAAAATTCTGATCCTCGATGACGATCCCTTCGCGCTCAAGCTGCTTGCGCGCATGCTGGCCAATCTTGGCTACACCTCAGTTTTCACCTGCGACAACGGACACGCTGCGCTGGAGCTGATTGATCGCCCGGACGATTGTCCCAATTTAATTCTGCTGGATCTCAATATGCCGGAAATGGACGGGCTTGAATTCGTGCGCCATCTGGTCGAGCGGCATTACACCGGCAGTCTCATTCTGGTCAGCGGCGAGGATGAGCGCATGCAGCAGGCCGCCGAGAAACTGGCCAGAGCGCACAAAATTACCGTGCTGGGGCATCTGCATAAACCGGCCACACCGGAAGGCCTGGCGGAGCTGATCGGTAAATGGGCCGCGCCAGCGCAGAACCAGCACCGCGCGGAGAGGAAGGTTTACGGCGCAGACGAGTTGCGCGCGGCCATCGCCAACGGCGAACTGGTCAATTATTACCAGCCCAAGGTGGCGACCGCCACCGGTCGCGTGGTGGGGGTGGAAGCGCTGGTGCGCTGGCGTCATCCCGTGGATGGCATGGCGTTCCCGGACCAGTTCATCGGCGTGGCCGAAGCGCATGGCCTGATCGACGACCTGACCTGGGTGGTGCTGATCAATGCGCTGACCCAGGCCAAGCTCTGGCAGGATGCGGGGCTGACGTTGATGGTGGCCGTCAACCTGTCCATGGATAACCTGAACTCACCGGATTTTGCGGATATGGTTGTCGAGCTTGCGGCCTTGGCCGGTGTATTGCCGCAGGTGATGGAACTGGAAGTGACGGAATCCCGCCTGATGGAAGACTTGCGTGTCCCGCTTGAGATTCTGTCCCGGTTGCGCCTGAAACGCTTCCGGCTTTCAATCGACGATTTCGGCACCGGCAATTCTTCCCTGGCGCAATTGCGCGATCTCCCCTTCGATGAACTCAAGATCGATCAGAGTTTTGTGCATGGCGCCGGTAGTAACGAAAAGTTGCGGGCGATGTTCGATTCCAGCCTCGGCCTGGCAAAACAACTCGGCATGGAGGTGGTGGCGGAAGGGGTAGAAGATCAGGCCGATTGGGATTTTGTGCGCAAAGCGAAATGCGATATCGCACAGGGTTATTTTATCGCCAGGCCGATGCCCGCCGTCGATCTGCCCGGCTGGATTCAGTCCTGGCAAACAACTTTCGATATGGCTAATTCCAATTTGGGTTAGAACAGCATAATGCCGATCCACCAAAACAACTCAGGTAAACACGGATTTATTCGCACACCCATCTGGTTATGTGCGAATGAATTCGCAGAAGTGGAATAATCCATTGAAATATCAGCGGCACAGTAGAGGGGTATGACCATGAAGAACAATAATGGCATCGGGAAAAAAATACAGCCAATCTTTTTCCCCGCCATCACCCTGCTGAACCGCATTAACTACACCAGAAAATTCACGCTGCTGTGGCTGATGTCATTGGTCGCGATTGCCGTGGTGACGTACAGCCTGTTTGCCAGCCTTGACCGGGTTATCCAGCCCTCGCAGCGGGAGCTGCAAGGCCTCGTGCTGATCGAGCCGGTTTCCCGGACCGTGCAGCGCATCCAGTTGCACCGTGGAATTTCGGCCGCGCTGCTCGGCGGCAACCAGGCCATGCAGGACCGGCGCGCCGCCCAGGAAAGGGAAGCCGCCGAGGCATTCGAGGCGATGGAAGGAAAGCTGCCTCCCCGCCTGGCCTCCGGCGAAGACTTCCGGCGCATCAAGGCAGACTGGGAGCGGCTGCGCAAAGAGGGGCTCCTCTGGACGGCAGAGGAGAACTTCGCCGCGCATACCCGCCTGATCGAGCAGCTCCAGTTGTTCGAGGCGTCTGTCGCCGATGACTATGCGCTGATCCTGGATGCGGAGCTCGACACGTACTATCTAATTGATACCAACATCAACAAACTGCCGCGTGTGCTCGAACATCTTGGCCAGCTCCGCGCATACGGCACCGGCATTCTGGCCGGGAAGCAGATCACCGAGCGTCAGAAAATAAAATTGAACAACCTGATTGCCGGGCTTGACAGTACGCTCAATGAACTCTCGATCAATATCGGGAAGACCGGACGCTACAGCCCGGCGGTGCGGGAATCACTCCTGGCGGCATACGATGGCATTGCCGCTTCGGCGCGGCAGATTACCGGCCTCGTGGCGTCAGACATCCTTACCGGCCATTTTGCCACGCCCCCGGATGTCTTTCTGGATATGGCCACCGCAGAGATCGACAACGGCTACACGCAAATGCACCAGGTACTGCTGCCGACGACCCAAGCCCTCATCGAGGCGCGTATTGCCCGGGCAGAAAATACGCTGCTCGTCACTGTCAGCTTTGCCGTGCTGCTGTTTTTGCTGGCGGTCTATTTTTCGGTTGCCATGTACTACGCCATTGTCGGCAGTATCCGATCGCTGGTTCGTTCCGCGCACACCTTCGCCGAGGGCGACCTGAGCGTGCGGGTCAAGCTCAATACGCGCGATGAGCTCAGCCGGATAGGCGACAGCTTCAACAAAATGGCCGATGGATTCAACGCCCTGCTTGAAGCGCGCACACAGGCGGAGCAGTCGCTGATCGAGAGCAAGGACAGGCTTCATGCAGTTATCGAAACCGCCCTGGACGCCGTGGTGCAGATGGACGCCGCGGGCATCATCACCGGCTGGAACCCCCATGCGGAAAAGATTTTCGGCTGGGCACGGGAGGAAGCGGTCGGGCGAATGATGAGTGAAACGATCATTCCGCTTCAGTACCGTGAAGCGCATAAGCAAGGCTTGAAGCGTTTTCTGTCCGCCGGCGAGGGGCCTATTTTG
>Ga0209212_1003844_pt1 | contig 19266 bp, 14 predicted proteins | sample RifGroC2_FD_183996 | JGI IMG/M metagenome (GOLD analysis project Ga0209212, IMG submission 183996) | Groundwater microbial communities from Rifle, Colorado, USA - Groundwater C2 (SPAdes) (version 2) | ecosystem: Environmental > Aquatic > Deep subsurface > Groundwater | place: Rifle, Colorado... | reverse complement strand
TTATTGAACAGCATAACGCGCACGGTGCGCGTTGGCGGCGGCGCGAAGACATGGGCGTCGGGCAAACAGAAGGAAGCGAAGGGCGGCAAGGACGCCGCTTCCAAGATTAAAGAAGAGTTAGAAAGGGAAATGGCGAAAACGAAGATAAAATGATAGATATAAAGAAAAATGATGAAAAAAAAGTTGTAATAAGCAAAAAAAGTTTTTTTAAGAGATACGAATGGTCGGCATATTTTTATTTGTTTCCGGCCCTGGCGATAATCTTAACTTTTCATGTTCTTCCGATATTTTATGCCATGGTCATTTCGGTCCACAGCGGCGGTATGACGAATTATTTCAAAAATTTCGTCGGCCTGTCTAACTTTGAGTATGTTATAACCAACAAGCACTTCTGGTATTCGATGTGGAACACCGTCTATTACGTCCTGGGCACCGTCCCGGCGCAGATATTCCTCTCGCTTTTTATCGCGATCCTGCTCAACCAGAAGATCAAAGGTCTCGAAATGTACCGCGTAATATACTTTTTGCCCGTTATCACCTCGGTGAACGCCATATCGATAGTATGGAAATACATATACCAGAAATACGGCGTGCTCAACTCGTTCGTCGGCTTCCTGACCGGCATTCCAGGCCCGGACTGGCTCATGGACACGACCTGGGCGATGCCCGCCATCATCATAATGTCGATCTGGAAAGGTCTCGGCTATAACGTCATCATATTCCTCGCCGGCCTTCAGAACGTGCCGCCCTCGCTTTACGACGCGGCCAAGATCGACGGCGCCGGACGCTGGAAAACATTCTGGAACGTCACCTGGCCGATGATATCGCCCACCACGTTCTTCGTCATGATAATGTCGACCATATCGTCATTTCAGGTATTCGCGCAGGTTTACATGATGACCGGCGGCGGCCCTCAGGAATCGACGACGGTCGTGATTTATTACCTCTACCAGCTCGCTTATGTAGAACACAAGATGGGACGCGCTTCTGCGCTTGCCTTCATTCTGTTTCTGATAATATTCGCGATCACCTACTTCCAGAAAAAGTTCACGGCGAAAAGGGTCCATTATACCTAATTTTAAAGGGTTAATCCTCCACATGAAAACGAAAGGTGCGTTATATAATGTTTAAATCCGTCAAGGCAGAAGAAAAATTTCTTGGTACGCTTATCCATATCGTCCTGATAATAGGCGCGCTAACCATGCTCGCCCCGTTCATCTGGATGATTCTGACCTCGTTTAAAACAAAGTTCGAAGCGCTGGATTCGACCATAATATTTCCGGCGAGGTTTATATACGAAAACTACATAATCGCATGGACGAAAGCGCCGTTCTTCAAATACCTTCTCAATACTGTTTTCATCGCGATCTCCTGTACCATATTGCAGCTGATCTCGTCGTCGCTCGCGGCGTACGCGTTCTCGCACATGGAATTTTACGGAAAAGAATGGCTTTTCAGCGCGCTTCTGGCGACGATGATGGTCCCGCAGCAGGTTCTGCTGGTGCCGAACTATTTCATATTGAAGCAGCTCGGCTGGCTCAACACGTTTTACGCGCTCATAGTGCCATGGTCGGCGGGCTTTTTCGGAATATTTCTGCTCAGGCAGTTCTTTATAACGCTGCCGAAAGATCTGTGGGACGCCGCCAGAATCGACGGCTGCTCGCGCATCAAATTCTTTTTCAAGATACTGCTGCCGCTTTCGACCGCGCCGCTCACGACTATCGGCATATTCACCTTCGTCGGTAACTGGAATTCATTCCTGTGGCCGTTGTTTGTGACCAACGACCAGACCTACTATACTCTTCAGGTCGGTCTTTCGAACTTCAACCAGTCCGAGGGCACCGAATGGCATCTTCTGATGGCGGCCTCCACGTTCTGCGTCCTGCCATTGCTGATAATGTTCTTCCTGGCGCAGAAGCAGTTCATACAGGGTATCGCGCACACGGGCTCCAAAGAATAATTTGAAAACAAGCGATAGTAAAACGATTTTTTTATAAAAATAAAGAAAGCGAGATTTAAAAAATGGCATTGAACAACGGCCGCGGCGCCGCAGCGATCAAATCGAAACTTTTTATAACCATAGCGGTTCTTTTGACCGCGCTGATGTTTTCAGGCTGCGTATGCGGGCCCAGAAAAAGAGGCCCACAGTATACGGCGGACGGCAGGCTTAAAATAGTTTTCTGGCATTCTATGGCCGGAAAACTAGGTGAAATATTGAACTCCATGATCGACGAATACAATAAGAACAACAAAGACAACATTTTCGTTAAAACCGAATTCATAGGCGAATACGCCACGCTGAACCAGAAGATAGCCGCCGCCGTTTTCGCCGAAATTCCGCCTCACATCGCGCAGGTATACGAAACCTGGACGGTAAAGCTGAAAAGGGAAGACGCGGTCGTCGCCCTTGATAAATATATCGACAGCAAAGAGGTAGGCATCGACAAAAACGATATCGTGCCGGCGCTTTTGAAAAACGTCACGATGGACGACGGTAAAATTTACTCCATGCCTTTCAACAAAAGCATACCCGCTCTTTACTACAACAAAAGGCTTTTCGAAGCGGTCGGCCTCGATCCCGAAAAGCCGCCCGTCACATGGAACGATTTCATCGAGTACGGCAAGAAACTCACAACGATCGAACATAAAGGATTTTTATTTAACGAATATGTCAACTTCGAAGATTACGAAAAAGAGCACGGCGCCGGTTCCTTTCCGCCGCGCAGCCTTAAACCGGGACATACCGTGATCTGGGGAAACGCCTTCATATCCGATCCGTGGTCGTTCGAAAACTACATATTCCAGAACGGCGGCCGCATATTGAGCGAAGACGGCAAAAAGGCCGTCATAAACAGTCCAGAGGCCCTCGTCGCCGCCGATTACCTCGTCGATAAGATGAAAAAGCACCGCTTCGCGATGCGCACTTCGGGCCGCGAGCACCAGAACGAATTCATCGCGGAACGCGTCGCGATGATCGAGGGTACGATAGTTTCGAAGGTATTCATGCAGTCGAGCCTTCGCTTCCCGTTCGGAATGTCGACCATTCCTTATAACAAGATCAACACGTCCGTTCTTTCGGGCACGAACGTCGCCGTCTTCGCTTATTTCAGCGAGGCCGAAACGCTGGCCGCCTGGAAGTTCATAAAATGGTTCACCGACACCGATCAGACCGCTCGCTGGGGCATCGATACGACGTATATGCCGGTCAGAAAATCGGCGTACGAAACCGAGATGGTAAAAGAAGCCATTAAAAAAGATCCTAATATGAAGGTCGCGCTTACCATGCTTGAAAAAATCGATTTCGAGCCTCAGGTGGCCGCGTGGTTCGAGTGCCGCGCCATATTGGGTAAGGTGACCGAAGCGCTTGTATTGAGCAGCAAATCGCCGAAGCAGATACTCGACGAGGCCGTCGTCGAAATGAACGAGGTCCTCGAGCTCGAAGAACTTTAAAAATAAATATACGATAAAGGGGTAATCAGGTTAATGCAAGAAAAAGAATTAGTAAAAAGGCAAATCGTAAAAAAAATCAAGGCGGCGGGCGATATATTGATAACATCGCATATCATGCCCGACGGCGATAACATCGGTTCCGTATGCGCGCTGACGGGCGCGCTCAGGCTTTCAGGATACAAAGTGGACTGCGCACTTTTCGACGCGGTGCCCGAAATCCTGAAATTCCTTCCGGGCAGTTCCGATATCAAAAGGCTCGCCGAAATAGATAAAAAGTACGACCTGCTGATCGTTCTGGACTCTTCGTCGATCGAGCGGACCGGCGTGCCCGATCTCGGCAAATATTCAGATTTCGTTATAAACATCGACCACCACGTATGCAACGATAATTTTGGAAATATAAATCTGGTGCACACCAATTACAGCGCGACCGTCCAGATCGTGTTCGAACTCATCAAAAAGGCGCGCCTCAAATTCAATTCGGATATCGCCACCTGCCTTTACTGCGGCCTTATGACCGACACGGTAGGTTTTCAGACGTCCAACACCGACGAGAACGTGTTCAAAATGGCGTCGAGCCTGGTAAAATGCGGCGCCAGCCCGAACCACATCTCGCGCGAAATGTTCCAGAACAAGTCCATGAAAAATATCATTATCATAGGCAAGACACTATCTTCGCTCAATTTCATCGATAACGGCCTCATCTGCTGGGGAAAGATCGATCAGAAGACGATCAAAGAGGTCGGCGCCCTGCCGTCCGACTGCTTCGGCATAGTCAATCAGATGATCTCGATAAAAGGCGTTGAAGTGGCTGTTTTATTCAACGAACGCCCGGACGGCAAGACCATGGTCGATTTCCGCTCGAAAACGGTCATCGACGTCAACAAGATCGCCAACGCCTTCGGCGGCGGCGGCCATCTGCGCGCGTCAGGCGCCACCATAGAGGGAAATCTCAACGATATCATCTCCGAGGTCGTTAACTTCGCGGTGGGCCACATCAAAACCAACTACAACTCAGGCCTTATGAAAGGAACTAATACAATTGAATCGCACAGTTGCGGTAAGCAAAAGGGCGCAAAAGCGAATACAGTCGTTAAATCAGTGGGTATATAAAAGCGACCTTATAGACGCCGCGAAAGCGGCCGGTTCTATCGCCAACGGCGATATCGTCGATGTCACCGACGAAGACGGCAGATTTCTGGCTCAGGCCTATTTCAGCGGCCTTTCCCAGATATCGCTGCGCGTGCTTACCAGGCGCGCCCAGGATCCGATCGACGAAAATTTCGTGCGGGCGAGGCTTCTTGCCGCGCTCGACAGGCGCCGCAAACTTATTGATCTTAGCAGGATAACTATCGTGCGTCTCCTTAATTCCGAGGCCGATTTCGTTCCGGGGCTCGTGGTTGATAAATACGGCGATTACCTTGTGCTGCAGTCGCTGGCGGCCGGCGCCGAAAAGTTCATCGATACCGCGCTCGATTTTTACGAAAAAGAAACCGGGTGCCGCGGAATACTTATCAAAAACGATGCCCAGGTGAGAAAACTCGAGGGGCTCGAGATGTATTCACAATGGCGCGGCGAAAGCGCCTCCGGCCCGCTGCGTATCTTATCCGACGGCGTCCATTATATCGTCGACCTTGCCGGCGGCCAGAAAACGGGTTTTTTCGCCGACCAGAGAAAGGCTTACGGCCTCCTTGAAGGCCGCGTCAACGGCGGGGCCCTGCTGGACTGCTTTTCATACTCCGGCGCCTTCTCGATGAACGCCTTTAAATACGGCGCTAAAAGTTCCGTTATCGTAGACGTTTCGAAGGAAGCCGTCGAACTGGCCAGGGAAACCGCCAGGCTCAACGGCGTTTACGATAGGTGCGAATTCGTCTGCGCGAACGCGTTCGACTATTTGAAATACGAATCGTCGAAATACAAGGCGGCGTCAGGCAACGAGCCGCCCTTCGATTTCGTGGTCCTCGATCCGCCCACTTTTACCAAGTCGAAATCACATGTAGGGGAAGCCCTGCGCGGTTATAAAGAGATTGCCCTGCGAGCCGCCAGGCTCGTGAAGAACGGCGGTTTCATACTCACCTGCAGCTGCTCGTTCCACATCACGATGACCGATTTTTACGACTCGCAGTGCGCCGCCTTTTCCGACGCCGGCGCCGTAGGATATCTTGCGGGCGCGGGTTTCCAGGACGAACGCGACCATCCCGTCATATCTTCGATGCCCGAATCCCTCTATCTTAAATATTTTATTTTTCAGATGAGCAAATGAAAATACATGATACACTTCGCTGGCCGGGCTTATTAAATATTAGTTATATATAATATTGTCCGGTTTTTAATTTCTTTGGGGCGTCGAAAAAATATTAAATAGTTGAAAAAAATATGAAACTGTGTTAAAATTATCGATATGAGCGTTTTACTTAACGGCTCCGGCCGCGAAAAAAAGTTGTTGAACCATCGGGCTTACACGCAGGGCGAGATCATCGCCATATTCATCGTGTCAAGCCTGATCGTGCTGCTTTCGGCGGTCTACTGGCACCAGACGAGCACCGAAAAGCAGATAGCCGGCGTCAAAGACACCGTAAAGGCCGAGGCTAAAAAGGTCATGGACTCTCTGATAGCCGATATGACCAAATCGAAGAAGGGCTCGATGGAGGTCACTCCCGTGGGCAAAACCGGCGCCAAGGTCACTTTTCAGTATTTCGACAACAACACTTTGATGCCTATATTTTATCTTTTCGAGCGTCCGAAGCTCACCAGGCGCGTCAGGGGAAAAGACACAGTTGTCGGCGTCAACGTGACCGGCCTTAAGATCAACGAAGATTTCAACACCGGCGCGATGGACGTAGAAGTAGCGACGATGATCTCGAAAGACCTCGTTCATCCCGTGACGCACACCGAGCGCGGAAACTGCCGCATGATAGAACAGATTCCCGAGGACGTCAAGATCCTCACCGAAGACGGCATAGAACTCGAGGCAGAAACTTCCTCCGGCGACGAAGACGTGCAGTCGGCCACTCTCGATTATTTTACCGAATACGCCAACGCAAGTGTTGTAGAACTTAAAAAGCGCAAAATGAGCCTCGAATTCGATATCGACGGCCTGAAAAAGCGAGAGGCCGAAGCGAACAGCGAACTCACGACGCTTTCGCCCGGGATCAAAAACACCAGTTTTCCCCTGGTGCTGCCCGACGTAAAAGATATTTACGTGCTGGAACTGGCCGTGAAACGCCCTGCCATCGATCAGAAATACGTCGAAACGATGCACAAAAAGATACAGATAATCACCAATCAGGTCAAAATGAAGCAGGAACTCAAAGTCATCAATTCGATTTTAACCCAGAAAGACAAGAAATAACATATGCGCCGGCGCTTCCGGCGCCCGCATAAAAAGGTTTGGTTCAGTTATGGATAGGTTTAAAATTTATATCGGAATTAAACCGTTTTTTATTTTCGCCGCCGCCGTTCTTCTGGCGTGCTGCGGCTGTTTCGGCAATCAGGACGACGGCGCGCTCCAGGCGCAGCTGACCAATGATCCGGCGAGCACGGACGTTATTACCGGCGCCACCGGAACGCTCGGCGGCTTCGTGCTCAGCGACGCCAATAATAAATTCAACGCGCCTTCGCGCGCCATGGCCGCCGTCGATAAAGTGACGGTAACTCTTCTTGAAACGGGGCTTTTCACATATACCGACAGGTACGGATATTACGAATTTCCGGGACTCGCTCCCGGAAACTACACGGTTTTTGCCAAAAGAACCGACAGCGAGGGGCTGGCCTATATAAATTATTCTGCTGTCAGCGTTCGCGCGGGTGAAAAAACTCTTAATCCCCAGAGCATAGTTCTGAAAAAATCAGCATCCATATTCGGGCGCGTCGCCGCGTCTGACGGCGGGGCCGCCTCCGGTTTTATGGTTTCGCTCGAAAACTATCCGGCGGCCGCTCTCACATCCGACGGCGGCTATTTCATGCTAGATGCGGTGCCGTCGGAACAGGCCGTTTATTTAAGGATCGCTCGCGACGGCTATGCCGCTAAAAGATACGGCCCGGTGAACGCCCTCGAAAATAAGGTCTGTTCGATAAATGAGCTCATAACACTCGACCCCGACGCCTCGGCCGCGGGGACCATAAGCGGGACCACGGCGGACGATGTTACGGGCGCGCCGCTTGCCGCCGTTTTTATTAAACTTTACGAATCGACGGGCGGCGGAACCTTGATTTTATATAAAACCGCGTATGGCGACGGCTCCGGGTCTTTTTCGATCGGCGCGGCCGCCGGGAAAAATTATATCGTCGAATTTATCAGGCATGATTATTTCAACCAGACCAGGTCCGTCAGCCTTGCCTCGGGCGCAAATATCAGCTTGAGTATTATCATGAGTCGCGCCAGGAGCGGACTTTCCTATTATACGATAGCCGGCAGGGTCCGCGACGGCTCCGGAAATCCAGTGGCGGGAGCCGAGGTCCGCAGCGTGCCATACAGCGAACAGATCCTCACCGGCGCGGATGGCTCTTATAAAATAAACATTTCCGAAGGCATTTACGATCTTTACGCCGGCAAGCCCGGATACGCGGAAGCGACCGTGCGGGTTTCGGCATTCCCGTATGTCAACGTGCCCGCTGAAATTAATTTCACTCTCGTAAAGAGTAATTTTACCGCCCTGTACGCGCTTTCGGGAACTGTCACCGACGTCGACAACGCGCCGCTTGCCGCCGCCAAAGTTTCTATTGACAAAAACAACTTATATACTTATACTAATCAGGCGGGCTTCTATACGCTTCACATCGCCAGCGGAACTTATGAGATCAACGCATCGGGCGGCGCAGGGCTCGAAAAAACTATCGATTATTATATGGGGTTCGCGCCGCAGACGCTGAATATAAAGATCATAAAAAACTAAAAAATTAGAAAACGAGATAAATAATAATTAAAAAGATAAAAAGATAAAAAATTTTAAAATAAATTTAGAAAATAAAAAAATAAAAACGAAGAAAAAATATCGATAAGGGGATGAGGAAATGAAGAAAAATATCAAAAATGACTCGAAAGATTCGAAAAAAGTCGCGGCAAAGGGATACAGGGTCTCGTCGAAACTTATACACGGTCCCGAGCTGATGACGAAACAGTGGGATTTTTCGCATCACGTAGTGCCGCCGCAGTCCTCTTCGGTCACTTACGCCGTAAGTTCAGCCCAGCGCGGCGCTCTCGGCTTCATTCAATTCGCCAGCGACAAAGATGTCCACAAAACCCCAATCCTGATATATGACCGCCTCGAGGAGCCCAACCGCAACATGCTCGAAGAGCGTCTCGCGCTCGCCGAGGGCGGCGAAATGGCGATCGCGTTCACGACCGGCATGGCCGCCATATCGGCGATCCTGGGCGTGCTGACCAGAACGGGCGAGCATATAATCGCGCACCACACGCTTTACGGCTGCACTTACAGTTTACTTGCCAACTGGTTTCCGCGCGACGGCCGCGGCGTAACGTTCACCAATCTTTTAGATATCGAAAAAGTGATGCGCGAGATAAAAAAAGAGACGCGCGTTATCTATCTTGAAACTCCTTCCAATCCGATCCTGGAGATAATCGACATCGGCGAGCTGCGCAAGGCCGTCGATAAGATCAACGCCAAACGCAAAAAAGAAGAAACGATAAAAATAGTCGTCGACAACACCTTCGCTACGCCGTTCTGCCAGCGCCCCATCTCTCTGGGCGCCGACATAAGCCTGGCGAGCCTCACGAAAGGCATCGGCGGTTTCGGCACGGATATGGGCGGCATCGTAGTGGGGCCGAAGGAGCTTCGCCATCCGCTTATGATGTACCGTAAAGACTTCGGCGGAGTGCTCGCGCCCAAATCGGCATGGCCGACGCTTGTTTATGGCCTTCCGACGCTCGACGTCAGAATGCGAAAACAGCAGGAAACGGCCATGCGCGTTGCCAGTTACCTTGAAAATCATCCGAAGGTCGCCCGCGCCATCTATCCCGGTCTAAAATCGCATCCGCAGTACAAGATCGCCAGAAAACAGCTTATTGACTGCGACGGCAACTTCGCGCCGGGTTCCATGCTCTATTTCGTTCTTAAAGGCAAGCCCGCAGTAGCGTGGAAGTCCGGCTCCACGATAATAGATTATCTCGCCGAAAAATCGCTTGTAATAACGCTAGCCGTCAGCCTCGGCATGATCAAAACCCTCATCGAGCATCCTTCTTCGATGACGCATGCGGCGATACCCGTCGAAGAGCAGGAAAAATTCGGCATCGATCCGGGCGGAATAAGGCTTTCGATAGGCATCGAAGACTCCTGCGATATTTTAAACGACCTGGATACGGCGCTTAAGCTTATAAAATAATTGGCTCTTTTTTTAAAATTGGCGATTATTAGTTGAGAGTTGAGAACTGAGAGTGGAGAGTTTTTTTTAGAGAATAGTTAACAGAGAATAGAGAACAGATGTGGATTTTTTTATAATTAAAGCGGGCGTAATAAATATAAAAGTTTTATTTCTATTTGTCAAAAATCCTTTAGTTCTCCACTCTCCACTCTCCACTCTCCACTCTTAACTCTCCACTATAAAAAGCGGTTTTTACCCGCACATAATAGGACTGAACTGTAATAAAAAGGCCTCCGGATACAAATGATATCCCGGGGCCTTTTCATATTTGCCGGTCATATTGTTATAATTAATGGAAAGCAGTCAATAAGAAACCAGCAAAATTAATAGTTTTAACTTAGACAAGTTTGATCGATTCATAGAGATTCCGTGCTTATATATACAGTTATTTTATTTATCAAATAAATGTGATGGAATTTTCAACACGTTGTAAAATACAACACTTTTTATTTTTATTTTGTTGGCAAATCCAACGGTGATATTAAAACCGACATTATTAAAGGCGGCCGCCGATGATTGTTATGCTTGAAAAACAGAATTACAGGTCGTTGTGATGAAATCATCAGGATGTTCAATTTACGGCATGACTAATGCTATAAAAATGCTGACACTATTATCATCATTTTGAAACTTTTCCAACAATCGCTTCTTTGAACCCAAAAATATTTTTCAGGTCACAATGGTTTAAGTGTACGTACGGTAACGATTAAAGGGCTTTTCGTTAAGTGCCAACTTTTTGCAATGAAGCCGGATCGTTAACCGCGGCGCCTAAGGATGGGTGCCGCCCCTGAACATAAATAAAAATTAGCGGGGTGCGATTATGAAAAGAGAAAAAATATTCAACCGTAATAGAGTACATTTTTTTGCCGTTCTGCTGTGTTCCATGTTTTTATTCGCCGGATGCGGCGGCAATGACGACGGCGGCGGATCGGTGCTTATGAGTTCGGTCGGGCAGAGCGGCGCTGACATTGTCGCGCATTCCGCTCAGGCCGGCGGCGCTTCGCTTGCGGCACCTAACGCTCAGCAGGCTCAGGACAAGGCAGCTGCTAAAAACGCCGACAAGAACACGATATTTTTAAGCAAAACCTCCGACGAGATAATGTTCGTTTCCTCGCCGGCGGTTTATGATCTTTCTCAGATAACGGTTACTGCGCCGAATCCCGCCGGAAAACCGATCGACAGAACCGATTATCCGCACACCGAATGGACGCTTGTTTCAGGTCTCGGAACTCTCACCGGCAGAATTTACGCATCGTCGGCACCCGAAACTGCCGTTTTCAGAGCCATCTACAGCCACGGCGGCGAAGTCAACACCGCCGATTTCATATTGCGCGTTGTCGGGCTGGCATCCATTTCGATCGCTAAAACCTCCGACAGCCTTTCGGTGACCGCCGCCGGCCCCAATTTTTACGACCTCGCCGGAGTCGAAGTCACCGCTAATTATTCCAACGGCGTTTCTAAAAACGTAACTAACGATCCCGCAACCCTCTGGACGCTCGTTTCCGGCCAGGGAGTCCTGAATGGAAAAGTATATACCCCCGCATCCGCGCCTTCGACCGCGGTCTTCTCGGCCGCATACTCCGAAGCCGGCATCGTTAAAACGGCATCTTTCAGCCTTGCAGTTGTCGATCTTATACCTCCGTCGGTCGTTCTTTCAGATAACCATCCCGACGCCGTCGTTCAAAAAGGCGATGTCGTTGTCATAACAGCTACCTTTAACGATAACGACAGGATCGCCGAAGCCCCCGCTCCCGTAATATCGATCGGAAGCGTTATCGCCGGCGCGACCATGACCATGATCGACAATCTTCACTGGACCTACACATGGAACGTACAGCCTTCGGTTTACGGCCTTCAGCAGGTATCGGTTACCGCATTCGACGCCTCGGGCAATCGCTGCGCGCCCGCTACCGGAAAGACGGCTTATGAAATAAAGAACCAGGACCCTGTCAAATATGTTTATATGATGCAGCTGAACGGCATTTCTTATACATGCGGCGTCGCGGTCGATAATGACGGATATGTATACGCGACCAGCCAGGATCACTCGGTAAGAAAATTCTCTCCCGGCGGCGTTCTGGTGAAAAAATGGGGTTCGCTAGGCACCGGAAACGGTCAATTCTACTATCCCGGCGGCATAGCGGCCGGCCCGGCCGGCGAAATTTACGTCGCCGACGAATATAACAGCCGCATCCAGAAATTCGATTCCAACGGCAACTTCATTTTGAAGTGGGGTTCGCTCGGCACTGGCGCAGGCCAGTTTAACCGCCAGTTCGACGTTACCACCGACCGCCAGGGCTTCGTTTATGTGGCCGACAGAATGAACAACCGCGTTCAGAAATTCGACTCGAACGGCAACTTCATTTTCAAGTTCGGCGGTTACGGCTCAGGCAACGGCCAGCTCAGCCAGCCCCTTGGCGTAAAGGTCGACGCGTCGGGCAATATATTCGTCGCTGACTCATTCAACCAGAGGGTTCAGAAGTTCGACTCGAACGGTAATTTCCTTCTCAAATGGGGTTCTTACGGCGCTGTCGACGGCAAATTCAATCTTCCCAGCAGTCTGGCCATAGACGAAGCCGGCAACGTTTTAGTGGTGGACCATTACAATCACCGCATCCAGAAATTTGACTCGAACGGCAATTATCTGACTAAATTCGGCACTTACGGAAGAGGGGACGGCCAGTTGAGCGGACCTTACGGCATCGCGCTGGACGCGTCGGGCATAGTCTATGTTTCCGATTTTTATAACCATCGCGTAGTTAAGTTCGCTCCGGTTTTCTGATGCGAAGACGACAGGCAGGCCAAAAAACTATGAACTATAAACTGTAAATTATAAAATAAAAACCCGCTTCAAACTTATGTAAGAAGCGGGTTTTTATTTTAAGGCTCCGGAAGTAGGACTCGAACCTACAGCCTGTCGGTTAACAGCCGAATGCTCTACCATTGAGCTATTCCGGAACGATAACGTCACTTAATGACATAGATAATTATACTACAAGTCCATAACTTTGTCAAGATAAATTTCAGAAAAACGGAAAAATAATTATGAGAAATCGATTTTTCGTTGAATTTATAAAATTATTGTGATACAATAGTTTTCGACAATAATGGTCCCGCCTTATAAATTTTTAATAATTTTTTTCGATATGATATATACAGTTCGAACGGCGTTCGAATCTATTTGCCGCGAAAATAATTTTTGATTTATAAAGTGGGAGAAAGAAATGCAGAAATCAGCGACTATGACGATCACTACTACTATGCCGGCTTCCGCCAGGACCGACTACGCCAGGTTAATAAAAAACAGCGAGGAGATTCTTTTAAACGAAGATTCGACCATCGTTTACGGCGCGGATATGAGCGGGCACACCACATTTAAAATAGGCGGCCCCGCCGATGCGTTCATCGAGGCGAAGACGCCCGAGGCGCTCATCAAGGTTATTTCCGGCGCTCGGGCGTCTAAAATACCTTATTTTATACTCGGCGGCGGTTCAAACCTTTTAATAAACGACAACGGAATTCCCGGCATCGTCATCAAAAACCGTTATAAAAATATCACCGTTTTAGATCCTGCGAATTTCAGCTATCTGCTTCCAGCCATGACGCCTGAAGAGGCCGCTAAATCGGTTTTTCTTCTGGCCGGCTCGGGTACGAAACTCTCCGAGATCGTCAATTTCGCCTGCGATAACGGCCTTACCGGCTGCGAATTCCTGGCCGGCATCCCCGGAACGTTCGGCGGCGCAGTTTACGGAAACGCCGGCGCGTACGGCAAGGGGATAGGCGACCTTCTCGTTATGGCGAAACTCATAGACGGCGCGAGTTCTATCGCCTGCGTGGAACGCGACTACTTTAACTTCGATTACCGTACCAGCCGCCTCAAATCAACGCACGAGTTCCTGCTTTCGGCCGTTATCAGGCTGAAGCGCGGCGATGCGAAAAAGGTGCTGACCGACGTCGATAAGATAATAACCGAGCGCCACCTCAAGCACCCGCCCGAATATGTAGGCTGCGCTGGTTCGTACTTCAAAAACGTGACGCCCGTGACGCCGAACGCACGCAGGATCGCGGCGGGATATTTTCTCGAACTCGCCGGCGCCAAAGAAATGAAGCGCGGCAACGCCGAGGTTTATTCGAAGCATGCTAATTTCATAATCAATCCGGGCGGGGCGACCGCCGAGGAAGTCCGGGCGCTGGCGACCTCGCTCAAGTCGAAGGTGCTTGAAAAATTCGGCCTGCTGCTCGAAGAAGAAGTGCTGTACGTGAAATAAGCTGCCGACTCATTAAGCCGTCGGGCAAAAACATCGGAAAACACAAAGCATAAAGCATAAAACAGAAAAAAATGAAAAATAAAAGGGCCGTCCGTTATCGGGCGGTCCATTTATTTTTGGTTGTAAATAAAATTATTATTAAGATTTACATTTTCGTTGGTTAGCTGCGGTCTTATGGCGCTATTTCGCGGCCCTGGTTACGGGGATCTTTCAGCAGCCGGAGGCGGCGCAGACCATAATGCACGAGCCGTCGTTGATGGCTTTGAGGCCGAGGCGGGCGCACTCGCAGATCAGTTCGTCGTCGTAAGCGCCGGGCTGGAACCAGGCGATCTCGACGCCTTTTTTAACCGCGTCAGGAAGCATTTTAAGGGCGATCTTCGGCGGCACGACGAAGTTGACGAATTTCACGTAATCGGGAAGCGATGCGATATCTTTGTAACAATCGACGCCTTCTATCGCGGTTTTGCCCGGATTGACCGGAATGACCTTAAAACCCTTCGCTATAAGGTTTTTAAGTATTATATTTCCGTATTTTTCGGGATTGTCGCTCGCGCCGATGAGCGCGAAAACTCTGGCGGAAAGGAATGTTTTGATCAATTCTTCGGTCATGACGCGTCCTTTTTTCATCGCTGTGATGGTGTTGTGGAATATATGAAATATATTGAATATTCGAATTATTTAATATTTAATTTATCGAATTTAACTTTCTGCTCTTTCGATTTGATAAGCTTTTCGATCTCTGCGCTCATCGTTTCGACGCTGTCGTTTGCGCCGATGTAGCGCACGCGGCGTTCGGCGGGATCTATTACGAATATCGCGGGAATGCCCTTGACGCCGTATTTCTGCATACCGCGTCCGGTTTCGTCGATATAGACGTTCCAGCTGACCTCGGGATAGGCCTCCAGATATTTTTTGATTTTTTCAGGTTTTTCGTTGTAGGAAACGGCTATGATCTCGATATCTTTTTTATATTTTGAATATATTTTAGCGAGTTTCGGCCTTAATTCTGAACAGTAAGAGCACCAGGTGGCGAAAAATTCAAGCACTACGATCTTATCTTTCGCTATAAGGTTGGCTTCGTTGAGGAACGAAGTCGACGTTCCGTCGAGCATTTTTATCTCGAAGCTGGGGGCTTCGACGCCGACCATCATGGTGTTGCCCTGCAGCCAGTCGAGGGTTTTGTAGAGCAGTTCCGAGCGGTTACCGGCACCGTTTATGTTCTCGAGTCCGAAACCGTAATAGCAGGCGCGGAAAGAGCAGGTCTGAAGTTTCATGGCGGCCGGCATGGTCTTTGCGGCGTCGTAATATAATATGGGCTCCACGTTGTCGTAGGGGATCAAAACGTCGCAGGAAGCGAAGTTCTGCGCGCCGTCGCCGCCGGTCGAAAGCGTGAGGCCGTTGGTTATGAAATCGTTATTTACGCCGTGCAGCTGCCCGGCCGCGTTATTTTTATTCTGTATGTCTATTTTGAGATAGCTCATCATCGGAGAGCCGTAGAACTCTTCGCCCATGTTCTGGCCGATGAGCAGCACCGCGCCGCCTTCGCCCATGAAATCCATGACATCGCTCACTTCGTTCAGGTTGAGCTGCGATTCTTTTTGATAGCGGTCGTTGACTATTCTGACTATGGTGCCGCGTCTGTATTCGACGAACTTGGCTATGGTGGCGGTGCCGGAAGCCTTCATATCCCACAGGTCGTATTTAACTCCCGCGTCGGCGAGGGCTTTTGTATAAAAGGTGCTGTGAAAATCGGCCGCGTCGTATAAGACGATCAGGACGGGTTTGGCCGCCCATTGCGCGTAAACAGGCGAAGAACAAATATTAGTTATAAATAATATACTGATAATAAATATACTTTTTATTAATAAAGTCCCGTTTTTACACATACTTTCACACTCCGCTGTTCTGGTGGATTTATTTTGTCTTAAATATTATACCTTAAAAAAAATTTTAAGTCAATAGCGCTGGCGATAAAATTTTCGAGGCTGCGATAAAGCCGTAATGAACGCGTCCTGGCTTTATTTCACCAGTTCCGCTTCCACCGCGGCGGCTTTATTGACCTCCCCCATGACTTTTTTCGGATCGATCGATTCGAGATATTTTTTGAGGTTGCTCCAGATCGTATGAAAACCAAAATTGTGCATTTCGCTCATGGCGTCGCTCATGCTCCAGCCCTCGACGGCGGCGCGGTAAATGGCGCACATCGTGCCGGTTCTGTCGGCGCCGTGCTGGCAGTGAACGAATACGGGCTGATATTTGGGGTTTGTGACTAATTTCAGGAAATTCACCACATATTCATCTCTGAAATCCCAGGTATAGATGCTCATTCTGCTATAATAGAGGCCCAGGCCGGCGAGCATCGAGCGGTCCGAATGTAACGCCCTGAGGCTTATGACCGTTTTCACGCCCATCTTTTTGAGCGCCGCGAATCCTTCTGCCGTCGGCTGTTCGCCGCGGTATAAAACTTCGGAGACTTTCGCGAAGTTTTTAAGGCCGTTTATGTCGTTTCTGGGAACCGCGAATTTCTTCGCGCTCAATGCCGTTTCGGCGGTGCCGGCCAGAGCGGGCGTTCCAGACGCCGGCGCAGCGGGGCTTGAAGCCTCCGGAGCGGCCGAAGCCCCTGGTTTTTCAGAGGAAAGTGTCGTTTTCGCGGACGGTTTATCAGCTGCGGCGTGGGCGGCGGCATAGCCGGAAGAGAAGGCGGCGAGCGAAAGCGTGAAAACGATCAGGACTGCGGTCGCCGTTTTAAACGGGGAAATATAATTTTTAAACATGATACCACTCCAATTAATTGATTATTTTTAAAATAATATATCATTTTATCATATAAAAGTAAATGGTAATATCGCAAAACGCGTTCCTTTTTAAAGTCAAGGGAGCGGATACCGGATAATTTTTTCGGGGACGCGTTCGAGAATCCCTCCCCAAATTTTTCCGTCATCCCTTGAACATCATTTTTTACCCGCACGAAATTATTAAGACGTAAAAATTCTGATATAAAATTGTTGACAGCCGGACTTTTTTATTTTATAATGAACGCGAGTTCATTTAATGGCCGCCTTTCTTTCGGCGGGAAGAATTAAGAGAGCCTTTTCATTTTTTAAATAATAAAACCAGCGCTTTGACGCGAATGTATAAATTCGTGATTTTTTTTGCCGATAATAAGGGCGAGAGCGAATTATTAAAATCGTCAAAAACGCTCAAATTGCTTGAAAAAGGCTCCTCCCGCCCGAAAACATAAAACGGCGAGGCGGGCTTCGCGGTTGTATAGTAAGCAAAAACATCAATTATAAAAAGGGGAGATTTATGAGTACTTATTTACGGAAAAACAAAAGGGGTTTATCGTTAGCGGTTACCGCGCTGTTTTTAATCTCGGTCTTCATGCCTCTGAGCGACGCTCAGGCTTTCAATAAAGACGCCATTGAAGAGATGAAAGTTAAATTGAACTATAAAAAAGACGCCGCGGCGGCTGAAGCGCCGGTTCAGGCCTATAATGCTCCCGCGCCCGAGGCAAAGCAGCCCGCTCAGGTTCAGACTCCCGCTCAGACGCCGGCTCCGACAGCTTTTAGCGCCGAACCGCTTGCACCCGTCCAGACCGCGTCGGTAACGATGATCGAAAATCAGCAGGCTGCTGCGCTTCCCGCTCTGCCCGAAGAACTCAACCTCGTCGGCAGCATCAATTTCGCGCTCGAAAACAACCGCAATATAAAATCGGCTGAAAAAGGCATCAAACTCGCCGACATCAAAATCAGAGAAGCCAAATCGAAATACGAGCCGCAGCTTTCATACCAGGGCGTCGTTACGCGCATGGACCGGGCGACCGTTCTCAGTCTCGGCGCGATGAGCGTTACCATGACAAACAACGTTTTACAGGACCACAAGATCAATTATTCGCAGGCTTTATACACTTCCAACCGCGTCGAATACGGCAAGCTCATGGCTGAAAAATACAAGGAAGCGGCCGTTTTCGCCGTCGATTCCGCCCGCGTGAACCTGGTTTACATGGTGAAGAAAGGATTTTATGACCTTCTTCTCGCGAAGGAATTCGTAAAAGTGTCGAAGGAATCGGTCGAACTGATCGCAGCCCACGTGCAGACCGTTAAAAACCGTTTTAACGCAGGCACCGCATCTAAATTCGACCTTCTGCGCGTTGAAGTGCAGGAAGCAAACACCAAGCCTAATCTTATCAAATCCGTACACGGCCTTACCATAGCGAAGAACGCGTTTAATAACATCCTCGCACGTCCGATATTTTCGGATATCGAAATCGCCGGCGAGCTCAATAAATCGCAGATGCCCATGGTGGACCTTGAAAGCGCTCTTACGACCGCCATCGCCACCCGCGACGACATAAAGGCGTCGAAATCCGGCCTGGAAGCCGCTGACGCGGCGCTCAAACTGGCCAGGGCCGGCAATAAGCCGACCGTTGGGCTGAGCGGCGTTTACGACAAGGCGTTAGGCCAGTCCATGCCGGTCGATAAATTCAACGAAACATGGAATATGAGCGTGGTCGCGCAGGTGCCCATCTATGACGGAAGTACCACCAGACATTCCGTTGAATCCGCGTCGACGACCTACGAACAGAAAAAGATCGATTTCGAACAGCTGATCGAAAACGTTAAACTGGAAGTCAAGGTCGCCCATCAGGAGCTCATCCAAGCCGACGAACTTATAACCGCATCCGAAAAGAACGTCGAACAGGCCAAAGAAGCGTTTTCTATCGCGCAGGTCTCATACGACAACGGCCTGAACACGAACCTTGAGATCATGGACGCCCAGCTCGCGCTCACTCAGGCTAAAACCAACTATTTCCAGTCGCTTCACGACTACGCGGTCGCCTTCGCCAAACTCGAAAAATCGATGGGCATAGCCAGAATCGCGGAATAATTTGCTGGAGAATATAGAACAGATAATGACAATAGAAAAAAATAACCGATAAAAAAACGGCGTCCGTTTTACCGGGCGCCGTTTTTTATATATTGATTAAGGGTATTGACTGATAAAAGGGCCGTGAATTTTGAGTCTTTACCGTGAGCCGGAAAATTGATTTACTGAAGTGCCATAATGCTATGCAGGCAAATGCGCAACGCGCATTTGTCTGCGAAAAGAACAGCAGGCAGGACATAAATTAAAGGCAATTAATAAACAAAATTAAAATTAAAGTCGA
>Ga0209212_1003842_pt1 | contig 19281 bp, 14 predicted proteins | sample RifGroC2_FD_183996 | JGI IMG/M metagenome (GOLD analysis project Ga0209212, IMG submission 183996) | Groundwater microbial communities from Rifle, Colorado, USA - Groundwater C2 (SPAdes) (version 2) | ecosystem: Environmental > Aquatic > Deep subsurface > Groundwater | place: Rifle, Colorado... | reverse complement strand
AACTTCAAACTACGGGGAACGCTGGGAGAACAATTTACCCAAGTAATACATTCGGCTTCAAATATAATTCAACCGGGTTTCTGGAATTCTGTAAAGATAATTACTGATGTTGATGATGAGGAAGGGTTACCAAAAGAATTTGCACTATACCAGAATTATCCTAATCCATTCAACCCGTCTACAACAATAAAATATGAATTGCCGAAAGAAGCATCAGTTATATTAAAAGTGTATAATATTTTGGGACAGGATGTGGAGACGCTGGTTAATTCTGTTCAGCTGGCAGGAAGATATGAAATTGTCTGGAATGCTTCAGGACTTGCAAGCGGCTTTTATATTTGCAGAATTGAAACCGGATCCGGTTTTGTTTCCGTAAAAAAGCTGGTTCTATTAAAGTAAATTAATAATAATGTAAATGTTAAAAAGTAGAGCGACCGGACTGGTCGCTCTACAACTTTCTAACTAATAAACTTGCTGAAATAATCTCCTAAATAATATGGCCATACAAGAATAGCCAGCACACCCTTCCAGAAGCTTAGCTGCAGAAAGCCTAATGTAAACAGCCAGCCAATTGCCCAGATGGGACCCATTACATCGACTTTTACTTTTGTTTTTTCGTTGCTCATTTGTAACCTCCTTAAAAGTAAAATATTTTTTTAAGAAAAAATAGCCGCGAGCTTTAGCTCGTGGACAAATTAAATAACAACTATTGGCTTTAGCCACAATTCCTGTAGAAATTTGGGCTAAAGCCCAATACTATTTCTCAGCAACTTTTCCACAACTTAAAGAGTCTGTTGCATAACTATTTTGTCGATCCTCTACGAGGATCCGTTTTACTTTGTTCATACTTTTATTACAAAAATTGAACATCTACAATGTTCTTTTATAGTTTTGACCTCGTAGAGGTCAAATTATTGTAAAAAAGAATAAATCAAAAAAAATTAATCCTCGTAGAGGATTTATAAATTTAATCAACAGAGTTTTGCAACAGAGTCTAAAAGTCGTGGCTATTCAAATTTTTAATCAGAAATAAAACCAAAGAACTAATGAAGCACTTCTCTTTCACAATTTTTACAATAATTATTTCCTTTTATATCTACTTCCTCAATGCTGGTTGAAGAGTGCATTACACAATCCCAGTCAGCACAATGTTTTAGACCGAAGTTATGTCCAAGCTCGTGAAAAATTTCTTTCATTGTTCGTTCTCTTAAAAGATTTTCATCTGTTCTTTCATAATAAAATTCTTCATGCAGCCTGCAGACGGAAACTATGGAATGTTTTCCATTCAACTGTGCTTCGCCAAAAACAAAAGTAAGAACGGGAATATAAAGATCGACATCCGTTAAAATTAAAACTTTTCCATCCAGATTATTAGTCTTTTTTATTGCTTCCGATATTATCTGAGTAGAAAAATATTGTTCCCTTTCCTTGGAAAATGCTTCATCAATATTAAGATCAACATTAATCGTTTTTACCCCATCCTTAAATTTATGAGAGAGCTCTTCTACAACTGAAGATAACAATGTTGTGTTTGAAAATTTTACGGGCGTTAAATATATGCTCATTACTGGTTGATCTGTCGCAAGCCATATTTATTAATTTTGTTATATAGTGTGACCCTGTCGATCTCAAGTATATGAGCTGACCTTGAAATGTTCCAGTTATTTTCGCACAGAACTTTCAGAATATGTTTCCTTTCAATTGCTGAAAGACTTTTACCGCTCGCATCGTCTTCAACGTTATTTGAAGAAACATGGAAAGGCAGGTTTTCTACCTTAATAGAATTTTCTTTACCTACAACTACTGCCCTTTCAATTGCATTTTCAAGTTCTCTCACATTTCCCGGCCAATCATACTTTATCAGAAAGTCCATTGCATCTTTCGATATACTATTTATCGGTTTATTCATTGAAGTAGAGAACTTATTTAAAAAGTAATGAGCCAGAAGAGGAACATCCTGTCTTCTTTCTCTTAAAGGAGGAACAATAATTGAAAAAACATTAAGCCTGTAGTAAAGATCTTCACGAAACTTGCCGGCTTTCACAAGGTCTTCAAGCGGTTCATTAGTAGCAGTAATAACTCTGAAATCACTTTTTATTAATTGATTACCTCCCACACGGCTGAATTGTTTTGTTTCAATTACTCTCAGCAGTTCAACCTGCATCTTCGGAGAAACCGAACCAACTTCATCCAGGAAGATTGTTCCGCCGTCAGCCATTTCAAATTTTCCTTTTCTTTTAAAATGAGCACCCGTAAAAGCTCCTTTCTCGTGACCGAATAATTCACTTTCAAGAAGTGATTCTGCAAGCGCACCGCAGTTAACAGTAACAATCGGAAAATATTTTCTTTTACTGTTAACGTGAATTGCTTTTGCAACAAGCTCTTTTCCCGTTCCGCTCTCACCGCGAATCATAACTGTTGTATCTGTTGGAGCAACGGTATAAATAAGATCAAAAATTCTTTCCATCTGCTGGCTTTCACCAATCAGGTTATCGGGTTTTATTATTTCTTCAAGCTTTTCTTTCAGTTGTTCATTTTCAATTTTCAATTCACGCTGTTCTACTGCTTTTTTTACAAGATGCGCCAGTTCATCGGGATCAACAGGTTTGGTTATATAATCATAAGCACCATCTTTAAGAGCAGTAATTGCAGTTGGAACGGAAGCAAATGCAGTTATAAGAATAACAATTGCGCCGGGGTCGCTTTCTTTAATTTTTTTCAGTAGTTCAAGTCCGCTCATCCCGGGCATTTTCATATCAAGAAGAAAGAGATCAAACTTTCCCTTATCGAATTTCTTTAATGCAGCTTCTCCACATTCGGCTGTGTCTACCACGTATCCTTCTTCTTCAAACCAGTGGAAGAGAGATTCCCTTACTATTCTTTCATCATCAACTATAAGAATTTTTGCTTTACCGTTCATAATTAACTCACAAGTTTAATGGTAATTCAATTTTAAATGTTGTCCCCTTATCGGATGTTTCTTCAACAAAAATTTTCCCGCCGTGACCTGTTATTATTCCATAGGTAACCGCCAGTCCTAAACCTGTGCCTTGTGCGCTTTCTTTTGTAGAAAAGAATGGTTCGAAAATCTGGGGAAGATCCTTATGAGAAATTCCCGTACCTTCATCTTTAATTCGAACAGCAAGAAAATTATTTTCTTTATTTACTTTGATTGTTATTTTACCCGGGTTATGCATTGCCTCAATTGCATTCATAAACAGGGCAATAAAAGCCTGGTGGATTTTCTGTGGATCACATAAAATTATATACTCATCGTTTTCATATTCTTTAACGAGAGAATGCCCGTACATTTCGAGGTGATGGTCGATTATTGTTATGCTTTTATCAATAACTGAAATAAGATTTTCCTTAACGAGTTTTTCTTCGCCTTTATGGGAAAATAAAAGAAGGTCTTTAACGATTCTGCCGCAGCGCGCCGTTTCTTCTGAAATTAAATCGAGATATTTAATAACCGAAGTGACATCTCCATTTCCATTTGACAACTTAAGTTTTTTGGAAATCAATTTGCTGTAGGTAAGAATTCCTTCGAGAGGATTATTCAACTCATGAGCAACTGTTGCAGAAAGTTTACCGAGCGATGCAAGCTTTTCAATCTGGTTTACCTGACTGTAAATATTCTTTAATTCTTCAGTCTTTTCATTTACTTTTTCATTTAAAGTTCCAGACCAGTCTTTTATTTCGTTATACGCTGCATTAAGCTTGGATGACATTTCATTAAAACGCTTTGCCATTTTGCCAAGCTCATCATTTGAATCTACGGGAATTCTGTAATCGAGATTACCTTTACCAAGTTCCTCAATCCCTTTTGATAGTTTTCTCATTGGCATATTTACCAGAAAAACAATAAAGACTCCGCAGGCTACAGCAGTTACAATTGTAATGATTGCGGAATTAATTATAGTTGTTCTGGTCGTTTCCGCTTTCATTAAATCAAGCTCATTTAATGAAACCATTACATCAAGTACGCCGAGGAACTGTATTTTCGGTGGATGTGCATGACAATTTGCCGATGAGCAGTCTTCTTCATTATAAATGGGATTAATTAAACCTAATATCCTCTTATTATTTTGTGTAGAAAAAATTCTCATCTTATCCTGTGTGCTTATAATGTTAAGAGGAACACTTGCATTATGGCAAACTATGCAGGCTTCAGCAGTCAGGTCTACCTGCTTGTTAACTTCTGTAGAGTCAGTGGAAAAAATTATTGTGCCTTGTTTATTGTAAATCCTTATTCCCCTTACGCCTTCTTCAGTACCAATAGTATTAATAATCTGATGAACATCTTCTCTCCTGTTTAAAAGCATGCTGTAACGTGTTGATTTTTTAATCACCTCACTAATATTATAAGCATGCTTAAAGCTGTTGTTTGTTATATATTCATCAAGATTGTTAATTAAAATGTAGGTATAAACTGAAAGGATACAAATCAGAATTACCGAGATGGATATAATTAATCGAAAACTAAGCCGGTTCCATAATTTCGTTTTCACTACAACTCCCCTGCGTAACTGTCCGAAACTTAGAGAAACTATTTATCAGTCACAAGAATATTTGACAATTCCCAATTATTAACATTTTTAATAACTAATCATTAACAGAGTTTTTTTTAATTATAATTCACTTTTACGATAAATCTATACTGGTTTTACCATATCACTAATTTATTTCACAATAATATTTTTTTCTGAAGGTGCGATCACTTCACCAATGCAGGCAGCAGATTTTAAACCGTTGTTGTGTAATTCTTTAATAATATCATTCGCATATTTGGGTGGAACTGTCATTAAGATTCCGCCTGAAGTCTGAGCATCAAGCATTATCATTTTATAATTGTAATCTATTTTTTCAAAAAGACAAAACTCCTTAACAAAGTCCATATTCCTAAATGCAGCACCCGGTATGCAGCCCATATCTACTAAATCATAAGCCCCTTTTAATAAGGGCACGGATTGGCTGTTAAAACTAAGTGTAGCTTTGCTTGCCAAAGACATTTTTAAAGCATGTCCTAATAAACTAAAACCGGTAATATCCGTGGCACATTTGATCCCGAATTTTTGCATCATTTCGCAAGCGTGATTATTTAACTGCATCATCGTAAAAAGTGCTTCGGAATAATCATCTTCGGAGACTTCACCGATCTTTTTACCGGCAGTTAAAATACCTGTACCTAATGGTTTGGTAAGTATTAAAATATCCCCTTGTTGTGCATTTGAATTTGTAATTACCCTATCCGGGTGGACAATCCCGGTTACCGCCAGTCCATATTTCAAAGTGGAATCATTTATTGTATGACCTCCAACAATTAAAGCTCCTGCTTCTTTAACTTTATCAAATCCTCCTGCAAGTATATCTGAAAATACATTAAGTGGAATTTTTTCATCGGGAAACATCATCAGGTTTAATGCTGTAAGCGGAATTCCGCCCATAGCATAAACATCGCTTAATGCATTTGCTGCTGCTATCTTTCCGAAACAATAAGCGTCGGAACAAATTGGAGGGAAAAAATCAACTGTTTGTATTAATGCTATGGAATCAGAAATTTTATATACTCCGGCATCATCGTGAGTGTCTATACCTACAAGCAATGCCGGGTGTTCAACCTTTGGAAGGGTCAATAAAATTTCAGCAAGCTTTTGAGCAGGAAGCTTTGCAGAACAACCCCCGTTTTCTACTGATTCAAGCAGGTCATATTTTTTCTCTTTTCCCATAAACGATTGCAAATTAATTAAGGTGAAACGATATGATGCGCCTTGGAGAGAGCTGTTAAAATATCATAAGCATTTGAAACTGTCCCTACTCTGATTTTTTCTTTAACATCGTAGTATTCAACGCAGTTACCGCAAATTAAAATTTCTATTCCAAGAGATTCGAGATGTTTTATATTTTCCAGCACAGGCGAGCCTTCAAGCACAAGGTTTACACCTTTATGATAAAATATAATCTTCTCGGGCAAGGGATTAATTTCTTTTATCGTTTCAAAAAAACCTTGAGTAAGCATATTCCCGAGTTCGTCATCAGCAATTCGTTCATTCTTAAAGACGTAAACATGTTTCCCTTTTGTTAGCGGAACCTGGTAGACGGGTTCTTCAATTTCTTTTATTTGTTCGGAACTAAGTTTTGTAATAGTCAACTTATAAGTCCCGCTTTCCTCAGTGCATTCTGCTTTAGCATAATTATCAGCTAAGAATCTTTCAATATTATTTTTAGCTGTTACATTATCAATTAAAACTTCCATTTGTTCACCAACATGAAGTTTAGATAAACTCTTCTTCGTTAATATTAAAGGTTTGGGACACAATAGTCCTCTTGCGTCTATTGATTTCCCTACATTGTGGGATTTTACTTCCTTCACATTTTTACCTCACATAAAAAAAATTTCAAAAAGAGTATTTATAAAGCCACGGTTCTGATAGAATCATTACTATTTATATAAGTTTTTATCATTTAAAAGACCGATTTCGTAACAAATTCTTCATATCTCTGTTTATACCAATTTCTTCCCTTATCTGTTAAAAATCTCAGATCACCATCACGGAAAATAATTCCTTCCCTGTCGTATTGAGCAAGAAGCAAGAGGCATATCTTCCTGTTTCCTTTAACCAGGTCTCTGAATTGAGCAACCGTAATACCATTATCATCTATAAGAAATTCAAGAAGAATTTTTCTGCAGTTATCTACTATATCCTTACATAGATAATTATTATCAATATTGTAGAGCCTTCCCTGCCTGACTAAATATAAAATTATCTGGTTAAGCTTTTCTTCGGTGATACCGAACTTATATGCTTTAGGAATTAGTTCGGACATTAAAGGAGTATTCATCGCATAGTTCTTATGAAAAACCTCAACAAATTTTATATGCTTTTTGTCTTCATCTGTCAGCTTAACAGTGTGCGTTTTCACTATCCAGGTGTCGGCTGACTTTTTCAGCATGTCATCTTTAATCATATTATCAAGCAAACATTTCATAAAACCTTCAACAGAAGGATTTCTGTTTACCCCAAAAACACCCATCAATTCTTCAAAAGTTTTTCCTTCTTCATCTAATGGATTTCTCTTATGATAATTTTCAATGCTCTTAATTATTCTTTGTTTTACACGGTTCACTAAATCGGAACTCATCAGGTAAACAGTATCGTCTTCCTGAGAATTATAATATGTTATATCATCCGGCAATGTGCCCGCAAAAAAGTCTGTAATTTCACTTAAAGGTATATTCAGATTAAGTACAATACATTCGAGCGTTACAGGTAAGCGGTTTTTTCTTACCTCAGCAGCAATTACCTCAGTAAGCCTGCCTCCGGAAATACTCTTTAACTGGGAAACGAGTTTTTCTGTTCTTCTCCGGTGATGCAGCGGATGCGGATCAATTATTTCCCCCCCTCCTAAAGTCATATCACCAGACGAGTTTCTAATAATAAATTTATCTCCGGCTCGTGCAATAAAAAGTTGATCTAAGTGTATTTGTGCCAGAGCAGATTCACCGCACTTCAGGTTGTCGGCATCAATGAGATGAACCCTTGCCTGAGATTCATATGTTCCTGATAAAAATATTACATTTGACCATAGATTAATCTTTTTACTATTGCTTATAATTTTTATCCTGGCATCTATCATTTGTGTAGGATTAATTATCCTGTCGCAAAGAACCATTCCTCTTCTGAATTCTTCTTTCTTAAGTCCTGATAGATTTATCGCAGCCCTGTTGCCGGCGGAAACCTCCTGCACTTCCTTACCATGTTTTTCCAGTCGTTTGACTCGTAACTCCTTTTCACCCGGCTGCAGATAAATTTTATCTTCAACTTTTAAGCTGCCGCTTAACACCGAACCGGTTACTACTGTCCCAAAGCCCGATACGCTAAATATTCTGTCTATAAACATTCGGAAGGCTCCATCTTCACTTCCGCCTGTACCTGCAAGATTTAATTGTGAAAGATAATCTCTTAATTCACCTATGCCTTCACCGGTTTTTGACGATACTTTGAAGACCGGACAATCCTGGAGAAAAGTATTTTTAAGAAGTTCATTAATATCCTCTTCAACAATCATCAACATTTCTTCATCGGCAAGATCTGCTTTGGTTACAACAACAATTCCTGATTTAATTCCGAACATTTGCATTATATGAAGATGTTCTAGGGTTTGAGGCATAACACCGCTGTCGGCAGCAATAACAAGCATTACGAAATCTATACCGCAGGCACCGGAAATCATTGTGTTTATAAAATCTTTATGCCCGGGAACATCAACTATCCCTATACTAATGCCACTGGGAAAATCAATATGTGCGAAGCCAAGATTTATAGTAATTCCCCTGATTTTTTCTTCAGGATGAGTATCACAGTCTATTCCGGATAAAGCTTTTATTAAAGCAGTTTTTCCATGGTCAACGTGTCCAGCCGTTCCCAGTATAAAATGGGTTTTTATTTTTTCATCTTTCATTGAGCTTCAGGTTATATCGTTATTTCCTTTTTCCACAACTATAGCAATATCCCCTATGAACACAAATAGTACCGCCACATTCAGAACAAGACCATCTTATTTTTTCATTTCTAATAAATTTTCTTATACCATTTTTTTTAATGTTTTCAAGATTTTCGATCATGCTCATGTTGTATTTAGCTCGATATCTTTTATCCAAATGTTTTAAATTTTTACAGGGAAAATTGTTACATCCAAAACAAAACTTTACTTCACCCTTTTGAATAGCTTCGCAGTTTTTGATTCTGCATCTAATAACGCTAATGGCTTTATTGGTATCTGTTGCCCTGCAGCCCGGGCATTTATTTTTGTCTCTTAAATAAGCCATGCAAATGCCGCAGCTCATCCCGCAAGGAGCAATAAGTGATATTTTATTTAACGATCTCATAGTTAAAATGTTACGTTTAATCCTACAACAAACACACGGCCCATTCCCGGATAACCTAATTCTTCTTCAAAATATTTATCTGTGATATTGCTTGCTTCAAAACGTAATTTTAAAAACTCAAAAACCTGCTGAGAGATATTTATATTGTGAACAGCATAACTGCCAAGATCTTTAGCCAGCATATATGTAATTCTTTTATCAAGATAATTGAACTCATAATTAAAGCTCGTATTAAAATTAGTTTTAATTGATAATGCGAAACGCAGCTTATTCGCAGGAACTTCTTCTATAATTTCTCTTATTGAACCGGGAGAACCCAGATGACATAAACTTATTTCGGTGTACAGATATTGATTAAAGTTAAAGACAGAACGTACTTCTATTCCCTGTAGGTTTGCATCGGAAATATTTTTATAACGGTAAGAGCTCGATGTCCTGTAAATAAGGTTTTTCAAATCATTATAGAAATAAGCAAATTGAAATGAGAGATTAGGATGCTCATTATCAAACAGGTGGAACCATTCAAAACCCACTTCAATTTTATCAGCTTCCTCAGGTTTTAAATCAGGATTGCCCGATGTTTGACTGTAAAGATGATGAAGCGCTGGCACACGTACAGAGTTTGCATAACTCAAATACGCCCGAAGGTTCGCCAGGAGAGTATGACTTACACTAATCATAGGAGAGACTTTATTTTTTAACTGGCTGTTTTCTCCTTTAAACAATATTAAACTTAGTCCCGCAGTAATTTCCGTTTTCTCGAAAAGCTTGAAGTAATCCTGTACAAATAAATTCCCGCTATACGTAAAGTTAGTCTCCCAGGCTTCGTCAATATCAGGTTGTTTATTCATCAGGTCTCTTTTAAAATTTATACCCGAATGGATTTGATGAGAATCAAAAAGAGTCAACTTTCCTTCAATTGAACTTCCTGCTGTCCAGCTTTCGAGATAAGAATCCCATAAGATTTGATCGCTACGCATTTCCTTGTTCAAATAATCTATCAGGCGGTCATTGTATTCATCAACATAAAGAATTGTTTTAAGCTCAAATAAAGGACTTAGTTTCCATTGCCCGCTGAATGCAGCACTATATCTTTGCCAATCAGGAAATTTTCTGTAGTATGGAGAATCCCAGCTATAAATAGTAGAGGGAACATCTTTCTTAGCCCAATGATACCCGAAAGAAAAAGAATACAAATCCTTTCTCTCTGTCTGGTAACCTATTTTTACATTCCCCCCTGCTTTGTGATAAAGACTATTGTCCCTCAGTCCTCCATCTTCAAGTGAAGTGGAAACAAAATTATCGCTGAGCTTATAACCCCGTGAATAATTTTCATAACCTGAAATCCAGTAATTTAAATTGTCTATTTGTCTGCTATGATTAAGACTCATCTTCCGGAATTGATAATCGCCAATGCTAATATCAAAAACAGTTTTGGAAGTTTCGAATCCATTTTTAGTAATTATGTCTATCACTCCTCCCATATTGTTCATTCCATAAGCAACTGAAGATGGACCTTTAACAATATTAATCTTAGCTATGTTATCCACTGGAAGCATTGATAAATCGACTTTGCCGTAATAACCGGGATTTATAGGACATCCATCTACAAGCACCAGAACATCCCTTGCAGGAAAACCTCTTATTTTTGTTTGGGTCTCCGCTTTAGTACCGGAGGTTATTGTTAATCCAGGATCAAACTTCAGTAGGTCGGCGGTTGTAACCACATTCCGATTTTCAATATCTTCAGATTTGAATTCAGTCAATCTGGAAGGACTGTTAAGACCTTTATTTCCATACAAAACTATTTCTTCAAGCTCATAAGCATATACCGCTGAATCTGAAACAACAATTTTTTTTACCTGTCCGAACATGTAATTAAAGGTATAAAGGTATATAGATAAAAATGTATTCCCTATATCTATCATTCCATTACTCCATAGTCCGATCATTTAAGCAGAATTTTCTCCAGCACTTTAACCTTATATTTGCCGCCGCTTAAAGAAGTATCGGCAAACATTGTTTTCTCGCTTGATAGGAGCCAGTATCCTGTTTGAAACTGATCCCATGTCATATCTTCTGAAGGTCCAAAATTATCAAGCGAAAGGATATCATATTGAAAACTGGTTGGTGCGGTTATCATATATGCAACTACATCTTTAAGAGGAATTGCTTCTTCTAAATTGCCATCAGAATTAGTCACCTGTACCGGAGTAATATTTCTGAGTTCAACACAGAGAGTACTATCTGTAAAAGCAAGGTCAAACTTTCTGTAGATATAAATATGACTTGCAGATTTTACATTATAAGCACCAGCAAGGTCTATTTTATCATCAGGAAAAATCACTCGTCTACCCGATGTCAGGATATGTCCAAGCTGAAGATCGTCCCAAATATTATTTGGATATCCTTTTTGTGAAGCACAAAATCCATCATCGCCAACAATTTGATAGCAGTATAGAAGTCTTGAATCGTAAGAGACATAGTTCTTATCATAAAAAGGATGAATTAAATTGGTATCTATAAAAGAACTGAGTTGAATTGCTTCTTCACCATCTGCAGTAAACCTGGTAAGATTTTCAAATAATATTTTTGTAGAGTCGCCATTATAGTGAACCCACATATACTTATCAGAATCCTCCGGAGTTACAGGATTATTATCTTCTTTAGCACATCCGGCAATTATTAATATAGATGTGAGTATTAGAAATAGTATACGATTTGAACGAATTGATTGTGACACATAGTCCCTTTTCTGTTTATTCGTTTTTAGTTTCTGAGTTAGTTTATTTAATTACTTTATTCAAGTTTTTGTAAACCGTTAAAACGGTTGCTATTCTTTGTTTTTCTTATTAACCCACGGCTTGACGACACAATCTCCACAATTACATCAACCTCATCAGGTTGAATTGCAAAAACATCAAGAAGCAATTCTCCTTCTCTTAGAATTCCGAGAACCGGTTTTTCAGCTAAAAGTAATTTTTTAAAGATTTTATCTGCAAAATTTTTATCAGGTTGTTCCGGAGAAATTTTCACAGCATAACTTTCAAGTTCGAGCTGAGGTAATGCACCTCCTCCGCATTGTGCTTTGCTCTTAATTATCTCAGCTTTCGTTTCACTGCTCTGTAATCCCTTACATAATTGTTCTGCAAGATTTAACAGCTCCTCTTTCTTTCTGTTAAGCATCATAAAAACAGGGGATCTTTCAATCAGTTCTTCTTCATGAAGATAAAATTTCAATATTGTACTTAACGTTACAATTGTAAATTTATCGACGCGAAGTATACGCATCAGAGGTGCTTTAGCAAGACCTTTAATTAAATCTTTTTTGCCAGCAATAATTCCTGCTTGTGTAGCACCAATCAATTTATCGCAGCTAAAAGTTACTAGATCAGCACCTTCATTGATGCTGCTTCGAACATCGGGTTCTTCAAGATGTTTTAGGGAAACAGGCTTCTTCAGTAATCCCGAGCCTAAATCATAAACAAAAATTAAATTATGTTTTTTCGCAAGTTGGGAGAGTTCATTTAACTCAACCTCTTCTGTAAATCCTCCAATGTAATAATTTGATTTATGAGCTTTAAATAATAAGCGTGTGTTTTTTGTTATCGCATTTTCATAATCAGATAACCTGGTTCGGTTAGTCGTACCAACTTCTACCATTCGAGCGCCGCTTGCTTTCATTATTTCTGGAATACGGAATGATCCGCCAATCTCGATAAGCTCGCCTCTTGATATAATTACTTCTTTCTTTTCAGCAAATGTTTTAAGTATGAGAAAAATTGCTGCTGCATTGTTGTTAACTACAAGAACATCTTCAGCACCCGTAATAAATTTTATAAGCCCATTTATATGATCTGTCCTTTCACCTCTTTTACCGGTATGCAGATTGAATTCAAGATTTGAATAGCCGCTAAGAATTGGTTCTATTTTGCGGATTACTTCTTTACCGAGCGGCGCACGTCCTAAATTAGTATGAAGAATAACGCCTGTAGCATTTATTACAGGTTTTAAGCTCTCTCCTAAAACCTGATGAACAAGGATTTTTACTTCACTGGAAAGTGTAGTAATATCTTTAGCAGAAGCACCACTAAAAATTTCCCGTCTGGCTTTATCAAGAATTACTCTTACTGCATATGTAACGAGCTCATTCCCAAATTCTTTTTTCAAAGTGACGATAGGAGGCTCAGATAATAATTTATCAACACCCGGTATTTTTCTTAATTCATCCTGCAGCATATCGAATCTCCGATCTGGCTACGGCTTGGCGCCTTCGCCAAGACGAGAAAAATAAGTTTACATTGCAGAGAGGGCAGGAATCGAACCTGCCACTAACGGTTTTATACGCCAGCTACCGGTTTTGAAGACCGGCTGAAACACCAGTTTCTTCCCCTCTTTTTAAAGTCATTTGTGGTCATTTGCTTCGCGTCATTTAATAGTCATTAAATTGTTTTAAAAACAATAAATGACTACTAATGACTATTTATTAACTTTTAATGTTCTTACTAATTCTCCTTTTTTTATAATGACTGAATTTCTTTAACCTTCCTTTTCCGATTTTGATTCCTCAATAATTATCTTTTTACGGTTTGCTACCCAGGATACGCCGCCAAACACAAGTCCTAAACCTGTTAGAATCGAAGAGGGTGGATTCAAAAGTTCGTGGAGTAATCCTATGTCCTCTGAAACTTTTGGATTTTTGGGGAGATCAGGATAATATTCTAAAGGCTCTGGAAGAACATAGATTTTCTTGGTTCCGGATCCCAGTTCTTTCTCACCATAAATTACTGGATGTCTTCCCTTTGCACTTAACCTCTCAACAGCCTTGTGAGCCATTTCCAAAATTTGCTCCCGATCTCCAAAAACCAGACAATCGGTGGGACATGCTTTGGCACAGGCTGGCTCCATACCATTCTCCAATCGATCGAAGCAGAAGTTGCACTTGGTAGACTTTTCGGCTTCGGTGTCTATTACAGGAATAGTAAAGGGGCAATATTCCCGGCATGACCCGCATCCAATGCAAAGTTCCCGGTTAACATACGTTGCTCCGGTTTCCTTTACGTAGGTCATGGCTTTAACCGGTTCTACCGGACAAGCTTTGACGCAGGCTGGATCAACACACTGCATACAGCTATGTACCCTAAAAAGCCACCAGAGTTTTCCTTCTTTCTCCATCTCATTGAATTTGATCAAGGTAAATGTGCTTGGAGAAAGTTCAGCCGGATTCTGATAGCCTCCAGCAGCTGCAAAAAAGGTTGTTTCTTCAGCAGGTAGTTCATTCCACTGCTTACAGGCAACCTGGCACGCCCGGCAGGCTATACATTTTTCCATATCTAAAAGGATCGCTTTTTCTACCATTTTATATCACCTCCTTTACAACATCACAAAGAAAAGCTTTATATTCCGGTATCATTGTATTAGCATCTCCAATGTGAGGAGTAAGGACATTTGCACTGTCGCCTTTCGCTAATCCATTATACCCGAAATGCCAGATCACTCCTAACTCGTGAACAGTTTTTCCATTCAGTTTGAACGGCTGGAAACGGCGGGTTACAAGTGCGTAAGCATTCATTGAGCCGCGAGCAGTTTCAATAACAACTTTATCACCATTATTTATTTCCTTTTCCTTTGCCAGTTCTAAACCAAGTTCAACGAAGACATTAGGTACTAACTCAGCAAGCCACGGAATATTGCGAGTCATTGCCCCTGCCTGCCAATGTTCACTCACTCTATAAGTTGTCCCGATTATCGGAAACTTCGCAGGATCACCTACTGCATTTCCTTCAGGATTAATTTTATGCCATAATTTTATTGCAGGATTAATCTCCTGACTCGACATGAAATTATTTACAGGACTTTCTAAAGGTTCATAATGTTCGGGGAAAGGTCCGTCATTAAGATTAGCAGCAAACAACCAGGCATGACCATCAGGTTTCATTATGAAGGGATGTTTTTCATTCGGTGGCCATGGCCCATCGGGAACATCGCCTTCCCATTTCTTTGCTGATTCATTCCACCTGATAACCCATCGTCTGGGATCTAACGGATTTCCTTTAAGATCAACAGATGCACGGTTATAAATTATTCTCCTGTTAACAGGCCAGCACCATGCCCATTCGGGATAGAGACCGATATTATTAATTGCATCAGCCTTTTTTCTTCGAGCCATATTGTTGTTCTCTTTTTCAGGACCAGGATAAGAATTGCAATACAGCCAATTACCTGAACAGGTTGAACCATCATTCTGCAAAAATGCAAATGAAGGTACTTGCTGACCTTTCTTGAATTGCTTATCGTTTACAACTTTATCTTCAAGAAAATATCCGTTAATTTCTTTTGCAACAATATGAACATCAGGTTCTTTATGAAGATCGATTTCTTCACCGCTTCCATAATCCCAGCTTAAATTAAGAATAGGATCCGGAAATACTCCGCCGGATGAATATTCTTTCTTAATCGATTTATGAAGAGCATCTAATATCCAGAGATCGGAAATTGATTGACCGACAGGCTCGACAGCTTTGTAACGCCATTGCGCCCAGCGTCCACTGTTGGCAACACTGCCTTCCTTCTCAACTGATGAACATGCCGGCAATAGAAATACTTCTGTCTGAATATCAGCAGGATTAACACCCGGACGTTTCCAGAATACTGAGGTATCCGTTTCAAATATGTCAACCGCTACCATCCATTCAAGTTTTTCAAGAGCGCTTCTTTCTTTATTTGAATTCGGTCCGCCAACAGCCGGGTTTTGCCCAAACAGGAAAAGCCCCTTGAGTTGACCCGCAAACATAGTTTCAAATAAAGAGATATGAGAATAATCTCCGCTTCGTTTTGGTACGTAGTCAAAACAAAAATCATTTTCTGTATTTGCTTTATCACCATACCATGCTTTCAATAAAGAGGTAATATATTTGGGATAGTTACCCCACCAGTTTGCAGATTTAGGATCTTTTGTTTGGGGAGTATTTGTCTTTAAATAATCTTCTAGCGATTGATCCGCTTTTGTTGGTGATGCAAGATAACCGGGAAGAAGATGGAACAACAGAGCCATATCTGTTGAACCCTGAACATTAGATTCTCCTCTAAGAGCGTTTATTCCTCCACCTGCGAGTCCAATGTTTCCCATCAGCAACTGAAGAATAGCATAAGTGCGGATGTTCTGTGTGCCGTGAGTGTGTTGAGTTGTTCCCATTGCGTACAACCATGTTGCAACTTTATCAGGCGCACTTGTTGAAGCAAATGTTTTACAGATTTTCTCATAAACATCTTTCGGCGCGCCGGTAATCTTGCAAACTGTATCAACATCGTATCTCTCAAAATGTTTTTTCATTAATTGATAAACACATTGAGGATGAAGAAGATCAGGATCTTTCTTTGGAATACCGGAGCCATCAAGTTCATAAGCCCATTTGGTTTTATCATACGAACGTTTATCCGGGTCATAGCCGCTGAACAATCCATCATCAAATGAATACTTATCGGAAATTATAAATGAAGCATTAGTGTAATTGAGAACGTAATCTTTATTGATCAATTCATTTTGAAGAGCATAATTAATCATTCCATTTACAAATGCTATATCAGTACCGCTTCGGAGTTTGCAATAGATATCTGAAAAAGAAGAAGTCCTTGTATAACGTGGATCGCAGTTGATAATTACAGCTCCTCTTTCCCTGGCTTTAGCAAGCCACTTGGAAGCCATCGGATGATTTTCTACAACATTGGAGCCCATAACCATTGCCACATCGGTATTCATTAAATCAATCCAGTGGTTGGTCATTGCACCTCGTCCAAACGTAGCAGCCAAACTGGCCACTGTAGAACTGTGTCATATTCGCGCCTGGTGTTCGAGGTATGTAATACCCAACGACCTGGTTAGTTTAGATAACAAATAACATTCTTCTGAATCGAGAGCAGCTCCACCAAGACAAGCTATCCCGTTGGTTCTGTTCACAACTTTATCATCTTCTTTTAAGATGAATGAAGAGTCTCTAGTTTTCTTTACACGTTTTGCAATTTCAGTTAAAGTCCAGTCCCATGATTTTTCTTCCCATTCAGAACTGCCTGGAGCGCGGTATTTTACCTTCTGAAGCCGTCGTTCATTTACGGCAACCTGGAACAGTGCCATACCTTTAGAGCAAAGAGATCCTTCATTTATCGGATGATCAGGATCGCCTTCAATATTTATCACCTTGCCTTCTCGTGCAGAAACAATGAGACCGCAACCAACACCACAATAGGGACAAATGGTTGTGCTTTCAGTTGTTTGCACGGTTTTTATTTTAGGTATCTCAGCCGCTTTAGTACTTTGGGGAACACCGAAGAGGGCAAGTGCTCCTCCAAGCGAACCGGTACCGGCTACACCTAAAAAACCACGCCGGGAGATTTTCATAAGTATTTTCCTTTTTATTTATGATTTAAATTTTCTTCATCTACTTAGTTATAAATCCCTCCGAAGGAGTCCTTCGGACAAATTACAATCATCAAATAACAAATAAATTCCAAACATCAATATTCAAATTCAAAATAGTTCGGAATTTGACATTTTGGGATTTGTTATTTATTTGGAATTTGTTATTTGTCATTTGGTGCTTCAAACATTATTTAATGAATGACAATTTTCTTTTAACTCTTTTTGCCGATACATCAGCAACTCATTTCCATCCGGGTTTTCATATCTTACTGTCAGCATCGATTCCTGTATATATCCTCCCTCCCGCGCTATAATATCAAGCGGCAGAGTTCCGAGATACATTTTATCGAATGGAAAATTTTTTACTTCAACATTGCTGCGAACTTCCTTCAAATATCTTTTACATTTTTTGCATACGTGGATTCGGTATGATTCTTCATTTTCAGGATTAATGATTTCAAGCTGCTCATGATCTTCATTCAAACAAAATGCACATTGTATTCTTTTAAAGTTCCATTTGGTATTACAGCATAAACACCATAAAGTTCTGTGTCCTTCTTCAAGATTTATATGACCAAGAGCAGACCAGTGCCCGCATACAGGACAATAGCCGCAAAACCAGTTTAGCTTTTCCAAGCCATCCAATAAATAACCAGCCGTTTGTTCTCTGAAAGGTCTGGCAAGATAGATTGCAAAAAAAGTAACAAGATCTTCAGGAAGATTATGATAACGGATTTCTTTCCGAATCTCGCTCCCTTCATTTTTAAAAGTTTTTATAAGAATATCGTACGCGGTAATTTTCTCACTCACAAATGCAGAAGCAACATCAGATAAATCCCTTTCCCTTCCTTCGAGATGAGTTTTCAGCAAATCAAGCAGTTCCATTGCAAGCTGATTGCATTCATTCTTTTTGAAATCAACTCCACATGGTCTAAGCAAATAACGACCCTCGGACAATCTTAGCTTTGTAGTTTCAACATCATCTTTAAGCGGCATTTTTTTAAAGAGTGACATTGTCTTGCCCCTCTCAAAAAAAGCTGTAAGATCAGATGCGAAAGGCTCCAGCAATTTTATATTGCTTTCTATTACTAGAGCGTTATATGTGTGGTTTTTATTCATACTCAATCTCTTTGTTAGGTTGTAAAGGTACAGGGTATATAGCAATTGAATATTGATTATTGAATATTGAAAATTTTTAGAGACTGTTATTTCTGTAAATTCAATTTCAATTCTCAATACTCAATTTTCAATAAACTTATACCCTATACCATATACCTCAAAAATTAACTTTACCTGATAAAATTCCTATCAGGGAAGAATTATCTTCATTAGCACCTTTTATGCTTGTCATGATATTTCCTATTTCCAATGCTATTGAAAATTCCTTTGTTACAGGGAAGATCAAATCGCCATAAAGAACAAAATTCTGCTCGATCATTCCATTAGCCAGGTCATCTGTTTGATTTTTATCCAAACCGCCTCCAATCACTAATTGAAAGTGTTCCGCTATCTTAGATGTTATGTTAGCCCAGACACCCAGATTCTTTCTGTCATTATTTTTACTGCCGTTACCTACAATTGTAAACAGGTTACAATTATTCAGGTTTGTTCCCATGTTTGCTTCGCCGTGTAATTCAAAATATTGATGTAATGGTAATGTGAAGTCTGCACCAAACCCGGAAGAATTATAATCATAATCAGAAGTATCAGGGACAGGTGAATGTTTCGCATAAACGAAATAAACACCGATAACTTTATTCTCAAGGAACTTGGCAGATACACGTCCTTGAATCATTGGTATCACAGCTTTATTATCTTCTCCTAAACCAGCACCTGCATCACGAGAGCCTTCTGCTAAAGCCAGTTGTATTATCGGCTGAAATTCTTTCCCGGAGAATTTATAAATCGCCTGAATCTGTCCACGGCGAAAACCTAAATTACCTGCAAACCAAAGATTACCATTAGTATTGTTTGT
>Ga0209212_1003840_pt1 | contig 19295 bp, 27 predicted proteins | sample RifGroC2_FD_183996 | JGI IMG/M metagenome (GOLD analysis project Ga0209212, IMG submission 183996) | Groundwater microbial communities from Rifle, Colorado, USA - Groundwater C2 (SPAdes) (version 2) | ecosystem: Environmental > Aquatic > Deep subsurface > Groundwater | place: Rifle, Colorado... | reverse complement strand
GAACGTAGCGGAGCTGATGCCGTGCTCCCGGCAGAGCTCCGGAACCGGGCTGCCACCCTCGGCTTGTTTGAGTACGGCAATGATCTGGCTATCTGAAAAGCGTGATTGCTTCATGTAAAACTCCCTCCATTTCTTAGTGAGAAAATTCTACTTCTAACTCGCGCTAATTTCAGGGGGGATTACCCGAGCATCCGGTATTTTTTGCATACTCGCGTTGCATACTTCGCATTGCGTTGGCTGTAAGCGTACAGCGCCGGGCTCGGCTATATTGGCCACGGGGCGGTGAACCTATGAAAGAAATCCTGCAATACCTGAAAACGCATGGTGAGCGGCTGGACACTGATATTGCTTAAGCCACAGGCATCTTACTTGCCGCCGTGTGTTTGCAGTTAGCGGAGCTCGCTGCCAAATTTGAAGTGGTGGCCATTCAGTCAGGAGTTAACAATGGCAAAAGGGTTGAGGGAGTAATTTACAGGATGGCTGGATATACCCCCCAGCATCGCCGGGCAGGAAATCAAAGGCACGTTGAAGCCTTCGTAGCTTCCGCGCTGACAGGGTAGAATTGCACGGTTGTCAGTCAATCGTTGAGGTAATAATCATGACAAAAGTTCATTGCGAGGGGTGCGGCGAAGACGCTCACAGCTACGAAATCACCCACTATGGTTCCATGGATGGGATTTATAGACAGCTTTGCAGTTGTTGCTTCAGTGCAGAAGTCGCCAAGGTCAGCGGTATCGATAATTTTGACAATACCCGACTTCAGCCTATCGGGATAAATGACTGCGCCGGCGAAGCACACCAATTTCATTTCGTGTCACGCCTGTTGGGAAATATGGTCACTCTGGATGCCTTTGAGGTCCAAGATGGTGGCCGGGCAGGCTATCAGTTTCAAATAATCGGCGACCCCGAAGAAGACATGTTCGCCATGCTTGGGCGCATGGTTGGGAGGATACGCAAAGCGCTTTCCGTTAAGCACATCAAGAACGCTGGTGATGGGCATGGACTTCAGATTGCTGACATGACAGTATGGGGGCGGATCGAATGCGATCTCTCCGAAGATATTCACATGCCCTGTGTTGTTGTCGATGGCCAGGAAATATCATGGGAAGATTTTGGTCGCATGATAAGTTCATTCGAAGGGTGGCAGTTCAAGCTGGAGATTCTTGATCGCAGCGAGGAGTTCTGATGCTGGACACTGCCCCAGTTTATTGCCTGTCATAATCACAGCATGAGTAACCAGTCTCCGGAAAACATAAAACTTGATGAAGCCATAGCGTTGCTGAAAGCCAATGGCTATCGGGTTATCCGCCCCTTTGAACCACGCACCACTTATTCAGATTCGCCCCCGCCGGAGAAACTGTTGAAGGCTGCCGTCCTGGACACAGAAACCACTGGATTGGATCCGGCTGGCGATAAAATTATCGAGCTTGGCATTGTCGTCTTTGAGTATTGCCCGGAGACAGGGCAAGCCTACAGGGTGCTGGAGACCCTCAATGAGCTTGAAGATCCCGGAATGCCGATTTCACCAGAGTCCACGAAGATTCATAACATCACAGATGAGATGGTCGCGGGGAAGCGTATTGACGATGCCGCCGTACAGGCTCTAATGTCTGATGTGTCGATTGTTATCGCCCACAATGCGAGTTTTGACCGTGGGTTCGTGGAAGCGCGGTTGCCCATGTTTGCCAGGAAAGCATGGGCTTGTTCCCTCGCACAGGTTGCATGGAAAAATGAAGGCATGGGCGGTGCGAGTCTGGAGTTCCTGGCGTACCGCTATGGTTTTCATTTTGGTGGTCACAGGGCGTCAGTCGACTGCCATGCGCTGCTTGAAGTGCTGCAATGCGATTTGCCTGAGTCCGGTGGCAAGGTAATGAAAGCACTTCTGGCCAATGCCCGTGGTAATGAAACCAAGGTTTGGGCGTTGAATTCGCCATTCGATAGCAAGGATAAACTCAAGGCGCGTAGTTATCGCTGGGAGCCAGAGCGCAAAACGTGGAGCGTCTTGTTACCCCAAGCAAATCTTCCCCAGGAAGTTGACTGGCTGCGGGAGCATATCTATCAAGGTCGCCCATTCAAACTTGAACTAGAAAAAATTGACGCATTCCATCGCTTCACGTCACGGCGCGGTACTACCGAGACGGTGAGCTATTAGGGCATGGCGCGCCGCAACCACTACCATGTCTATGTTGTCGAGTTGTCCAGGGATGTGCTGTACGAAGGCAAGTTCAAAAGATGCAATCCGGATTACATCCCGGGCAAGCCGTGCGTTTATGTCGGCATGACAGGTATGGACCCCGACGTGCGCTTCGACAAACACAAGGCGGGCATCCAGTCCAATCGGTACGTCAAGCAATACGGATTGCGGTTGTTGCCCGATCTCTACGAAGCATTTAACCCGATGCCTTATGAAGAGGCGTGCGACAGGGAAGTGGAGGTGGGGATTGATTTGCGCAGTGCAGGGTTCGGGGTTTGGCAGGCATGACAAATCACGTAACGCACCACGCTCGCGCTTGAAGTAAAATCCCGCCAGCTTTATTCATAACCGCACACACTCTACAGTCCTTGCAAATGACCCGCTCAGAACTTATTGAACGCATTGCCGATCTGCACCCCCAACTGCAATTGAAAGATGCCGAGCTTGCCGTTAAGGTGATTCTGGATGCGCTTTCCAATGCGCTATCGAAGGGTGGGCGTGTCGAGATTCGCAGCTTCGGCAGCTTTGGATTGAATTACCGGCCACCACGACAAGGGCGGAACCCCAAGACCGGTGCGAAGGTGAAAGTGCCTGCCAAGCATGTACCGCATTTCAAGCCGGGCAAGGAACTGAAGGAACGGGTGGACCGCGAATGACAATCGAATCTCTCCCTGAATTTACCGCCCCGGCAGCCAGGCTATGGGCAGCCATTCCAGTCGATGCCAGAAAGAGACTGCTTGTGAATGTCTGGTGCGGGAAATGCCGTCATGCGGTCACCATCACCAATTTTACCGGAGCCGTCAAAGCGGGTGACTTGTTGCTTGTTGGCAAATGCTCAGAGTGTCATGGTGATGTGGCGAGACTGATCGAGACGAGTGAAATCAGCGCGTGATTATTTGAAAAAGCACGCACCTGAATCGGATAAAATTTGGCGGCTGTTAATTCTGGATTTCTCAGACGATGGATATGATAAGTGCGCTATTCCTGCTGTTGCTGGCCGCGCTGGGGTGGTTCTGGTTCAACAGTCTGCGCGCCCTTGAGATCGCCAGGAACGTGGGGAAACATGTTTGCAGCGATGCGAATGTGCAATTTCTCGACGACACGGTCGCCAGCATCTCGATGGCGCTGGCGCGGGACAAGTCTGGTCGCCGGGTGTTGCGCCGCACCTACCGTTTCGAATTCAGCGAGACCGGCAACACCCGGCTTGAAGGCCGGCTGATCCTGCTTGGCGACAAGATCGAGTCGGTAACCATGGAGCCCTACCAAATATTGCCCTGAACGGATAATGATCTTGACAGTGGAACGCTCGTTCCATTATCGTTATCCCCATGGAAAACATCGACTCCACCTATCTGGCCAAGCTACAGGACTATTACGCCGAAACTGGCGTGTTGCCGCCGTATTCCACCATCATGGGCATCGTCGGCATGAAGTCCAAATCGCCCGTGGCGGCACTGGTGGCGCGGCTCAAGCTGCAAGGCTATCTGGAATCCACCCCGGAAAAACGCCTCAAGCCGGGCAGGCGGTTCTTTGAGCGTCCCATTTTCGACAGCGTGCGCGCCGGCTTTCCCAGCCCGGCAGGGGATGAGAATCACGATACGTTGACCATCGACGAGTTTCTGGTCTCACACCCATCCAGCACCGTGCTGGTCAATGTCAAAGGCGATTCCATGATTGATGCCGGTATCTTGCCGGGTGATACCGTCATAGTGGAAAAACGCGCCGTAGCGAACGTGGGCGACATGGTCATCGCCATCATCGACAACGAATTCACCCTGAAAACCCTCGGCAAAGAGAAAAACAAATATGTGCTGATCCCCGCCAATCCGGCCTATCCTGTCATCCATCCCAAGGGTGACATGGAAATCTTTGGCGTCGTCGTCGGCCAGTTTCGCAAGTACAAATAAGCCGGCGCATCCATCATGCTCATCAGCAACTGGCCAAATGCCATCGCGCATGTGGATGCCGACTGTTTCTATGCCTCCTGTGAACAACTGCGCCGCCCCGACCTGAAAGGCCAGCCCATCTGTGTGCTGTCCAGCCAGGACGCCTGCGTGGTCGCCAAGACTTATGATGCGAAGGCGGCAGGAATTACAACCGGAATGCCGGTGTGGGAGGCCAGGAAACTGCTGCCACAGGCAAGCTACCTTTCCGCCGATTTCCGCTATTACGGTCAAATCTCTGACAAGCTTTTTGCCATCCTCCGGCGCTATAGCCCGGTCGTCGAGGAATACTCCATCGATGAAGGCTTCATGGATATGAACGGATTGCGCAGCCTGTACCGCAAACCGTATCAGGCCATCGCCGACGAGATTCGCACCACCATCCGGCATGAGGTTGGCATCACCGCATCGGTCGGCATCTCTGTTACACGCACTCTGGCCAAGATGGCCTCGGAATACAACAAACCCAACGGCACCACCATTGTGGCGGGCAGACGCATTCACGATTTCCTGGAGCACGTCAGTGTGCGCGACATTCCCGGTATCGGCGGCAACCGCCAGGCGCTGCTCAACAAGTTCGGTATCCGTACCGCAGCGGATTTCGTGGATACACCAGAAAGGGAAATAAGGCGACTGCTGGGTAAGGCCGGCACCGACCTGTGGCACGAACTCAACGGCACGCCCATCTACAAGGTTGAGACTGAGGCGAAGCTGCCCAAGAGCGTGACCAGAACCGCATCGCTGGGCGAGGTCACGCAGGACAAGCAGACTATCCGCGCGCATCTGCTCAAGCACGCTATGCGACTATCCAAGGAGCTCATCACCAGGCGGCTGACCTCCAGGCAACTGACGGTCTTTCTGACCCTGAAGTCATTCGACAAACAGGCCAGCACATCCGATCTGCCTTATCCGAGCGCGGATTATTTTTTGCTGGCGAGCGAAGCGGGCAGGGTGCTGGACGGCCTATATGACCCGGACTGCCACTACCGGGCATGCGGGTTGATTGCGAACGACATCGCCATCCGCCAATCAGGCAGCTTCGATCTGTTCCAGATGGCCGAACAGCAACGTGAGGAAAAACACCTCAAGTTGCTGGAGGCGCTGCATGCCATCAACCGCAAGCATGGCGACAACGTGTTGTCGATCTGTGGCGCGAGGCAAAAGCGCAAGGCGGGGGGAGCGATGGGAAGGTTTTCGTATCCGGTGCTGGAGTGCGGCTAACTACTGACGGATCGGTGACGACACGCGTGTTATTGTAAAAATTCTCGTCGGCTGATATGGTTCTCCACGCAACCCGGGTAACACCCGCAAGCAGCTCGGCCTCGTGAGTGGTGAAAGCCGTGACGTGGACCCGGATCAGCCGATGAGTGCCGGGATCAAAATAAACCATCGTGCAGCCTGAGGGGGTGAGACCCTGATCAGACAACCCCGGTAACGATTGCCGGGGTTTTCGTTTGGTGATGGCGGAATACAACCTATGAATTAGTGTCTGGGTTGATCCAGGCCGCTGCACACACTCCCCAGCACCCCGACCAGAATCTCCATTCCTTCAGCCATAAGCTGGATCTGCGCTTCATTGGGCTCATTCATCCCAATCATGGCAAGGGTCTCTTCAAGCGGTAACTCCCCATATTCAGACTGGTAGTGAGCCACGTTGAGCGCCAGCAATCGCGCGCATTCGGCGATATCACCCTTGCTCGATTTTTCTATAAGCTGGTCGGCAAGTTTGTAGTATTGTTCGAATGTCGATAGGTCATTCATGGCAAACACCTCAATGAAGATACCGCACTTTACCCGAACCCTGCTTGCTGCCGCCACACTGATCGCTGTGTCCTTGTCGGCATCGGCGGACACCTTGTACGGGCGGGTGGTGGCGGTGGCAGACGGCGATACGGTGACGGTCCTGGACAACGACCACCGGCAGCACAAGATTCGCCTGATGGGTATCGATGCTCCCGAGAAAAAACAGCCCTACGGCAGTCGTTCCAAACAATCGATTTCTGATCTGGTATTCAACCGGCAGGTACAGGTCGAATACGATAAGACGGACAAATACGGGCGCACGGTCGGCAAGATCATCGTGAATGGCATTGATGCTAACCTTGAGCAGGTCAAAACCGGCATGGCCTGGCACTACAAGCAGTATCAGCGCGAACAGTCGGCATCAGATCGCGCGGCCTATGCTGATGCCGAAAATGAGGCGAGGGCGGTCAGGCGCGGGTTATGGCAGGAGGCTGAGCCAACGCCGCCATGGGATTGGCGCAGACAACAAAAAGTACGGAGGAAATGATGGGTGATGCCAGCCATGAACGGGCTGGCATCGACTTGTTTATTACTTCTTGACGCCGTTGACTGTAGCCTTGAGCGTCGCACCAGCCTTGAATGCGGGCTGCTTTGATGCCTTGATCTTCAGTTCTGCACCAGTAGCCGGGTTGCGGCCGATGCGTGCTGCGCGCTTGCGCACTTCGAATGTACCGAAACCAACCAATGCCACGTTGTCGCCTTTTTTCAGGGTGGCGGTGATGATTTCAATCAGTGCTGCGATGTTGCGATCTGCATCCGCTTTGGTGCTGCCAGTCTTGTTTGCCAGTGCATCAATCAGTTCTTTACGGTTCATGCTATTGCTCCCTTTGGTGGTTAAAAATCTACTGCGAATTGTTGTGGATATTGGGCTGTATGGCAAGCGAAACCTGTTTGGAATGGTTGCTCAACTTTTATTGAACTGGATGCCAGCCTTTCGAAACAACTTAAAAAAGGGAATCCAGCATCATCTCTCAATGCAAGATCGTCGGTAGATCGTCGCCGTCCTTCCTGGACAGCAGGTGTGCAAACCGGCCTTCAACTTCGGTAAAATAGCGAAACTCGACTACCCCAATTGTCCGTTTCTTCTTGGAAATTCCCTTGGACTTGATCTGCGGTTGTGCGACCCACAACCCATGCCTCGTTTCCAGCGTAAGCGCGCACGTATCAATTGCATAGGGCGATGCGCTTATGCTTCCGTACTTGTCGAGGATCGCATTCATTTGGCGCATTTTGTCTGGCCGAAGCGTCCATGCTTCCATGATCGCGAACACGAAATCAGCCTCCAATGCCAACGCCGCTGACTGGATCGTCCGCGCAGACTGGTCTTTGCCTTCCTCGCTTCCAGTCTGAACCATCACCGGAACAACTTGCTTGGTGGTCATGTTGCCAACGAACGCCATCGGCTGAAGCTTTTCGCCAGCCTCCAGAACCCCCCGCGCTTTGTCGATCATCGGGCCGATGATGTCCATGTACGCTTGCGGTGGAGTGCTGATGGGTGCCTCTTTCATTTTTTCCTCAATATTTTCCACCGGTCATGTAAACCGGCAAACGCGCGGGAATGTTTGTTGAGCGCCAGCGCCTCGACGTCGAGGCGCTCGAAATCGGCGCTGAGCACGTCGAAAAACTCATCGGTCGCCGTGCAGCCGCCTTTTTCTTCGCCTTCGAGAATCATAACCTGACCGGAGCACATCGCGTGAGCGACCCGTTCACCGAACGGCGTGTCGAGGTTCGGCCAGACCAGCAGCACCACATGGACTGAGCCGAGATGCGAAGCACAGCTTAGCCGGCCACGTTACCCATCATGTTGCATTCATGATAATCCTTATTATCATGAATGCGATTTTTCTGCGATAAATCGGCGGCTCGGTTTTATGTCAGACCGAAACGCACGAATCTATTGGGTTTGCAGCATAGCCAATCAGCAGGTTGATTGGTTGCGAAGCATCGTCAGGCAGATATAATCGCGGTCAGGCCACTGCTCACAAAGGGAATATCAAAATGAGTTGGATTTTGCTGCTGCTGGTTATTGTCATTGTGATAGTCGTTTTGGCTTTTCTCAAAGCCAAGGCGCAAGGTGCAGGAGATGAGGTGTGGCCTTTCTACGCCAAAAAACCCCTTTCGCAACCCGAGCAAATCCTGTATTTCCGGCTTGTTCAAGCGTTGCCAGACCATATCATTCTTGCTCAAGTTCAGCTTTCACGCTTGCTTGGGGTCAAGAATGGTAGCAACTATCAGGCATGGTTAAACCGTATCAACCGTATGAGTGTTGATTTCGTGGTTTGTAACAAAGATTCAAGCATTGTCGCGGTAATTGAACTTGATGATGCCACACATCAAAGTGAGGATCGCCAAACCGCAGACGCTAAGAAAGACAAAGCGTTAGAGTCGGCGGGTGTTCATGTTGTGCGGTGGCAGGCCAAAGCAGTCCCTGATTTAGCAACCATTCAGAGGGCTTTCATTCCCTGCATTCATGTGAATGGCGAGCGGGACGCGCCAAAAGCGGCGCGTCCATCAATTTGAACATTAAATGAGAACGAACATGAATGCTGGCACATTGAAAGCACTGGAGAGGCAGTTCTGCAATCCGCAAACCTGGGTGAAATACTTGCTTGAAGATGATGAGATTCGCGCGCAGGTGGCGGTGAGCAATCCAATGCCGAACACGATGGGCGCATTATTGAAAAACGCATGCGAGATGATCGAGCGTGGCGAGGACGGGCGGAGTAATGTGATTGAGTTGGATGCCTACAGACCGAAAAATGACTGTCAGTGAACCGCCAGTGAACTTGCCATGACCGCGCAACCGGACATGGGTCGCTATGCAGATCGGTGAAGCGCCGTGCGGAAGCTTACCTTACTGAATTCTCTTGCATTCACCGTCAAACCTACTAGATATAGTAGTACGAGCAGATATTATCACTAGCGAAAAGCCTAACCTACTGATTATCAAATGTTGTTCATTATGAAAATGAGGTCAAATCCAGTATAATCGCCCAATCTGACGTTGATGGACGTTAGATCGAAGAAAAACGCTCCGAATGGATTGACCATGCGGAGCGGAAAGAGGCCGGTTACCCGAACCAGTAGAGTTGCCACTTTAGCAAAGGCAATAGACCTTGAGCAAGGGCAGGTAAATGTGGTAGCTGGCGGTTATTCCTCGAATGGCAATGCCAGAAAGGACTACGATCATGCCAGCAAAAACTCAAACGCGCGTAATCAATCGCTCGTCGGAAACTGGTCGCCTCGTGACAGCTTTATATGCAAAAGCTCATCCGAAAACGACAGAAACAGAACGTGTTCGCGTGCCTGTATCGACGCCCTCTAAAAAGGGTAAGTAGTCTGTAGCATCCGGGGCTTTCGAGCCCCGGTTATCCGCTATGGGGGAGATTGAGCATCTGAAATGGGTCGTTAGTATAGTTTGTAAGGGCTGCACCTCAGCTGTGCATAGTTTCGTTCTGTGCATAGGTGCCAGTAGGAGACATTAGCACCCGCCCGTACTATTATGCATAAGCGGACAGACAAAACAGTGGGGCTAAAATGAATCAATCAGTTATGAAAAGAATGCGCGCCTCACTATTTTTAATAGCACGTACCGGTAGGTCTGTCTAATAACTGTAGAGCGCATCGGCTGCTTAACCCCCTACTTGAAAGGGTGATTACAAATGGAAGGATTACGACATGGCTAGATGCACAGCGCCAGTACGCGGACATAGCTCAGCGGCCGCGGCCGCGGCCTGCCCTGCATGCCGTTACCGCAGTAGCTACCGCTATGGCGGCTACGGCTCGTCCTACTCCTCGTCGGGCAGCAGCGGGGCCAGCTATAGCAGCAGCGGTGGCGGCGGTGGCAGGTCCAGCAGCAGTTCAAGGCCTCGCTGGTCGAGAGCGGGTTCGTCCGTGTCGTACACGCCGGCACAAGTGCAGTCACTCACGCCAATCCGCCAAACCGTTGAGACGCGAGCAGCGGAGCAACCAGACCTTCGTGACGTCTTCCTGTGCCACGCGTGGGACGACCGGCAGGGGCCAGCCAAAGAGCTGCACAATTTGCTCGTGGCGGCTGGTGTCAAAGTTTGGTTCAGCGAGAAGGACCTTGGCCTCGGCGTGCCGATGATGCGCGCCATCGACAAGGGCTTAGCGAATTCGCGAATCGGGCTTGTGCTGGTGACCCCTGCGCTGCTGGCCCGCCTCCCAAAAGAGAGTGTCGCCGACAAAGAGCTTTCGGCACTCCTGGCGGGCAACCAACTCGTTCCCATCGTGCACAACACGACGTATGAAGCTCTTCGCAATGTCAGCCCTTTGCTCGCCTCTCGAAGCGGCCTAGACACTGCAGAAGATTCAATGGCAGTGGTCGCGGAAAAAATCGCCGAGCTGGTTGCTCTCTAGCTTTATTGCCCACACAGTCGCTTTGTCTGTTGCTCCGTCATGGTCAGCTTTCGAGGGAATGTTACGTAATGCGTTCTAACCTTTCGGTCAATGGGGACCGTCTTCCGGCGTGCAGCCTCCAGACGGCCCCTTACCTCTAACCTTCGGCGTCAAATTTCTGCGCTCTCACCTTATGGCCACTCTGACCTCTGAAATTCCCGACGTAGACGTTCTTGTGGCACTCGCACCCGAAGAGCTTGCCGATGTTGTTCTGCGGCTGGCTCATGAGCGTCGAGGACACAGCGATCTAGTTCATCTTCAGTCCATCGCTTCGGATATCCACGGCACTCCGGGCGCCCCAGATGGCTATCCTCAAAACCGGAAGAAAGATGCTGAGTTGGCGCTTGCCGAGGCATGGAATTGGCTATCGGTGCAGGGCCTTCTGGTCCCTGAGCCCGGAACGAATGGCAATAACGGTTGGATGCTATTGAGCCGGCGCGCGCGGAAGATGTTGGCTGAAAATACATTTAAAAGTTACGCGCGCAGCGTTGCATTTCCGAAGGCGCTTCTCCATCCCGCAATAGCCGACGAAGTCTGGCTCGATATTGTGCGCGGCGACTTGGAGACTGCCGTGTTCAAGTCCTTTCGTGCGGTAGAGGTTGCCGTGCGCGAAGCCGGAAAATTTCCGGCCACTGAGATCGGAACAATACTGATGCGAAAGGCATTCGATAAGACTTCCGGGCCGCTCTCCGACCCCACGCAACCAGAGGCAGAGCGTGAGGCATTGGCGCATTTGTTTGCGGGTGCAATAGGTTCATACAAGAACCCACATTCTCACCGCACTGTTTCCATCAACGACGCCACGGAGGCCCAAGAGATGGTAGTTCTTGCGAGCCATTTGCTTCGTATTGTCGATAGCAGGCGGTAACCAATGACGCCGAACCCATCATACCGCCGGTCCTTGCGCATAAAGCCGCGCAAGGCCGGTGAATTCAGACTTTAGCCCACACAACCGTGCCTACCATGTTGAGCCGCTCTCGTCCGCCCCTGACTCTTCCAGAATACGAGAGGCTGTTCCGCATCATCCATGCGGTGGTTGAAAATGAAGGTGGCGATTCTTCCAAGGCATGTCTTTTCTTTGGCATTGCTGGAGCACATTTATTGAGTTCTCATCACCGTTTCAAAACCGCCCGCCTTGTCGCTGGCATTGCCGGCTACAACCTGCGAACACCAACGAACCTCTCCATAGTTCTCGGGAAAGTCGAAGGCGGCGAATTGCTTTCAAACGAAGATCATTTCCATTGCTGGATTGAGGTCGACGGCTGGATCATTGACTTCACCGCTCCGCTGTTCGATGAAATGGCCCCAGCAGAGCGAAAGGGCGCAGCCGTTCCCCGTCTCATGTTCCAAAAGCCGGTGCTTGCCGGTGCACGTTCGTTCGATGGTTTGAACACGCCTGGTGCGTACATTCATGTCCCGAACGCTGAACTGACAGCCGCGCTAATGATTCACTTTGCCCAAAAGCCCGCGCACTCAGACCTCATTGGCATCTGTGAGCAATGGCATGTTCGCCCGCCGAAAAAGATGGCACCTTCCGTTGGAATTGGCGATCAACATGGGAATCTGAATGAAGTACGGCTCTCACGCATTCGTGTGGAGGGTGCGTGGTAGGCACGCTGTCGAATATGCCGTGTGGGCTAACCCGGCAGTCCAGCGGATCTGAGCGGAATGCCGCGCAGGCCGGTGTCTTTGAACGTTATGCGGCATTAATCAGGACGCAGCAGTTCTTGAAAGGAAATGGTCATGGCAGACGAAGCGCCCGTATCGACTGATCCATCACGGATCGTCGGCACTGTTCGTAACATTGGGGAGCCGCTTTGCTTTTCGAATGTCGAACCATTGGCTGGATTTGCGGCGGAGGCGGCAAAGGGCGGCCAGCAGGTTAAGGTATGGACCAAGCTAGCACTGACATCAGACGACCCTTTGTTCCACCGACTGATGGAAAATCTTGCTAACGTCATTCATCACATGGCCCAGCAGAAGGGAGTTGGCGTTAACTTGCGCCGGGCCGACACCGTACTCTTGGTCTTGAAGCCCGACGCCAACGCCGAATTGTGGCTTGATACAGCGGCGGTCTCCATCCGCTGCGCAGTAAAGCGCGCCATAGCTGCGGGGACGGTGGTCTTCGAACAAGACATTGCAGACATCACGGGCATGGCCTTTCCGTGCGTCACCTTCGGCGAAGGTGACAAAGTTCTCTGTCTCTTTCGGCAAGACTGGAGTTTCGGCTTTGCCTTCGATATGAACCCGGAAGGTAAACTCGACATCGACGGATTCACGACGACTTTGGGTACCCTCTATCGGGAGTTGCGCTACAAGCACCTCTATGACGCCCTCAGCAAGCCGGAGGTGTTTGATAGGTTGTTGACGGTAGGCTGGTTTCCTTTCGCGGAAATCATTACAGCTGAGTTCTCAGAACTTCTGCATCATTGCGAAGCGGGGTTTGACGTGGGCGAAATTGAGGATCGGATCATTGCCAAATTCGACGATGCGCGCATGCAGCACATTCTCGAACGCTGGATCGTCAAGCCCCATTTCGCCACTAAAGCAGATCTACTGAAGGCAGCAATTTCCGCATTCCGCAACAAGGAACCTGTCGCTGTCATAAAGATTCTACTCACCGAAATTGAGGGTGTTCTCAATGACGCCCATCGGGACGCTCATGGTGGGCAGGGAGCAAAGCTGAAAGACCTGCTGGCCTTTGTCGAGGCATCCGCTGAACACAAGGCCGGCGGTTCAAACACTTTGCTATTCCCGAAGGCGTTCGGTCGATACCTGCGGGAACACACTTTCGCGAACTTCGATCCCATCGCCCAAACCGGGAATGCGGGCTCACGTCACGCTGTCGGTCATGGAGCCGCATCTCAGGATAGCTACACCATGCCACGTGCTTTACAGGCTATTCTCACGCTCGACCAATTTGCTTTCTACACCTGACACGATGCGTCGCCAAACAACGTGCGCAAGAAAGACCGGGGAGCATTGGAGCCATCCTCCTTCTGCTCAGGCGCCGCATAACATGGCGGTCAACACGGATGCTCCGGCGATAAAGCCGGCTCCGCGCCGGTTACCTCTACGTTGAATGACCGGTTTCTGGAAGTTGCGATGTCCGCTTAGGGTCGATAGCGATATCGGCGAATAGCGGCTTTCGGGCAGCTCAAATTTCATCCAACCACAGATTTTCTGTTGCCCAAGCCCCGTCATTCACCTCGACAAAAAAAGTCCCGACATCGTGCATTACGCTAAAGTCCAGCGCGTAGCCTGCGGGGGGCAACCTGCGGATGTCATGTTCAAAATAGCGCGCCTTTACCTGCGCTTCGCCTTGGCCATACTCTACCTTGGCCATGCATTCGTCCACGGCGCATAACCATGCCGCTTTCTTGTGTTTTGTATTCTCCTCACCTCACGCAAAACCGTTTCCTCATCGAAGAACACCTGCCGTTTCTCTCCGCCGCGCCGGTTGTCCAGGCCATACCATCGCCGGTAAAGAATGAATGCGCCAAACAGATCGCGCTCCAGCATCAGCATATAGCCGCGCCTGTCCGATCTGAATTCAATGCGCATTGGACATCTCCGACCCCGCGTTCTCAATTTCGAACCACAACCGTTCCTCGTCAGAATTGGTGTAGATGCTGGTCGTCGCCAGGCTTGCATGTCCGAGCAATTTTTGGATGATGTTGACCGGCACGCCAGACCCAGCCAGGTAGCTGCCGCAGGTGTGCCTCAGCCAGTGAACAGTGGCGCGGTCAAACGCATTGGCCTCCAGGCAACGATTGTTTTTTTTAAGCGCATTGGCGGTATCTGCGAAAAGCGAATGAATGGTTTTATAAAGCGCACTGGCGGATACCGGCCTGTTTGAGGCGACACCGGCAATGAGAGGCGTATCCGACGCACTCGCCATCGGGTCCGAATCCAATTCCCGGTATGTCAGGTATTCGCGCAACGAGACAACCAGGCGCTCTGGAAGGGGCACTGTCCGCCACTTCCCACCTTTGCCGTACACCTTGAGCATCCAGCGCATGCCCATCCCATCCGCAAGCGGCATGGTGTAAATTCGTCCCGTGGTCGCATCAACCATTTCGGAAAGACGCAAGCCCGTTGCCTGTGCGAAAGGCATCACGAAGCGCAGGCGCTGTGTATATGGAGTAATCGGCAAGCTGTGAAGATATTCCATCAGATATTGCCATTGTCCGACCGTGAACGCGCGAGAAAACTCCACGTCCGGCACTTCGTCTGACCGTGCCAGCGCCTTGCCGACAGCGGCCCACGGATTGAACGCGCAATACTGGACACGAACAAGCCACTCAAAGAGGCTTCCCGCGATGGTAATTGCTTGCCGGACGCTGGTAGCTGACAACCGCCCCTCAAATGGTCGCCAGTTCGGGCTGAAGCGCGGTGTATTGCGCTTGCCGATCCACTCGGGTTGCGGAACACGGAATGTCCAGTTTTCTGGGTCGGTTCTGCCCAGCATGGAAAGCCAGTCCCGGTACGCGGCGCAATCCTCCACGGCAAGGCCGGACAACGCCTTGCCGCGTTCTTGTATTGCCCATAACAGCATCCTTTCCGCCTCCTTGCGGTAGGCGCGTTGCGTGTTTGGGTTACCCGACTTGGTGACAAGCCATGCGTGAATTGCCTGATAGTCGTCGGATGCACCGATACGCGGGCTGCCGGGATAACGGTTCGATCCGTTGCTGCCATCCAGATCGCCTGGAACAACAAAAGATTCCAGCGGCACGATGCCGGTCTGCGAATTTCTGTGCGACATGAGCACGGATATTGACGTGTTGCGAAGCGGGGCGGTTGCGTGCGCTGGAAGTCCGCCAAGCGCATCCTCGTAGCCATGCAACCATGCCACTATCCTGGCCGCCCCTTTTTCACCCAACCTGGGCACGGTGACCCACCAGCGGTATCCACGTTCACGGATGTGCTCGATCAGCGCGCCAATCGTGGCAATGCCGGCCAGACTCAGGCGGTCGGAGACGGGGCTGTCGAACCATGCTGCAATAAAGTCTTCCGGTACGGGTTCGGTAGTGACAAGAGGCTCGATCCATTTCAACGCTTCAAGCTGTTTCTCAATAAGCCGCTGCCGTTTCCGTATTCTGGGGTCGGCAGCCTGCGGATATGCCTCCAGATAGAGTTCCAGCAACTCTTTTTCCCGATAAAAACCATCGGGATCGTTTTCAGCGCGAAAATCCTCAATCGTTGGGAAATTCGAGACGTTGCTGCCGTCATCACGAAGCGCAGCAAGGCGCAGCCTGAGCAAGCGCGCCTCACGATGTTTGCCGTTTCTCAGCGCGGACTGCCTGAGCGTGTCCTGAATCCAGACCAGGGTACTTTTGGCGCGACGCAAATCAATGCCGGTCTCCAGATAACGGTCAGCCATTTCCTTCATGCCAAGCCCATGGAGGATGCCGCGAAAAAACGCCATGTGATGACGCCCAATTTTGCGTTCCAGAAAAGAGCAGGGTTTAATTTTGCGTTCCTTTCTTGTTTTGTCCCACGATGCGCGACGTGAGCACGCCCAATTACCGGGCAACGCTCAACACACCAGTAAAAATACTGGCGGAGCGACTGGCATCCACAGGCTTATCCACATTTTTTGTGGATAAGACATTCCGTGTTTGGCCGTTCCCCGAGACTCGCCGCAAGCGGTTCGTTCCGGCGCGCTTTAATCAACCAGTTCCAGGCACCGATCAAACTGGTCGCCGTGAACCCGATCTGCATGACCACCAGGCCCATTGCGCCAGTAAGGAACCCAAAAACGATCCAGAAGCCGTTCGACACCAGAAAAACAGGAAACCCATAGCCAGAGTAACGATTGTTAAGTGCCAGCAAGGCCGACCCGAGCAGCCCGAAACAGCAGCCAGACCACTCAAGGATTTGCACCAGACCTATCGCCCCAACAGCACCAGACATGACGGTGGAATGCCTGGCATTTGGCGTGATAGCCATGATCCTGCTTGATCAGACCGATGATTTTTTCGCAGAATTGTTTATCAAGTGCGCCACCTGCACGGGCGAACATCCGGTCTAAATTCAGTTCGCCCACTGTTGCCACGAAATCAACTGCGATACTCTGCAGGCTGCCCAGGAACGCTCGCTCATGAGTAAAAACAACGGCACGATGCACCCTGGCCTTGACGCCTCGACTGGCAAGAAACGCTTGCAGGCTGTCAGACGACTCGTTAATTTGCCTGCTTGGACCGCGTCCGCCGTTATCGGCGATTGGCACGTCTTTCCCCACCAGATTGCCGTAGCTGTCGCGCTTATCCCTCCACCAGCGATCACCATCGCAATGAATCACACCGCCGATGTGCTTGACCTCGAAACTGAATACGCCTTCAGGCCCAACCAGAATTCTGTCGACCTCGCCCCTGTTGTTCTTGTAGCCTGCGATAAGCGTCCAGTCACCACTGAGCTGCCCAGCCAGGTAATCCGAAAGTGCTGCCTCTCCTTCCTGTCCGGACTTCCGCTTAATTTCGTCGATGTCTGGAGCCCGCATGAAGGGGGTTCGCGGCAGTGGCGCAGCCTCGGTCTTTGCCTTTTCGCGTTCCAGCCGGAATTTCTCCAGATGCAAACTCAGAGCGCTCTTCAACTCCCAATGACGCATGGAGACCTTCGCTGATCGCGCGTACAAATCAATCTGCGCGTCCTTTGCGGCAAGAGCATCAAGGCGTCTTTTCAGCGTATCGCGATGCTTCTCCAGCGCCTTCCCATATTCAGCCTCTCGCTCCCCACTGGCCTGCGCGATCCTGTCGGCGGCATGATCTGAAAGCTCGATCAGACGGAGCGGCCCGACATTTTTTACGCTGCAGCCCATGGCAGCACGGGGTTCGTCCCTGGCCAACTGCCTTGGTGCAAAGACAATTTCATGCATGGTGTTTCTCCGGACTCTGTTTTCTTAGCACCGTGTTTTTTAGACCTGATTGAAAACGCTTCTCGCAAGCGCGCCGATTTTTTGTGGAATGCTGTCTGTTTTTTTCTGCTGTGTGCTGTCCGTTTGCGACAACACCGGAACGCCTGTGTTTGGCCGTTCCCCGGAACTCGCCTTCGGCTCGTTTGGCCGCTGCGCTTCGCTTGCCCGAAACTCACTTCGCTCGTTTTGCGTCAATGGAATCCCGACACTGCGGTTATTGATGACCGACAAACCGATGGATGCCAGCATCCTCATCCGCTCCGCCCTGGCGCGAGGGGGCAGAGCGGACATAACAGCCAATAATTCGGGATGCCCGTCAAAAAATCCCACTACGACGCGCATGATCAGGCCAGCCCTCCGCGCCAAAAGCCGCGCACATTGGCAAAAACGGGTTCGGGCGCAACTGACACCGGCACAAGCGGAAACACGCCTTTGATTGCCGCTTCGTAGAATTGCGCGCCGCCGCCGACCAGCACAATTGCGTCGATTTCCGAGTTTTCCTTGCGGATGGATTCTTGCAATTGAGCGCAGACAACATGCCCGATTTCGGATGATGCCTGCGCGATGTACGGGGCAATTTCCACTCGTTGCCCATACAGGGACACCGTGGCACGCCCGACACGGATGGCGTTTTCGATCTTGCCCCTTCCGGGATTGCCGCCGTGATCTTTGGCGATCAGCCTTGCCGCCTCATCCAGAATAACCGATGACGCATCGAGGCTCGTGCCGGAAGAAGAGCGTTTGAACTCGCCGTTGACCAGTAACACCCAGTCAACCGAGAAAAACCCCGGATCAACCACCAATATGCTCGCATCCTCAATCGCGCCCGGATCTGCAATGCCGTGCAAATAATCCACAAAACCGCCAAGCGGTTGAGGCACGATTTTTACATGCTTGACGACGATCTTCCGGCGCGGCGTCACCTGGTGTTCGCCCGTCATCATTATTGCCAGGCGATGGCGCAACTTCTCGTCGAGGTACTGACTGGTCGGCAAACCGGTGACGACCTTGTCAATTTCGCTCAACCCGGAAAGCAACAGCCCTGCATGGAACAAGGCGCGGTAGGAATCCGTGGACGAATAATCCTTGTGCAACTCGCGCGCCCAATTTTCGATACGTTCGTGGTTTATGGCAGCCACAAACTCACGCCCATCGACAAGAACGCGAATCGAATCGTCCTCGCCCATCACGCGCTGTCCGATCTGCTCGGAAGGGGCTGCCCCGGCTGGGCGGTTACTTAAAACAGGCTGTCCCGAACTGTCGCCATACGCGATTTTGAGATTCGAGTAGCCAATATCCATACCAAGAACATTCATAAAAACCTCCTGAAAAATCAGTAAACCCACAGAGCAACTACAGACAACCTGCGTTATCCGACAATCACCAACCAATAAACCAGAGCATCTACAGTGAACCCACAGCGAGCCTGAAGAAATTCCGATTCAGCATCGCAATGCATTTCAGAGCATCTTTGGTAAACTTGCGGGCGCAGTTTTTCACAAGCCAAAAAAAATATTCGGTCGAAAGCCGACAAAAAATGTCGTCTTTTGACCGAATTTATATTTCTTTTGGTGCTAAGGTTGAAAGACAGGGATTGATCGCTACCACATCGCGAGAGCCACTAAACATGGGAAAATTCTGATGACCGTTAATACATCAGCACCATTTGAGCGTATTTACGCTAGCGATTTTTTGATCATAAATGATGACTGTTCTGATTTTGTCGCCTGCAACCCTTTTGCATTATCTGCAGGAGAGTTGGCGGCTCGACGCTTCGAGATGGGCGATCGTTTTTTTGAGGTAACGCCCGGTGCAACGGGGCTTCCGACCGTGCGCGACAGGGATGTCCTGCTTTACTGTGTGAGCTGGCTGGCCAACGCCATGTTTGATGGCCGGGACGGCGATTTGAGCTGCCATCTGCGATTTGCCGCACGCGATTTCATGGAATTCAGCAAACGTGGGCACGGCGGGGCGCAATACGATGGATTGATACATGCACTGGACAGGCTCGCCGGCACCA
>Ga0209212_1003839_pt1 | contig 19298 bp, 19 predicted proteins | sample RifGroC2_FD_183996 | JGI IMG/M metagenome (GOLD analysis project Ga0209212, IMG submission 183996) | Groundwater microbial communities from Rifle, Colorado, USA - Groundwater C2 (SPAdes) (version 2) | ecosystem: Environmental > Aquatic > Deep subsurface > Groundwater | place: Rifle, Colorado... | reverse complement strand
GTCGCTGGCGAAGAGTTGCTGGTCAGCTGGCTCAATGAAATCCTCTTCCTGCTCGAAACCCGCCGGTTCTTGCCCGGCGCCGTGCGGATTCTCGAAGCGTCGCCGACCCGCCTCGTCGCCGAACTTCGCGGCGAGTCCCTCGACCCGAAACGCCACAGCTTTGCCCGCATGGCCAAGGCGGCGACCTACCACAATCTGCAATTGGTCGAGAGCGAAGGCCGTTGGAGCGCCCGGATTTTCATCGACCTTTAACGGCGTTACTGAAAAACTCCACCATTGAGGCTGATCAAAAATGCCCAGGTGCAAGGCGCCCGCAAGCCTGAGGAATAAGGCGTACCCCAAGGTACGTCGTTGACGCAGGATGAGGGCAACGCCGCAGATGGGCGTTTTTCAGCAGCATCTTAAGCATTCTGCCCTGCGAGGAGATTGCCATGCAACTAGAACAACTCGATCCCTGGCGCTGGCGCATTCCCCAAAGCGGCACGATGCACAGTGACGGCCTGGTCTTCGCCAGTGCGGCCATGATGGCGGAGTTGCGCCAGGACAAGTCCCTCGAGCAGGTCGTCAACGTCGCTTGCCTGCCGGGGATCGTCGGCCCGTCCATCGCCATGCCCGATATCCACTGGGGCTACGGTTTTCCCATCGGCGGCGTTGCCGCCTTCGATCCCGACACCGGAGTGGTCTCCCCCGGCGGCGTCGGCTACGACATCAATTGCGGCGTGCGCCTGCTGCGCAGCCGCCTTACCGTCGCCGAGATCCGTCCGCATCTGGCCCGCCTCGCCGACACCCTCTTTCGCCATATCCCCTGCGGAGTCGGCTCACGCCGCCGCGACCGCAAACTCTCGGCAAAGGAGATGCACCAGGTCCTGCTGCAGGGGGCGCGCTGGGCGGTGGCGCAGGGCTTCGGCAACGCCGCCGACCTCGACCACATCGAGGCCGGTGGCGCCCTCCCCGGCGCCGATCCCGACGGCGTCTCGCCGCGGGCGCAGGAGCGCGGTCACGATCAGCTCGGCACCCTGGGGAGCGGCAACCATTTCGTCGAGATCCAGCAGGTCGAAAGGATCCACGACGAGATGGCGGCGGCAGCCCTCGGCCTCTTTCCCGGCCAGGTCACCGTCTCCATCCACACCGGCAGCCGCGGCCTCGGTTACCAGGTCTGCGACGATTACCTGCGGCTATTGCACCAGGCCAGCCGCAAGTACGGCATCGTCCTCCCCGACCGCCAGCTCTGCTGCGCCCCGGTACGGAGTCCGGAAGGGCAGCAGTACCTCGCCGCCATGGCCGGCGCCGCCAACTTCGCCTTCGCCAACCGCCAGCTCATCACCGCCGCGGTCCGCGACAGCTTCGCCGAAGTCCTGCGCAGAGGTCCGGACGATCTCGGCATGGCGCTGATCTACGATGTCTGCCACAACGTCGCCAAACTCGAAAGTCACAGCGTCGGCGGCCGTGAGCGCACCCTCTGCGTCCACCGCAAGGGCGCCACCCGCGCCTATCCGCCGGGACACCCGGAGACCCCCGCCGCCTATCGCGACTGCGGCCAGCCGGTCCTCATCCCCGGCGACATGGGGCGCTACTCCTATGTCCTCGTCGGCACCGCCGCCGCCTACGACGAAACCTACGGCTCCACCTGCCACGGCGCCGGCCGCCGCCTCTCGCGCCAGGCCGCCCTCAAGGCGACCCGCGGCCGCAACCCCGTCGCCGAGATGGCGGCCCGCGGGGTGCTGGTGCGCGCCGCCGGCCGGGCCACCGTCGCCGAGGAAGTGCCGGAAGCCTACAAGGATGTCGCCGAAGTCGTCGCCGTCGTCGAGGGCGCCGGCATCGGCCGCATCGTCGCCCGGCTCAAGCCGCTGGCGGTGATCAAGGGGTAGGATGCAAAAAGGCCCGGAAAGCATCTGCTTTCCGGGCCTTTTTGTTGCGAAAAATGTTCGGGACTTTATCTGGGATGGTAGTGCGATTGCGCCGCTATTTCCAGAGCGATGATTTTCTGCATGGGTTTGTCCGCAGGCCAACCAGTAATGTTTGCGTGGTTAGGATTACCCGGAGCAGGAGCCGCAAGGATGCGCAGTTTCTGCCCGAGATAGGTTTGAGCTAGCGTGTCGCCTCGGCCCTTGAGGGCTTTCCCAGTTTGCCGCGCAACATCTTCACCCAACGCCCAGATTTCTGGTTCACTCAGTTGCAGGTGGCGGGTAACGGACAAGTCGGCGCGGGGGTGAGGGATGAAGGGGTCGGCTTTAAGGGTATTGTCTTGCCGAACATGGGAGTTATGCAAAATGTATCGGGCAAGTTGTTCTTCGCGCACAACGACCAAAGGGGCTTCGCCGATCATGCAGTGACTACCCGCTTGATCAAGTCCATGATCGACTCGGGCGTGTCACCGAAAAACGGCTCCGTCCCATAAACACGACTGGCTCCGTGCAACGACGCATAGTGAAGCTCCCCCTCAGGACTTATGCTCACGGAAAGAGTACGACGTGGAGAGCGGTACCACTCCATGGTCAAATGGCCATCCGGTTCGGCACCAATGGAAGGTGCTGCCGTCCCGAGGGGTAAAGCCTTAAGAAATTGAGTTGCCATTTGGAGAGTTGGATACTCGACGGGCTCGGCTTGATACCCGTCCCAATTCGCGGCCCGACAGTTGGCAAAAACTTCCCACAGCTCGTTAATGGGGACACCAAAGGCATGAGAATCTTTCAGGTGATTGAGCCCACTTTCGGTCTGCTGTGACACATATCGGGCCGCGTCACTGCTGCCGCGTGATGGCAGTGCCTGAGCACCGGCGAAGATAACCGCAGATGTTGTCATCGCGAGAATCATTGAAAAAGCTCCAAAGCTTTCGGAGTGACACTGCCAAAAAAAACTTTGTCCTTCAACCATCGCATTTCCTGCAGACACTGTATAACACGACCTTCATCGAGGTCAAAGCCGTGAGTTGTAAAAACGTCGATATCCAGGATCAAGCCAAGCCCGGTAGTGCTGTCTGGCTGAGGCAACTGAATAGTCCGAACAACATTGATCGCGTAATTGTGCCCTGGCACCGCCAAAGTTTCCTGATGCATGTAGCCGTGGAATGGCAACTCCAAACCACGCGGAGGCACCGGCGCAGGCTGGACATAATCCTCGAAACGTACCTCATTCACCGGCAATTGAATGCGATTGATAAAACGCAATCCGATACGATTGACTTCTCCCGGCTGCGCCACTTCGCGATAGCTCTGCCAGTGATGCAAGCCTTCACCCACGAATTCGGCCCAATTACGGTAAGGCTCAAGACGGCTGAAAACGTAGCCATCACGATTAAATTGAACTATCTGCTTTTGATCTTCATTTTGGAAGCGAAGTCCCTTCAGACCCAAATCCTGAAAGTTCTGCTCCGGCGCCACGCCTACGCCCACGCGAAACTCCTGGCGAAATTCGCGTGGTGCATCCAGAAAATGATAACCGGGCAATCGTGGTTCGACGGCGGCACGCAAGGCTTCTTCATCGAAGGTCGTTGCCGCCACGGAACGAATGTCGATGACACTTTCGACAATTGGAGCTTTTGGCAGGTGGGGGAACTCTTCCGCTGTATTGATTATGATTCGATCCATCAGGCACCTCGTGATTAACATACAAGCTTTGCTATGGGATTCTACCAAAGGCAGAAACTTTTTTCAGTACTCAGCCAGCGCATCCAGCCGAGAATACTCATCTAGCTCGTTCTTGCCGGTCTATTAAAAGTAGTCTGCCTCTTGCAGTCCGCAGTCCTGTACCTGTTAAGCGACCTGTGCTTCGCTCGGAGTCAGCGCGTCGCGCAGCACCGCCTCAAGCAGGCGGCGGCTGTCGCTGGCGGTGGTGGTGAGTTGGGCTTCGAGCTGGTCGCAGAGCGCCATCAGTTCATCGACTCGGGCGACGATGCGGTGTTGTTCGGCGAGAGGAGGTATTTGGAGGCGCGCTTTATTCAAAATGTTGTGATTCAAATTAACCATCGTCGTACCGACAGCCTTTCCTGCGAGGTACGACCTGAGCTGTGTACTTCTCAGCAGCAGTAAGAAATAATGGCGATTGATTTCTTGTGAAAAACGCAAATAGAAACTACCGGTACCACATAACCATCCTTTTTGATGTGGTTCGACTAGAGCAGCACGCCCAACTTCACCTCGTCTTGCCATCACAACATCACCTGATTCAAGTCGATACGAACTAAGCCGCTCGGCAATGCCTAGCGGAACGGAAACCCTCTCATCTGAAATAATTCGATCATTAATCATATGTGATGGATTTACGAGCGGAATACCCCCATTGATGTAATCGCTCTGATGCAGGGCAGATCCGAAAGGACCGGTACAAACATCCAATGCGTAATCGGATAAATTAGCAGCATTCCAGCCGACCGGTAGTCCTTCACTAGGCTTTTCTGCTGGAGTTTTAATGTTTTTTCCGATAACTCGTTCCGCCCGAATCCGTTTCAACAACTCACTCGCCGGTTCATCCTTCGGGTCTTGCGGAACAAGGCAACCGCGCACGGCGAGGTTGAGGATGGTCTGGCGCAGTTGCTTGATCTGCTCCGGGCGGGTGGTGAGGCGAGTCAGGTTGTTGAGGTAAAAACGGGCATCGGCGCGCAGCGCTGCGGCGTCGGCCGGTTGATTCAGCCGTTGCAGCGAGGCCGCTGTCAGCCGCTGCCGCCGGGCTTCGCGTTCGTTGCGCGCCGCTTCGAGCTGGTCGCAGAGCGTCATTAGTTCATCGACCTTGGCGACGATGCGCTGTTGTTCGGCGAGAGGGGGGAGAGGAAAAGGAAGTTGGGCGAAATCCGAATCGTTGATAGCTGGATAAGCCTGTCCGCGCATAAGCGACTCGACCGCTTCAACGATAAATGGGCTACGCAGTACAATCCAGATGTATCTGGGCAGAGTCAGACCGAAACCGTTCAATACAGCGAATGCCGTGCTTGCTATCGGTTGCGGAAATATCTCACTTTCAATGATGGCAATATTCAGTAAATATGGCCGAACACACGAATATATTACATCTCCCTGCCGAACGATTTTCCTCGCGCGGCTTGGTGCCTCAGAAGTTGAAAGAATGCTGGTCTCGCCAAGACAACCTTGTTCTTTATTGATGGCGGTCACATCAATATAAGTGAAGTCAGTCTTTGGTACGGTTTGACCTCGGTCTGATGTTATTTGCCGAATACGAACTCTTTCCCAGCTCGTCGGTACTTCAAAGTCTTCCTCACGCCAAGCCGCCAAGTCGCCAGGTTTTTCGCCTTCCTTGGCACTTTGGCGCTTTGGCGTGCCACCGGTCTTCGCCTTCTCCGCCCGAATTCGCTTCAGCAGCTCGCTTGCCGGCTCATCCTGCGAATCCTGCTCCACCAACTTCCCCCGCACCGCCAGATCGAGAATAAATCGCCGCAGCCGGGGGATAGCGTCCGGCGCTTCGCTGATGCGGTCGTAATGCTTGAGCAGAATTGCGGCGTTCATGCGCTGGCCCCCTCGTCCGGCAGACCATCCAGCTCGTCAGCGGGCGCGCTCTGCAAATAGAATTCGTGCAGCTTGGCCTGGAGCAGCGCCTTGTCCGGCAACTGCGTCTGATACTCGGCGATCAGAGCCGGCGACAAACTGCGGCTCAAGGCGTATTCCACCACCTCGTTGTCCTTGCTGGCGCAGAGCAACACACCGATGGACGGCTGCTCGTGCGGCTTCTTCACCTCGCGGTCGAGGGCTTCGAGGTAAAAATCGAGCTTGCCGAGATATTCCGGCTCGAACCGCCCGACCTTCAATTCGATGGCGACCAGGCAGTTCAGGCCGCGATGGAAGAACAACAGGTCGAGGCTAAAATCCCGCCCGCCGACTTGCAGCGGATATTCACTGCCGACAAAACAGAAATCCCGCCCCAGCTCGATCAAAAAATCCTTGAGCTGCCGCAGCAAGCCTTGATGCAAATCCGCCTCGTCGTGACCATGCGGCAGGTCAAGAAATTCGACCAGATAGCTGTCCTTGAAGATGCTCAAAGCCTCGGGGTGTATTTGTGACACCAGTGGTGTCACTTTTACCGGATTGAGAACGGTGCGCTCAAAGAGGGCAACCTTGAACTGACGTTCGAGTTCACGCTTGCTCCATTGCTCCTGAATGGCGAGGCGCAGGTAAAACTCCCGCTCTTCCGGTCGCTTGCTCTGGTTGAGGATGATAATGTTATGAGACCAGGTTAATTGTCGCACCAGTGGCGCGACAATTATATCCTCCTGATATGTCTCATAAAACTTGCGCATCCGGAACAGGTTGCTACGGGTGAAACCCCGCAGGCCCGGCTGGGTCTGCGCTAGGTGATCGGCCAGTTGCGCCACCACGCCATCGCCCCATTCGGCCTGCTCGATCTTGCGGCTGATGGTCTGCCCGACCTGCCAATAGAGATCGATGAGCGTCGTATTCACGGCCTGCACGGCTCGCTGCCGCGCCGCGATAATCAGGCGGGTGATTTCGCTGAAATCGTCCTGGCGGATCGCGGGTGTCGTCATGGTTTGCCCCCCTTGCTCGCTCATCGACAGAGCGCCTCCGCAAGTATCCCCTTCAAATGATCGCGCAGCGCCGTGGCCTGCGCCTCGGCGGCCTCCAGCTCTGCCAGCAGCTCCGTTGGGTCGCCGTGATTGGCGGCGACGCTGTGCGGATTCTTGAAATCGAGGTTGTAGCCCCGCGCCTTGATCTCGTCGATCCCGACCCGCCATGCCTGCTCGCTCCCCTGCCGGTTCTGCCTCTCCATCCCGCCCCACCACTCGACGCAGCCGTGCAGATGCTCGACCTTGATCGGCCGGGTCATCGAATAGGCCTTCTGCCCTGCCGGGACGTGGTGCTCGTAGAACCAGACCTCCTGGGTCGACTCGCCCTTCTCGAAGAAGAGGAGGTTGGTACCGATACTGGCGTACGGTTTGAAGACGCTGTTGGGGAGACGGACGATCGTGTGCAGGTTGCACTCCTCCAGCAGATGCTCTTTCAGCCGGGTTTTCACCCCTTCGCCGAAGAGGGAGCCGTCCGGCAAAACGATGGCGGCGCGGCCACCGGGTTTGAGCAGGCGGATGAAAAGGGCGAGGAAGAGATCGGCGGTCTCCTTGGTGCGGAAGTGGGCGGGGAAGTTCGATTCGATGCCGTCTTCCTCGCGGCCGCCAAAGGGGGGATTGGTGAGGATGATATCGACCCGGTCACTCTGGCCGTAGCTGATATAAGGCCGCGCCAGGGTGTTGTCGTGGCGCACGAAGCTGGGATCTTCGATACCGTGCAGCAGCATGTTGGTGACGCAGAGCATGTGCGGCAGCTGCTTCTTCTCCACCGCCCGCAGTCCGGCTTGCAACGCCTGCTCGTCGGCCACTTTTTTGACGTAACGCTCGCGCATGTGGCGGATGGCGCAGGTGAGAAACCCGCCGGTGCCGCAGGAGGGATCGAAGAGGATTTCGCCCGGCTTGGGATCGATGCGATCGACCATGAAGGCGGTAACGGCGCGGGGAGTGTAGTATTCCCCGGCATTGCCGGCGCTCTGCAGATCGTTGAGAAGTTGCTCGTAGATGTCGCCGAAGTGCTTGCGCTCGGCCAGATCGTTAAAGTCGACGCCGCTGATCTTGTTGATCACCTGGCGCATGAGCTGACCGGACTTCATGTAGTTGTAAGCGTCCTCGAAGACGCTCTTGACCACGCGGGCGCGGCTGGCAGTGGCACCGCTGGTCGGCAGCTCTTTGAGGGTCGGGAAGAGTTCGCCATTGATGAAGGTCATCAGCGCCTCACCGGTCATCCCCTCGGGGTCGGCGGCCCAGGTGCGCCACTGAAACGGCTCGGGAATCGGCGAGCGATAGTGATCCTGCATGACTTCGAGCTGCTGGTCCTGGTCATCGATGATTTTGAGGAAGAACAGCCAGCAGAGCTGCGAGAGACGCTGGGCATCACCATCGACGCCGACGTCCTGGCGCATGATATCCTGAATCGATTTGACGGTATTGCGTGCGGACATAAGTTAAATGATTTCCTGATAGAGGGCAGCTTGCAGTTCGTGAACGGCGGTCTCGAAGCTGGCTTTGCTGCCGAACTGTTTGATGAGTTGCAGGGGTGTCCCCATGGCATTGAAGGGAGGGATTTCGAGGACTTTGACGTTATCCAGCCCGCTGACGAGCCCTTCGTCCTGATACTTGACCAGCAGGGCTTCGAGCACGGCACGGGCTTGCGGGCCGTATTTGCTGAAGACGTCGCGCTTCTTGACGTTGTTGGCACGTTCGCGGCGGGTGCGCGGCGGCTGATCAAAGGCGATGTGACAGATGAGGTCAAAGGGATCGAGATCTTTGCCGACCTCTTCCCGCAGCGGATCGAGAAGCAAACCTTCTTCGGCCAGCTCCTCGATGATCGCTTCCTTGCGCTCGGTTGACTTCCAGCGGGCCAAAAACTTCTCCAGACTGGCATAGTGGGCGCGAATCGCCTTACGGGAGTAGTCGCGCAGACTCTCGGTGATCAACTTGCCGTTCTCATCGAGGTATTCAACCCGCTCGGCGAGGACCGCGACGGGCTTTCCTTTGATGTAGTACTTGTGCTGTTTTTCGCCGACTTTTGGCGGCAGGGAACTATCCGGCGGAAAGCCGTCGATCCATTGCTCATCGCCGCCGGGCACCTCGGGAAACGGCTCTTCGCCGTCGTCGACCAGAGGGACGCTGTCGGGCAGTTCGACCGGGTCACCCTCGGCGGGTTCATAAATCTGCACCGGCAAACCGTCAAAATCCTTGTCGGCAAAGTGGTTGGTGGCGCCGCGAAAGTCAATCAGGGTGAAGTAAAACTTTTTGCTCTCCTCGTGGACCCGGGTCCCGCGGCCGAGAATCTGCTTGAATTCGGTCATCGACCCGACGATCCGGTCAAGGACGATGAGCCGGCAGGTCTGGGCATCGACGCCGGTCGAGAGGAGGCGCGAGGTGGTGACGATCACCGGATAGGGGGATTGCGGGTCGATGAAGTTGTCGAGCTGCGCCTTGCCGAGCGGGTCATCGCCGGTGATGCGCATGACGTAACGGTCACATCTCTGCACCAGATCGGCATTTTCATTGACCAGCGCCTGGCGCATGCGGGCGGCATGTTCGGTATCGACGCAGAAGATGATGGTCTTCTCCATGCGCTCGTTGTTCGTCTTGAGAAAATCGGAGATCCAGCTGGCGACTCGCCGGGTGCGTTCATCGATCACCAGGGTGCGGTCGTAATCCTTGCTGTTGTAAATGCGATCCTCGATCTCGTTGCCGAGTTCGTCGACATCCCCAAGCTCGGGGCGATAGCCTTCGACATCAACATCGAAATGCACCTTGACCACCTTGTAAGGGGCAAGAAAGCCATCGTTGATCCCCTGTTTAAGCGAGTAGGTATAAACCGGTGGACCGAAATATTGGATGTTGGAAACATATTCCGTCTCTTTCGGCGTGGCGGTCAGACCGATCTGGGTGGCACTGGCAAAATGTTGCAGAATTTCACGCCAGGCGGAATCGGCGGCGGCGCTGCCGCGATGACATTCGTCAATGACGATAAGGTCGAAGAAGCCGGGGGAGAACTCGCGGAAGAGCTTCTGTCGCTCCTCGGGGCCGGTGATCGCCTGATAGAGGCCGAGATAGATTTCGTAGGCGGTGTCGATGCGGCGCTTGCGGTCAAGGGCGATGGGCAGGTCGATGGTCTCGCCATTATCGCGCTCGATGGTCTTGCTGTTGGTGCTGAGTTTAGCCATGGCCGCACCAAAAGGGCGAAAGTCGTTGACCATGGTCTGATCGATGAGGACGTTGCGGTCGGCGAGAAAGAGGATACGTTTCTTCGCCCCAACCTTCCACAGACGCCAGATGATCTGAAAGGCGGTGTAGGTCTTGCCGGTGCCGGTCGCCATGACCAGAAGAATGCGATTTTGCCCCTTGGCGATGGCTTCGATCGTGGCATTGATGGCGTTACGCTGATAATAACGTGGCTCCTTGGCGCTGCCGTCGTCATAGTACGGCTGCAGCACCAGCCGCTCCTGCTGCGGGTTCAAACCCTTCCAGGCGCGATACTTCTCCCATAGTGCCGACGGACCGGGAAATGCGTCCAACTCCAGAAGGGATTCAAGCTGTGCGCTCTGACCGGTGCGGTCGTGAAAAACAAAGGCATCGCCGTTGCTGGCAAAGACGAAGGGGATATCAAGGGTGTGTGCGTAATCGAGGGCCTGCTGCATACCGTCTTGCGGCGAGCGACTGCTGTCTTTGGCCTCGATCAGCGCCAGCGGTATGTGCTGGTAATAGAGAATGTAGTCGGCGCGTTTGAGCTTGCCACGGGTCACCAGTTTGCCACGCACGATGATGCGGCCCTTGGTGAAGCTGACTTCACGACGAATCTGCGTAGAACTATCCCAGCCGGCATTGACCACCGCCGGGGAAATGAACTGATCGCAGATGTCGCTCTCACTCAGGAGTTTTTTGCTCATAGCACTGCTGGTCTCCACCCAAGGCCTTGCACCATCTGCCATCCAGACGCGTTACGTCCATCTGTATCCAGATTAATGTTTTGGAGAATAATCAATTGCCGCACGACAAGCAATTAAAAGCATGGTTTGCGGTGGGTCTTTCGCGAAGCGGATAAGCCGGGGGAGAGAACAGCGATCTCACCCCCGCCGTTTGTCGGCGGTGAGATGGAGATGGCAATGAAGACACTTGCGCAGGTAGAGGAGGGTCATGCCGTGCATGTGGAAATAGTTGCCGCAGCGGGGACAGTGGGCGACGGCGGCATAGAGGGCGACGCTGAAGACGGCGCCGAACCAGAGGATAAAGGCGGTGGCCAGGGTATTGAATGACGCATCGCGCTCCAGCAGGGAGAGCATCAGCGGCAGATAGAGGGCGATGAGCCCCCACAGGTACCAGCGCCGGCGGCGGATGATCTTCAGCCCCGGGGCGAAATCGTCGGGTGCGGCGGTGACCGTCTCGTTCATCCGCGCGCCGCCTCCAGCGCCGCCAGCTTGGCCTTGAGCTCGCGCTCCTTCTGCCAGCGCGCGGTGACGTCGCGCAGAATCGCCGCCACCCCGAGGGGGTGGCCGTCCGGTCCCGGCGGCATGACGATGGAGAACTCGGCGGAGAGGGGCTCGCCGTTCTTGCGCAGGGCCGGGACCGCCAGCAGCTCTCGCGCCCCGTAGCGGCTGACGCCGGTCGCCATCACCCGCCAATAGCCCTCCCAGTGGCGACCCCGCAGCTTTTCCGGTATGATCAGGTCGAGAGACTGGCCCAGAGCCTCCGCCGCCGTGTAGCCGAAGATTTCTTCGGCACCGCGATTCCAGATGCGGATCAGACCCTCGCGATCAGCAAACATGATGGCGTCGGGGGCAAGTTGGAGGATGGAGCGATAGAGGGTATCGGGCGTTTCGCTGGACACGGAATTTTTCCTTTCCACGGCATGGCGGAGATCGATCCACCAAGTAAGTTGGACAAAGCCTAAACGGAAACGCCGGCAAGTACAAGCTTTCCCCTTGACCAGAATCACCAGGAGGCAACCATGAACGTTTTCGTCACCGGCGCCAGCGGATTTGTCGGCAGTGAGGTTCTACGGCAGTTGGTGGCGGCGGGACACACCCCGCGCTGTCTGCTGCGGCCGGGGTCGGAGAACAAACTGGCGGTGCGGGACGGGGTGGAGATCCACCACGGCGACGCGACGGTGGCGGCGAGTCTCGCCGGCGCCCTGTCCGGCTGCGACGCCGTCATCCACCTCATCGGCATCATCCGCGAATTCCCCGGCAAGGGGATCACCTTCCGCCAACTGCACGTCGCCGCGACGGAAAACATCGTCGATGCCGCCGGGGCTCAAGGGATCCGCCGCTTCCTGCACATGAGCGCCAACGGCACCCGCGCCGGCGCCCCCTCTCCCTATCACAGCAGCAAGTGGGCGGCGGAAGAACGGGTCCGCGAGGGAGATCTCGACTGGACCGTCTTTCGCCCCTCGGTGATCTTCGGCCCCGGCGACGGTTTTGTCACCATGCTCGCCGATATGATCCGGCGTTTCCCGGCGGTACCGGTCATCGGCGACGGCCAGTACACCTTCTCGCCCATCGCCGTCAGCGACGTCGCCGCCGGTTTCGTCGCTGCCCTCACCACTCCTGCGGCAGTCGGCCAGACCTACCACTGCGGTGGCCCCGAGACCTTGACCTACGACGCCATTCTTGACATCATCGGCAGCGCCCTCGGCAAAAAAAGTGTGACCAAGATTCACTATCCTCTCTTCATGATGAAACCGGTCGTCGCCATGCTCGAAAGGATCCCCGCCTTCCCCCTCACCACCAGTCAACTGACCATGCTTCTGGAGGGGAACAGCTGCGACCCCACCCCCTTCGCCACCGCCTTCGGCCGGACCCCGGAACCCTTCGCCACCGGGGTCCGGCGTTATCTCAAAGCGTAAACTCACCCATCTCGACCACCCGAAAGGATCCGCCATGCGTCGTTTCGCCCTCCCCCTCACCCTGATCATCGCCCTCGCCTTGACCCTCCCCGCCTGCGTCATGGTCAAAGCCAAACCCGCCCCCCCCGGCCAGGTCAAGAAAGCCACCGGCTTCAACCCCGCTTCGGGCAAGGTCAAGATCAAATAGTCACGCCCCCCTGCCGCAGCCGTCCGGCCTTGAAGAGCTTGAGGCGAAAGTAGGCCTCGCGCTCGCGCTCGCCGAGAAAACGGGCGATCTCGCGCATCTGCCGACGCAACGTCGGCAGCACCCGCTCTTCGAGGACGCGGATGCGGCGGGTCAGCCGCAACAGCTCATCGCCGAGGCGCTTGACCTTCCCTTCGAAAGCGGCCAGGGCGAGCATTTCGGCGACAATGCTCTCGCCGCGGTCAACCGCCTCTTCCAGATGCGGCGTGGTCCCACGATAATCGTACTCTCGCTGCCACGGTGTCCGCCGGGGATCGACCCCGGCACTGACTTCGCGGTAGCGCAAACCGAGAAAATTCCCCTCCGCTACCCGCAACTCCAGATCCCGGGCCGCCGCCATGGCCGCCGCACCAACAAAACTCTCTCCTTCCCACTGTCGCCCCCGCTCCAACTCCAAAAGCGCCTCGGCGTAAAGGAGGGCCAGGCGTTCCCGCGTTCGCAACAACGGCACCGTGGCCTGGAGAAATTCGCGCAGCAGCGCTTGCCGTCGCCCTTTGAGCAGGCCGATACTCCCGGCCACGGTGAGGGCATGTTCCTTGAGGCGCAGCAGGTTGGTGCGGGTCGGGTGGATCATTTCCCCTCCTCACCGAATTCGCGCAGCAGGGCGGCGCCGGCATCGAGGGTGGCGGCGACGCTGCGCCGCTCGCTCTGGGCGATGAATGCCGCCTCGAAGCGATCGGCAAAATCGAGCAGGCGGCGATCGCCGGCGAGCATGCCGTCGCGGCCGACAATCGCTTCGAGCCGCCGCAGTTCGCGCCCACGGGCATAACAGCGGTAGAGGCCATTGGCGATGGCGCGGTGATCGGCGCGGGTGCGGCCGGCGCCGATGCCGTGCTGCATCAAACGGGAGAGGCTCGGCAGGACGTCGAGGGGGGGGAAGATGCCGCGCTGGTGCAGGTCGCGGGAGAGAACCAACTGCCCCTCGGTGATGTAGCCGGTAAGATCGGGGATGGGGTGGGTGATGTCGTCCTCGGGCATGGTCACCACCGGCAGCAGCGTCACCGAACCGGGGCGGCCGCGGATGCGCCCGGCGCGCTCGTAGAGGGAAGCGAGGTCGGAGTAGAGATAGCCGGGGTAGCCGCGGCGGCCGGGAAGCTCCTCACGGGCGGCGGCGACCTCGCGCAGAGCGTCGCAGTAGTTGACCATGTCGGTGACCAGCACCAGCACGTCGAGGCCGCGTTCGAAGGCGAGATATTCGGCGACGGTGAGGCCGAAGCGCGGGGCGAGGAGGCGTTCGACCACGGCCTGGTCGGCGAGATTGAGGAAGGCGACGAAGCCGCCGGCCATGTTGTCGAGGACCCGGCGGTAGAAATTCGCTTCCTGGTGGGTCAGGCCGAGGGCGACGAAGACGACGACAAAGGCGCCGCCGCCGGCGAGTTGCGCCTGGCTGAGGATACCGGCGACGACCTCGCGGGCGGGGAGGCCGGCGCAGGTGAAGAGGGGGAGCTTCTGTCCCTTGACCAGGGTGTTGAGGCCGTCGATGGCGGAATAGCCGGTTTCGATGAACTCCTCGGGGCGGGCCCGGGCGGTAGGGTTGAGGGGGCGCCCGCTGACCGGGGCCCAGCGCTCGGGGAGATAGGGCGGCAGACCGTCGAGGGGACGGAAGGAGCCGTCGAAGATGCGGCCGACACACCCCGGCGCCAGGGGAGCCCGGCGCACCCGGTCGGAGAAGATCACCCGGGTCGTCGGCAGATCGAGGCCGGCGGTCTCGCCGAAGAGCTGGACCAGGACCGTGCCGCTGTCGATACGCAACACCTCGCCGGCCTGCTCGCTGCCGTCCGGGGCCACCACCCGCACCGCTTCGCCGATGCGCGCCCCGGCAATCTCTTCCAGGAGCAACAGGGGGGCGCGCACGGCGCGCAGGGTGGCATAGCTCGCTTCCATAAGTTTCATGGCCCGCCTCCGGTTGTCGCGCCAGCGGCTTCTCCGGCTAAACCGGCGACCCCGCGGTCATGGTCGGCAAGGATGCCGCGCAGGCAGGCGGCAGTCGCCTCGGGGGGAGAGAAGGCCTCGTCGCTGTAGGCGTTCTGACTGAGGAACTCGTCGCGGATGCGTCCGACGCTGGCGAGGAGGAGGCGATCCGGTTCCTGCAAACCCTCGGGACCGACGATCTCGGCAATCTCGCGCAGCGCCTCTTCCTGACGCAACAGTTCGCGGCAGCGTTGGCGCAAGCCCCCCCAGTCGGCGGCGCGGTCACTGAAGAAACCGACCGCCTCCTGCGCATAGAGAGAATAGCTTTGCTGCCAGTTGATGGCCGGAAAGTGGCGGCGATGGGCGAGACCGGCATCGAGCATGAAGAAGGCCCCGGCGGCGCGCAGACAGGCCTGGGTCACCGGTTCGGTGAGGTCGCCGCCGGGGGGAGAGACGGAGAGGAGCATACTCAGGGAGCCGCGGCCGCCGCCGCAGGTCTCGACCACGCCGGCGCGTTCGAAATAGGCGGCGAGGCGCGAGCCGAGGTAGGTCGGATAGCCCTCCTCCCCCGGCATCTCCTCGAGGGAACTGGAGATCTCGCGCAGCGCCTCGGCCCAGCGCGAGATGCTGTCGGCGAGGAGGAGGACCTGCAGGCCCATGTCGCGGTAGTACTCGGCCAGGGTCACGGCGGTGTAGATCGACGCTTCCCGCGCCGCTACCGGCATGTTCGAGGTGTTGGCGATGACGATGGTCCGCTCCAGCAGCGCCCCGCCGCGCCAGGGGTCGCGCAGGGCCATGAACTCGTCGAGGAGGTCGGCCATCTCGTTGCCGCGCTCGCCACAGCCGACGTAGACGACGACATCGACATCGGCGAACTTGGCGATCGCCTGTTCGAGAACGGTCTTGCCGGTGCCGAAACCGCCGGGAAAGATGGCCGTTCCCCCCTTGACCAGGGGAAAGAGGAGGTCGATACAGCGCTGCCCGGTGATCAGCGGCGCCGTCACCGGCAGCCGCCGCCGGCAGGGGCGTGGCCGCCGCGCCGGCCATGGCTGCCACAGGTGCAACAGGGTACCGTCGGCAAGGCGGCCAATCGGCGCCTCGACGGTGAAGTCGCCGCCGTCGAGGGCTTTGATGGTGCCGGCGGCGGCGGCGAGAATCTGGTGCTGGATTGGTCCCTCCGCCACCGTGCCGAGGATCTGGCCGGGAGCGACGGCGGCGCCGGGGGCGAGGCACGGCGTCAAGTGCCAACGGCGGGTCAGATCGAGAGGAAAGAGCCCGCCGCCGGCCTGGAGAAAGGGGCCGTCGCGGGCGACCAGGGCCGGCAGGGGGCGTTGCAGCCCATCGAACATACCCCCGAGGAGGCCGGGCCCGAGACGGACCATCAGCGCTTCCCCCGTCGCCGTCACCGGCTCGCCGACGGCGAGACCGCGGGTCTCCTCGTAGACCTGGATGACGGCGCGCTGCGGCTCGAGGCGCACCACCTCACCGATAAGACCGGCGTGGCCGACCTGCACCTGTTCGTAGAGGCGAACCCCGACCAGATCTGCACTCACCGTCGGTCCGGAGATGCCGGTAATCGTCCCGTTCATCGCTCCAGCCTCACCTGATAGCCGAGGACCCGCCGCAGCAGCCGGCGGATATAGTCGGGACCGGCCGCCGCCCCCAAAGCCGGCGCCGGCAGCACCAGCAGCACCCCGCGCCAGCTCCGCTCCAGGGCCCGCAGCCGCGCCTCATCCAACCCCGGCAGCAGCCGTTCGTCGACCACGATGACGCCGGTTTCGGGGTCGGCCACGAGGTGGTGCAGCACGCTCGCGACCCCGGCGCAATCGACCACCCGCTGCTGCACCCCGGCCAGAGCGAAAGCGTCGCGACCATCCGCCGGCGTCAAAAAGACCATGCGCGTCATGGGGTTGCCTCCGCCATACCCGTCTCTGCTCCAGCCGGGGCCGACACCAGATAGCGACAGAGACTTTCGAGCAGCAGAGAGAACTCAAGGGGATCGGGACCCAGTCGCCGCAGCCTCTGCCCCAGGGCCGCCGGCACCTGCTGCGCCCAGGCGGCGCCTGTCGCCGCCAAGCCGAAGCGCCGCTGCGCCAGCGCCGCCACTGCTGTCACCTCCCCCTGGCGCCACAGCGCCGCCAGGCGACGCGCCGGCACCTCCCCACCCGGCAGCAGGGATGGTTCGGGGCCATCCCAGCGCAACTGTTTTTGCACCGTCAGCAAATTGCGGCCATCGATGAGCCCGGCGATCACCAGCTGCACCGCCGGGTTACGCGCGGCCGCCGCAGCCGCCGTCAGCACCCTGTCGGTCAGATGCGCTTCGAATTCGCGAAGGCCGGCGACGAAGCCAAGGCCGCAGTGCTCGGCCAGGGCGGCGACAAGCTGTGCCTCCGTCATCTCCCCGGCCAGGGGCGTCACCAGCTCCACCGCCAGCAGCGTCCCGGCCAGGGCCGCCGCGCAGCCGGCAGCGTCCCCTCCCCGCCGCCGGCGCAGGGCGTTGCCGAGCTGGCGGATTTCAAGGAGGCTCAGCAGCGGCCCCAGTTCACGTCGCCAGCCGGGATCGAGACGGCGGTAGAGCCAGCGCGTCTCGGCCAGAACCGCCACCCAGGGCTCACTTTCCCGCCTCCCCGGTAGGCCTCGGCGGCGGCCGCGTACCCGCGCCAGCACAAAATCGCGGGGAACAACGGAAGCTTCAAGGGGTCGCAGCAAGCGCATCGTCATCACCTCGTTCCAGAGCGGCCAGCAATTCCGGCAGGAGATCGTCCCAACAGCGTTCCAGGCGCTTCTCCAGACTGTTATCGATCCGCACCCGCCCCTCCGCCGTCTCTGCCACCACCCCTCCGGAAAGAGCCGGGTCGGGGAGGATTTCCGCTGACGGAAAGAGCCGGGCGGCAACCTCCCGATCCCGGGGATGAACCCGGACCTTGGCCCATGATAGCGGCGGAAGTTCCTCAGCACAGGCCCTGAGCAGAGCCGCGGGGTCGCGGCTGGCCACTTCCGGCAGCAGCTGTGCCGCCTGTTGGCGCAGGCGCTCGGCCAAGGCGTTCTCTCCGGCCAACAGCAGGGCACAGGTCTGCCGCCGCCCGGCGGCCAGACAGCGCTGGCGCTCGGCCGCCGCCGCCATTTGCCAGTCGCGTGAGGCGGCCGCCCGCAACGCGTCCCGGCGCTGCTGCGCCGCCGCCTCACGCGCGGCCATCTCGGCGTCGTGGCGCTGGTGCAATGCCGCCAGGGCGCGCTCGCCTTCCTGGCGCAATGCTTCGAGCAATGCCTCGCGGCCCATGGCCGGTCAGACCATGAGCAGGATCATCGCCGCAACGACAAAGCCGAGGATGACCATGGTTTCAGGAATCGCCAGGAGGATGATGACCGTCGCGGTCAGCTCCGGCTTCTCGGCCAGGGTGCCGGCCCCGGCCGCACCGATGCGCGACTGCGCCCAGGCCGTGGCCAGGGCCGGGATTCCCACCGCCAGCGCGGCGGCAAAAGCAATCAGGACCTTTTCCATGAGTTCGCGCCTCCTTTTATTTTGGACGTTTCTCCAGGGGATGATAGTCGTGCCCCCCCGGCTCGAAAAACTTGCTGAAAAACTCGACGTAGTGCAAACGCAGGGCATGCACGGTCGGGGCGAAAATCCCCAGCAGGAGATTGAAGAGGTGGAGAAGTCCGGCGACGAAGATCCCGGCGACGATGCTGCCGCTGAGGCCGCCGAGCCGGTTGGCAACGGTGGCGAGGAGGACCGAGGTCAGGCCGATGGCCATGAGCCGGGCGTAGGAGACGACGTTGCCGATGGTTTTGAGCATCTCCAGCGGCGCCAGCAGCCCGCCGCTGACCAAGAGCAGCGGGATCGTCACCCCGAGACTCCACAGGGCCACCGCCAGCAGCCCGCTCTCCGGTGCCGCCCAGCCGACCCCGACCAGCACGAGAGCCAGGAGGATGAGGAGATTGAACAGGCGCAGCCAGGCTTCGCGCCGGTGACCGGAGCGCGCCGCCACGAAAATGCCCAGAATCAGACCGAGCCCGACATGGACCAGCCCGACACTCAGGGCAAACCAGAGGAAGGGGACCAGCGATCCGCTCCTGGCGAAGAGGAGCGGTGCGAGGCCGAGACGCTGCCCCCCCTCCTCGCCGAAACATTCGCCGAAGAGGAGGCCGAAGAACATACTGCTGACAGCGCACGCCATCAGGATCCGCGCCCCATCGCGCACCGTCGGCGAAATCCGGGGCTGCATCATCACCCCGCCGGCCACGAGAGCCAGCACCCCCCCGTAACCGAGATCACCGAGCATCAAACCGAAGAGGAGGGGAAAGAAGAAGGCGACCAGGGGGGTCGGATCGATGGAAGCATAGCGCGGCAGCGGCAGCAGTCGTACCAGCAACTCGAAAGGCCGCAGGTAATAGGGATTGTGCAGCAGCACCGGTACTTGCTCCAGGTCGTGTTCGCAGACCTCCCCTTCGGTGAGGTCCACCTCGCCACCGAAACGCGCTTCCAGCTCGTCGCGCAGTCCCGCCACCCGCGCCGCCGGCATCCACCCGTGCACACAGAAGCAGAGCTCGGTTTCGAAAACGTCGGCCGCCGCCGCCAGTACCGCCAGGCGGTCGTCGAGCCAGTCGGCGACCTTGCGGTAGAGAGGGAGCCAGCGCCGGGCGAAGCGTTCCTCCTCGGCGGCGAGCAGCAGCGCCCGCTGGCGGGCTTCCTCGCTGCGCCGGGACAGGGTCGCCACCTGTTGCTCCAGAGGCAATCCGGCCAGCTCGGCCGGGAGGGC
>Ga0209212_1003836_pt1 | contig 19306 bp, 23 predicted proteins | sample RifGroC2_FD_183996 | JGI IMG/M metagenome (GOLD analysis project Ga0209212, IMG submission 183996) | Groundwater microbial communities from Rifle, Colorado, USA - Groundwater C2 (SPAdes) (version 2) | ecosystem: Environmental > Aquatic > Deep subsurface > Groundwater | place: Rifle, Colorado... | reverse complement strand
GTATCTATTCAGAAGAGTTTGGAGATAAAGAGGCCCCGCGGGTAATCCAAGCCATAAAATCACCATTGCTTTTAATTAGGAGCTACACGGAAAAATCTCTCAAAAAGGTGATTTACGATTTTTTTGGTAATCTTCCAGAAAGTAAATTGATTAAGTTCAATTTTATTATTACTACAAAAATATCAGAGTATCTAAATTGGGGATCGGAAAAGAACAATATTTCAAAATCTGATTTTTTGAGAGAAATTGTTGAAAAAATAATTGATTCTGATCCAGAGTTTAAGAAGAAACATTAAGAAATGAAAGAAAATCTGTTAATCTCAGGTAATTTGGCAAAGGACATCTACGATGGTGAAGAAGAATATGGTGGTTCAGCAGCCAACCTAGCTCTTGCAGCGAGAAGGCTTGGAATCAATGTAGGCATAATGTCGGTTCTTGGTAATGATGATTTTAGTAAAAGGTATAGGGATTACCTATTAGAGAATGGTGTAGATCTTTCCTTAACATCCCAATGTCTGGAAACATTACCAGTTTGCGAAATCATGTCAAAAGAAAATTCAATTTCCAGTTGTTTATGGGAAGACAATGGGTGCGAACAAGCGATGGGGGAATTAAATATTGACATTGATAGTATTGGAAAATATGACATGACACACCTAGTTTGTTGTCCGCCAAAATTGGTTAGTAAATTTCTTCCATTAAAAAGCAACTTGTCTTACGAACCAGGCCAAATGGTCGTGGACGACCAGAGTTATTTTGACCTGACGATGGCTAAACAGAGTTCATTAATTTTTCTTAACGAGGAAGAATATCTAGCTGTTTCAGAAGATCTTAATACAGCTTTTCTAAGCAGTAGTTCGTTTAGTAAACTCATGGCGCTAGTTGTTACTGTGGGAGAAAGTGGTTCGATTCTGTATCAGATTAATGACGGTCAGACCACCAGTAGAAAATTCCCCCCTTCATCATTATTGGGTGAGTTTGTCGACCCAACAGGTGCAGGAGACAACTTCAAAGCCGGATTTCTGACTGGTTTGCTAAAGGGAAGATCTTTAGAAGATTGTATTCAAATTGGATCTGATATGGGAGCGGCAGTATTATCTTTACAAGGAGGTATCCTTCCCGAATCAATAATTGAAAAGATTAGGATAAAATATAACCTTTAAAATCTTAATCTTTATGTATTTATTCTTATCCCAAACCTAGTCAATATAAACCTGATTACCATGATTGGGTGCCGATGAATCTGCCTTAAGGCTTGTTTAATCGTTACTCCCTGAATTTCTCTCTTTATTACCTTTTTCCGATTCTTCTTCAAATCAGATAGCCATTCGTTTATTAGCGGGTGCCTCGTCTCAGGAAGATTATCAACATCGAAAAATTCAACCGCACTCGCTTCACTATTGATAGTTGCTTTTCCACCTATTACTTCCGCTTCGAATAAATGATTTTTCTTGTTACTTCCAATATGGGTATATTCGGCTACTTTTCTGATTAACTTAATATCAAAACCACTTTCTTCTTTAGCTTCCCGAATTGCTGCCTCTTCTGGTGTCTCACCTTTCTCGATTCCACCGCCCGGAATGACCCAAATGGGGATGTCTCTTCGTTTGATTAAGAGTATTTTCTTCTTCGATTTACCGAATACAAAGACAGAAGCTCCGTTCATTGATTAAAGATAAGGGCATCTAGTTTGTCTTGCGACTCTGGAGAATTGATATACCGGAAAGTCTTAAATCCAAATTGCTCTGCTGATAAACAATTTGTTTTACTATCATCTAATACCAATATTTCTTCTGGTTTGAGGTCGGGTATGAGCTTTTTTGTTTCAGAGTATGCAGTTACCCAAAAGTCTCTGTCTGGTTTTGCTACTCCCAGCTCAGACGAATTTACAATCAGATCAGCGAGATTTTCAATATTGTACTTTTTAATCCCTTTCGTAACCGCATCTGAGTTATTGGTGGTAAAAACGATTGGTACTCCTGTGGCATTTATCTTGATCAACAGATTAATTAGATCATCGTTTCTAGATTCTGAGGAGTAAAATTCGGATAAAAATCTTTTCCAAGTTTCCGGAGTAATATTCTCTTCTTTTAAATATTTGTCAATTTCTTCTTCTGTACGTTTGGAGGTTTGAATAAACCTGTAAACTGTACCCCTTTGTCAAGACAGTATTTCGGCCGATTTAAGATCTAGTTCTCCTTTCTTTGCAAAATATACCTCGGCAGGTGTTTGATAATTAAGTGATTGGTGTAAACGACGGTGATTGTAAATATTAAAGTATTTAGTCAAACCATCTCTTACGTCAATTACGCAATCATATTGGTTAGGGTAGACATCGTCATATTTAACACTCCTCCACAATCTTTCGGTAAAGATATTGTCCATGCATCTACCTCTGCCATCCATGCTAATCTGGGTGATATCTTGATTCCAGATGTTAAGGTAGTCTCTGCTGGTAAACTGCACACCTTGATCGCTGTTGGCAATCTCTGGAGTAGCTAGTCTGAGAGCTTCTTCCGCCGCCTCAATGACAAACTTGGTGTCAAGGGAAGTGGATATTCTCCAAGATACCACATAGCGAGAATACCAATCCAGAAAGGCTACTAAGTAAACAAATCCTTGTCGCATTTTAATGTAGGTAATATCGGTACCCCAGACTTGGTTAGGTCTGTCAATGATTACGCCCTTAAGGAGATATGGGTATCTCGGATTCTGGGTGTGGTTTTGACTGAGATTTGGCTTGGGGTAAATGGGCTCCAAGCTCATTTCCCTCATGAGTCTGCGAACAAGCTTCTTGCCCACCTTGTAGCCATCTCGTTTGAGTTGTTTGCTCATCCGTCTGACACCGTAGTAAGGCATGTCGGTGTAGATCTCGTCAATACGATCCATGATGACCATATCCTGCGGATCTGCTGGTAATGGTTGGTAGTAAACAGCACTACGACTAATACCAAGCAAATCTGCCTGAGTGGATACTGGAAGACAATCCTCCCTGTTAATGTGCTGAGAGACAATCTCGTGTGGTGGTATGCTAGTCGTCAACAATGCCCACCTTTTTTTTAAGCCAGCTGAGCTGGGTTTGTAACTTACCGACTTGTGAATACAGGCGATCGATCAGTTCGTCTTTTTCTTTGAGACTGTTCGCCTTACGGTCAGAAAAAAGATTGACTGTCTCACTTTCCAGCTTGTCTTTCCAGGCTTTGATCTGGGTAGGGTGAACTGCATACTCACTCGCCAGCTCGGCCATAGTCTTAGTTTGTTTGATGGCCTCAAGGGCCACCTTGGATTTGAAGGCAGCGGTATGCTGTCGTCGGGTTAAATTTCCCATATGTTTTAGATCTTAGACGATTGTGTTGATTCTGGGGGACAGTATACTTAGGCATTTTTCTAAGCTTGAAGTTGAAAAATTGACCGGATAAATATCTAAGATGTATTGCGAGTATTGAATCAGTTTCAAGTTGAGCGCCCATAGGGAAATATTCTGTATGCTTCATCACTCCTTCTCTATCTGGATATATTATTGATTGAGGTACTGTTTGATAGTGTATATCACCAGTAACAAGCAACATCTTTGTTTCTGGCGAGATCTCCTTCAGTTTCGAATTAATGTTTTCAGCCATGATTTTGTCTCGCCAGTCTAGTGCTCCAGCTTTTTGTTCCTCAAATTGACTATTATTCAAATCAAAGCCAAAGATTTTAACCCCGTCTTTTTTTAATCTTTCTAGCATTTCTTTATGAAACGGTGAAAATCTGCCGTCTTGGTAGAAGATTTGGTCTGTTGAGTCTAAATTATTTACCAATGATTGAGGGTATTCAAAGCCAAGAACAACAGTATATTTGCCCTTAAGTGCGTTATAGACCTCCATTGTGACTTCTGGGTTCTCCTTAACACCATGCATCTCACCGATAGCAATGATTTTGTGTTTATTTGCCAAACCTATAATTTTATCGAGTTGCATGTTTTATATTCATAACTCAATTCCTGATGAACAAATTTATGGCTAACTATTCGCTAATATTAACTTGTCTAAATCATCTGTAGTCGAAATTTTATGATTTATTACAGCATCGTAAATTTGAAAACTTTTCAGTGGTAGGTTCATATCTTGTTTGTATTTTTTAAGTCTGAGGATAACTTCTCTTTCTTGTTTTGTAACATTTTCTGATTCTAGATAATTGATTAGAGCAACTTCTTTTTTTGGGTATTTATTATAAATTTCATCTAAATCATTGACGACCCACACATCGACATTAAACTTCACATCGTCAAATTTCTTATTTAAACCAATGTAAAAGCCGTAGGGAAGGTTAGGTTTAGTTTTCTTTAACAAGTTTTGAAACACCCCAAATTTGAAGATCTCATCATCCACAATCGACATTAGAATGTCTTTGAAAGTTTCTTTAACGTTTATATTGGCAACATAAATATCAATATCTGGCTGTGTCATTAAATTATAGGAAAAACTTCCAGAAATTTTAACTTTTCCAAATATTGATAATTTTTCTATAAGTTTGGACTCTTTAAGTAAGTTTTCAGCTTGATTGTGAAGTATTTCTGATTCGGACATGCTGGTATTAGTATAAAACAGATTTGGTCCGAGTAAATGATATATTATATTTTAGCAAACTTAACATATACGGACATATCAATCTATGTCAAGTTATAGTGTTCTCGATGATAAGTTCTTAGAACCGGTTTGTACACAAATCCGTCAAATTTAAGGAACTGTTTATGCCTATGAATTATCTGTAGTAATTTGTTTTCCCAAAAACACAGCCCACCAATTTGATGGGCTTTTTGTGTTTTTTTCTTCAGTATTTCCTTATGGAAGTACTGTCCATTGGTTATTTAAGCCAAAACCTGGCGAACCAAGTTTGCTAAATAATCCACTATATCCTCCAGCTTTGTCGTTCCACACCTCCTGAACTATTTCATACTGTCCCCACAGGGAACTGCCTGGACCTGTCCATACTATTTTTACGAAATCCGTAAAGTGTTGGACCTTTCCGTTTTCATCAGTATATTCTCCGGTGTAGTGATTGGTTAGCCATCCCTTACTAACACCATCTGTTAGCTGACCATCAACCAATCCTCTGTCAAGCTTGCCATCTCTATCGCAGTCTACATTAGCAATCCACGCATCGCTCCATTGCATTATTAGCTTATCTCCTGAAGTAACCAACTCGTCTGGTCTGGAATAATTATCATAATATCCACTAAACATATGAGCTTGGTAGTTATAGCCATATTTGTCAAATCCAACCGTTATAGGATTTCCTTTGGCGTCTGTAATAGTTCCTCCTTGGATAGTGGCACAAGCTTCAGCAGGTTTTGCGGCCATAACTGGAGAAGATACTAATCCGAATAATATTGCTATTGCAACTAGGGAAAAGATTTTTTTCATATTTTTCACCACCTTCCTTTGTTTATTTATTAAGCTTACTTTTTCAGTATAACAATAATTTGAATAGGCTTGTGTTAACATATTGAATCTGTATAGATATATCAATCTATATTAGGTTATTGGGTTCTTGAGGATGAGATCTTGGAACCGCTTTGTGCTCAGATTAGTTCTATGAGATCGGTATTTTATTATCGTTATAATTAAGAGATGGACGGATCTTCGGTAATAGCCTTTGATGAGAGTAGGAAAAATATAGTATTGGTAAAAAGACGGGACATTCCTATTTGGGTAATTCCGGGAGGTGGTGTGGAGAAAGGCGAGACTCAGGACCAGGCAGGCATTCGAGAGACGAAGGAAGAAAGTGGATTTGACATCAAAATTATCAGAAAAATAGCTGAGTATACCCACATTGGAAGTAATAAGAAAAACCATTTATTTGAGGCGGTTATTATTGGGGGAAAAGCAAGAATAAATAGTGAGGCTAAAGATGTAAAACTTTTTGATCTAAACAAGTTACCGGAACCAAGACATCCACACTTAGATAGTTGGATTAGAGATATGCAGAGGAGCTCGAAAGTGGTTATCAAAAGAGAAATTCAGGGTTTCACCATCAAGCAGTCTCTAAAACAAATTCACAAACATCCAATAATGGTAATTAGATTTATCCTAACTCAGTTTGGAATTAGGATTAATACCTAATATCTGAATTGTTCTGGTAATGGTCTTTCACAGCAAAATATAGAGTCAAATTTCAATCAAAAATTGGAAGAACATACTGCCTGGCTCTCTCCGAGTGGTTTAGTTAGTTAAGATTTTTCTGCAGGAACCAGTCGAGTTGCATCATTGTTTGAAAGACTATGGCAAATTCTGGATCATCTAGATCACTTTTTTCACTTTCTACCATCTGCAAAAACTTATTTTTATTTATTACTCCCATCTTAGCTAGAGCTGAATTTTCCAATATTTCCAAAACAAGTTTTTTCTGTTTTTTTGCAAATCCAAGAAAGGCCGCTTCTCTACCGTATTTCTTGACAAACATTTCTTTTGGAAAGACCTCTGGTAGGTTTTGCAAAACCGTGAGTTTCCTATCTTGTTTTTTACCCTTAATTGATTCTGGCATTCGCCTTGCGAAAGCGATAAGTCGTGTGTCAAAAAATGGATTCATCATCCAAATATCTTTTTCCCAGACTCTCCAAAAAGTATTCTCGGTGGGAATTGCTGAAGATATGGGGACAATCATGGGGTATTCGGCTCTAGAATTGAAGCGATCCTTTCCTAGTGCAAAATCTACAGTTTCTTTAGTAAATAATCGTTCAAGTCCAAGCTTCTTAAAATACATTACGTTGACAAAAAAACTGTTTTGACCCGGAAAAGTTTCAGGTAGATCCATCTCGGAGGCTGAATATGATTCATCACCGCCTTCGCCGGTAAATTGCACTTTTACATTTTTACCTTCTAAAATCCTGATATAGTTTTCGAACCCTGTAACCGCAATCTGAAAAGGATCGTTTTTATTCCAAGCGGTCGAAAGGTCTGCTTCAAATAGATCAAATTTTGTAGTATCAACTGTTTCCAGTTTTATGCCATGAAGCTGCGCAAACCCGTTCATAATGTTTATGTCTGTTTCTTCCCTCGTTACATCAGATACTTTTGAGTTACAGACCAACCGGTCTCCTAATATTTTATTCAGAGAATAGGCTACCAAAGTGCAATCAAATCCGGAGGATAGATCGCATGTAGTCTTTTTGTCTAGTATTTTTTCTGCTCTATCAGCTACGACTTGAAGCATCGTCTTTTCCCAATCTTCTGCAAAGGCAATTTCATCAGTGTACAGTTCTCCTGTGTTTTCCAAAAATCCCGGTAAGTCCACTAGTGACTCAATCTTCAATTTTTTGTTATCAAGGTCTATGTCTACAACACAGCCTGGTGGAATAACCTTGATTTCCTCAAATAGAGTTTTTTCTGTAGCATGCCACTCCCATAGGAGCCAAGTAATAAGTCCATCAAGATTTACATTTAATTTTGTATTCTTCTTTACCTCTTCAGTGACTTTGGTGAATTGGGTAGATACTACCAGGTGTCCGTTCAAATATGAAAAAAAACAGGGTATGGAGTTTGATTGATCTAGTACTATACGAAGTCGGTTTTTCTTTTTTTCAAGATAAAACAAAAGAAAATCAGAGTTACTATTTACAAGCTTGCTCAGGTTATTACCGGCAAATAAACCAGGTAAGTTATCAGGCTCCACAAGTCCATCATAATTAGCAAAGTAGCCAGTTAGAATATTACCTTCATTCCTGTAATCAATTTTTCCTGGAAAAGATCTCTCAGGCAGGCCATACTCTAAATTAAAATCTTGGAAATAACTATCCAAAAATATTTGTTTAATCACCTGTTTCCAATATTCCCTTATTAAATAGATCTGAAACTATTATTTCTGCCTCTTTCGCGTCGATATGTAATTTGAGCACCATAGATTCAATATTTTCCGAGCTCAAACCATCAGAATCGGAAATGTATTTTAATATTGAATATTCCTTCGGCCGTATGGACATAAGCTTGTCAGTTTTATGGTCATAGGCCACTGTGCTATATCCCCTCTTTTTATCCTGATCTAGCAAAACCACACTTAATTTGTTTACTACATACTTCATCCAGAAATTTTTTATGAATTTCTTTTTGTAGGACTAGCATCACTTCCACCATTTTTTCCTCTCGATACCTCAGTGAAGTTACCAAGAACTTCAGCAATTGGCTCTTTCACTACAACTTCCGGGGATTTAACAACTTCTACCGTCTCATTTTCATTTTTCATTTTTTTGAAAAACTAATAATGGATGCATTCTACATCATTTGTATATAAATATGTAATATTTAAACATAATTTGATATATCAATCTATATCAGATTATTGGGTGGGCGACGGGAAATAATATTGACGGGACTCCTCAAAATAATTTCCTGCTGAAAAATTTTTAAGACCCGACCCGCAGAGATCGTTACGAGCTCTGCTCCGTCACTCGAGTCCCGTAAAAATTATCCAAATAAAAATCTCCCGACAAGCGAGAGACTTTATTTGGGGTGGATTACGGGATATATAACTTTGACGGGACTCGCCTTCGGTAAACTTCTTTGAAATTTCCTCAGGACCGGGCTCGCTGAAACCGTTACGGGTTCAGCTCCGCCAAATTCTCATCTAGTTTATGACATAGAGACTTATTCAAGTGAGTAGTAGCTTAGTGATTCAATGAGAAATTTTTTTATAGATAAATAGTTCTCTTTTGATAAATCTTTTGCCTTAAGTAGCTTGAAATTGTTGTACTTTCTCTCGATAAAGCTCAAGAAATCCTCAATCGCTTCTTTTGGTTGAATACTTTTTTCACCATAGATCATAAATGCCCTGACAATGGATAATTTAGAAAATATAGCCATTCTATCCGCTTCATTAATAATAATTTCGTCTTTGTTCACTGTGTCGCCGTTTAAGCTTTTTATTAAGCGACAAACATCATCAATTTTATTTTTTGGAAAGCTCTCAACTTTGTTTAAAATGCTACTTGTTATTTCTGCACCATCTACTCCTTCGTTTTTTCCACTTAGATTCGATACGTCGTGGAACAGAGCAGCAGTGAATAGAATATCCTCATCACCATTTTCAAATTTTAATATTTGTTGAGTATTTTTTAATACTTCTAATGCATGACCAAAATCGTGAAAGCGTGTATTGTTCGACAGAGCTTTATTGGCTGCTTTTATTAGGATAGCTAACAAATCTTTGTTCATGAACTCATTATATCAATCTCAATCTCTGAGTTAGGATGGGACTCCTCTTAGTAAAATTCAGTAGAATTTTCTTCGAGACCCGCCTCACTGGGTTCGTTACGAAACCGGTTCCGACTTTCGAGTTCCGCAGGATTATCCAAAAAAAATCTCCTGACAAGCGAGAGATTTTATTTGGGAGGTGTTATAACGAAGTTCGGACCTATTTTCAACAAAACTTCTAGTTATTGGCTCACCGCTCGGCATAATTGCCTCGCGGTTCGCCAACCCCGCCGGACTTTATCCGCCTATGGCGGAGGCGGGGTATTACTGGTCGCGCGACACCTCACCTCCAACTGCGGTTGTCGGTGAGGAATACGAATCGGTATCCCTCCTCGACGTCATTGCGAGTTTCGATATTTCGAACCGAAGCAATCTCACTCCACTGACATTCGGTCGGGATGATTTGCCTTCGGCAAAGTGCCAACTTCGTTGCCACATCTATATATTCGCCACAAGATCACATCCAGTGATTATGGCGAAGCTTTCTCAAATATGGCTCAAATTAACAATTTCGCCATAAAATATCAGCTAGTTAGGAGAATATTTTACTAGCTGATATTCCAGAATTGAGACAGCATTGGCCTGTCGGCCAAAGTGCCTGCTTCGCAGGCACGTATAGGTTTCTCCATATCAACTTATAGTATAATACTAAAATGAGATTCGAGACAAATGAGATAGTATCACAGGCGGAGGATAGCCTTAAGAGAGATCTAATTTTCCAAGTGGAAAACAAATTAGGTGTGCGTAATATTGTAATGACTGTAAATGACGGACAAAAGGATTTTGTCATTAAGGCAGGCTTAGACACGGAGACAGATCTTCTTGCCCTAAATTTGTTGGATAAAATTGATTTTGCTGCTCCAAAAGTTGAAACGTATACAAACCTAGGCAATGATGTTACTGGCTACGGTTTAATAGTCATGTCGAAGTTGAACGGAGAAAAGATTAGGTATCTCCCCTTGGATAAAAGACCCCATTTAGTTTCTCAAATAATAGACGAATTGGAAAAATTAAAGTTGTGTAAGAGTGAAAATGGTGCTGGAACACTAACAGAGGTCAATGCAGGAATGGGTACAACATGGAAAGAATATTTGGGGATGATTACAAATCAAGCAGTATCAGAACTTCAAATGTCAAATATGTCAGACATCTATGATACTAATTGGAAGGTAATATCTAGAGCGATTGAAATTATTAAATCTGGTATTGAAGGATTATCTGAGGAGTTAGACATAAGTCTTTTGCATAACGATATAAATCTAGCAAATTGTCTCGCAATGGATGACAAATTTGTCGGAATCGTTGATTGGAGCGATGCAATATATGGTGACTCGCTATATGATTTATCTCGATTTAGAATGAATTTGGCACAGTCAAAAGACGAATCAAGCCTAAAGATTTACGAACAAAAAATAAAAATGAACTCCGAGGAAAAAGGTAGAGAAAAACTGTACTACTTATGTAGACTTGTTGAATATCTGGGGATTTATCGAAAATATAGGAATGACTTTTGGTTCAACAGAAACATTGAACTGTTATTGGACGAGATTGGGTACCAGGCATAATAATGCTAAAATATATACATGAACACTGAGTTTACAAACATTGCCGGTAATATCTTAGATAGTATTAAGCAATCCAAAAAAATTCTACTACATTGCCATCCATTCCCAGATCCCGATAGTATTGGTTCCGTTTTATCAATGGAAGCCGTCTTGACAAAAATGGGAAAAGAAGTCACGTGTATCATTGGTGATTCACAATATCCAGAATATTTAACTTCCCTACCAAACCACGATAGGATACAACTAAAAAATTACTCAGAAATCGATCCTAAGGAATTTAATTTGTTTATTATCTTAGACAGTTCCTCTCTAACTCAAATTTCACAAAAAAAAGAGGTTATTTTCCCAGATACACTGAAAACAATCGTTATTGATCATCATAAAACAAATTCCCAGTTTGGAAACATTAATTTTGTTGATTCCGGCAGTTCTTCAACTTCTGAAATACTTTTTAAACTTTTCGACGCCTGGGGTATTGAAATTGATCGTAATATCGCCATCTGTTTATTACTAGGAATTTTCGCGGACACTGGAGGCTTTAGGTATCCAAATGCCACGCCAGAAACGCTTCACATTGTCTCAGAACTTTCAGCAATTTATCCAGATTATCATAAATTTGTTTTTGATCTTGAAAATAACAAAAAACCAATAGAGCTTGAAATGTTGGGTCTAGCCTTATCTAATATTCATGAATATTATTCCAGTCAGGTGGTTTTTTCTGTTATTAGTAATGAAGACTTGAGGAGTAGAAATATTTCAAAAGAAGACTCCATGGAAGGGCTAATAGGTAACACTCTTAGGTCAGTGAGTGGATGGACTTTAGTCGCAAGTTTAGTAGAGGCAGAACCTGATATTGTGACTGTAAGTTTGAGGACACGAGATGAAAAAAGATATGACGTTAGTAAAATTGCCAAATCAATAGGTGAAAATGGAGGAGGACATACGGGAGCGGCTGGCACTACAATTCACAAGCCTCTTGGGGAAGCAATTACCTCTCTACTCGGCGTGATATCTGAATTTTATCCTGAGCTAAAATAATTTTATACATTTAGGATCTGAGCATTACTTGCGAGTATCCACCCTTAAGCCTATCCCTAAATACAAGTAATCCGTTGTGTTCGTAAATCTCCAAAGTATCATCACGTTTTCCAGCTTTACAGACCAATATTTTTCTCATTACAACAGGATCGGTCTCAAGAGTTAAACCGCCTAACGAACAAAGTGCCTGAATTTTGGGGTTACCAGAATCTGCGGTACACCAAACATTATAATTATTTTTAGCCAGGTTAGCAAAAATATTTATCCAACCATAACCTCTTCTTGCTGAGCAGACATACACTCTCTCTCCGTCCATCAGACAACATGAAACAATTTTGCCACCCATTTTTTCGAATATGACAGAATTAATCCTTTCAGGAAACTCTTTTGAGGAATCATATTTCTTCCCAAAAGAAGATCTAATTAGGTCGACTATTTCATCCTTATCTTTTGGTAATAATTGTTCTACGGTTTGGGTATAGTAGTTATCGCCTGAAACAGACAATTTAGACTTCTTGTGTGTAAAACTATCGAACAATTCTCTAGTAGTATCTGATAAATCAAAATGGGAAAGTGCTTCCTCAGAGTTTAAATTCCCACAAATCGATTCAAGCTTATATGCCATTTTAGGGTTTTCTGTAAAGTATTTGATTACTTTTGGAATATTACCCTTTATTATTTGTTCTGTTTCTTGAGGAATGACGATATCAGGTATTCTAGATATTTGTTTTAGGGCGTTTACTACAATTAAGGGGTCCGTATTAGCACTTTCCGTGTTACAAAAATATAGTTTTTTATCCTGAATATCTTTTATGATTACAGGATTTTCAATCTTTCTTGTATTGGCATTATAAACACAACAACTAAAGTTGACATCACCCATACTAATCAATGTTTGTAAATCAGTTCTGGTTATTTCTGTTAGGTGGATATCAAGACCGTTTATTTCTACCCCAACAACTCCATTAAATGTGCTCACATAATATTGGCCTTCTGACGTATGGTAATCCAGACTCTTCTCAAACCCATTCTCTTCCAGTTTTTTGATTATCTCAGAAATAGGCATTTGAATTTTAAAATCTAAGTCGTTTATTTTTTTGCCCCAAATAAGATCTCGGACAGCTCCTCCGACTAGGAAGACTTCAGTATCAAACATACTTGTTATTTCTTCAATTTGAGGATATCTCTGAATTTCTTTTTCTAACTCAAAGACGTTTACTGCCTCGAGCACGTTATTTGGAAATTCCAAGTAACGATCAATTCCGTAGTTGTGTAGTGCTTTGAGAATTTCAGTTCTTTTTTCGTTGTCCATGGTGACAATATGCCAAAGATAGTCATCTAAGTTTTTATTGTCTCTTAGCAAATGAGCGTTTCTCAGAGCACTCGCAAGAGTTTTCTCTTCGATAGTAAAATCAAGCTCGGAAGCTAATCTAAATATCCGTAAAATTCTGGAAGGATCACTACACAGCTTTAAATCCGGATCCATAACTTTAATTTCTTTCTTGGTAAGGGATTCAATTGCACCAAAATAGTCGAAAATCTCACCCTCATCACTCAAAACTAGTGCTGAAATATCAATATCCGTCTGTGAGAGCTTTTCACGAATATCTTTAGCTGCAGTTAGATCATAGTCTGTTGATCCGATTTTGAGTCTTATGGTTGCCACACTATCCCAACGATCCACGACCAAATCCGGAAAATCCGCCTCAATTTGATCAAGATTAAAGTCACCAATAAAGTCATAATCAGATTCTGAGGTGATAGTTCCAAGCAATAAATTCCTAACAGCACCACCAGACATATATACCGGTACACGCCTCCCCGTAAGCATTTTTGCTATTTCAAAGGCAGTTTTTGTGTGTTCAACGAAGAATTCTCGAGATTCAGAGCCCAGAAATACCGGTTCAATACTTTGTCGCTTTTCGAGTTCAGACATAGGTTATGAAAATATGGGTTTCATAAATTTAGCACAAATTATATCACGGAGGCCAAATCTTACAAGCCTATAGTTGAATTTCCTGTGTTAGAATGCTAAAATATGCCCTAATCATGCCCAAAGAAACACTTAGAACAAATTATGAGATCGGAGAACGTGTCAAAAAAACTGTGCTAGCAGTCAATGGACTCAGTATTACCAAAGGAGATAAACTGATTTTTGACAATATCAGCTTCAATGTCGGTGAAAATGAGCACGTTGCCCTTGTCGGACCTAATGGTGCAGGAAAGACTACCTTTTTGGAAACTCTGACTGGTGATGAAATTCCAGATAGAGGAACAATTCTCATCCCTAACGGAACAAGCGTCGCGTATGTACCGCAGTCAATCGAGAACATATTTTCCAACGCACAAGACAGAACGATCATCGAATATTTTTATAAAGCAAGAGGCTTGGACGGCATCCAGGCTAGAATGAAGGAATTGGAGATTTTGTTTGGAGATGTCAACAACCAAAAAGAAGAGCTGATAAATGAGTATGGTGCGTTGCAGACGCAATTCGAACAACTTGGAGGATATACGGTGGAAAATGATGCATTATCAGTCATGAAAGGAATTGGATTTGGAGATCAGGTAGATTTAAATACCTCCATCTTTAATCTTAGTGGCGGAGAAAAGACAAAGCTTTTCTTAGCTCAATCCCTTTTATCAGAATCAGACCTGCTCTTGCTTGACGAACCATCAAACCATCTAGATCAAGAGTCTGTTACATGGTTAAGCACATATCTAAAAAACTATAAGGGAGCACTAATTATAATTTCACACAAACCTGATTTTATTGATCCAATAGTAGAGAAAGTAATTGAACTTGATAATCAAAAAGTAAGTATTTATCAAGGTAATTACACTGAATATACCTCTAAAAAAAATAAGCGAGAGGCCGAAGAAACTAAAAAAGAAAAACGACAAGATGCGGAAGTTGCAAGGTTAACCGAGGTCGTAAATCGCCTTAGAGCCGGGGATAGAGCCAAAACATCTAAAGACCGACAAGGGAAACTTGAAAAAATTACTGAGGGCAGACCAGGTAAAAAAACAAAAAGAAAAAACGTACGGGCTGTCTTTGAGATTGGTTCTCAAAGTGGACTGGAAATACTTGAGACTTCAGGTTTGCAAAAAAATTATGGTGAAGTTAAATTAGATTATTCAAACATCGATATTAAACTTCAAAGAGGTGAAAAGATTGCAATTGTAGGACAGGTGGGAGTAGGAAAAAGTACACTCCTAAAGATCGTCGCTGGAATAATCACTCCTGATTTTGGATCGTTTAAGTTTGGTCACAATATTAATATTGGTTACTATTCTCAAGAAATGGAGAGTTTGGATCCCGACAGAACTGTTTTGGAAGAAATATTTACCATCTCATCTGGTGAAAACGAACAACAAATGAGAGCGATTCTAGGATCTTTTATGTTCTTAAATGATGACGTATTCAAAAAGGTTGGCGTGTTAAGTTATGGTGAAAGAAGTAGGCTTATGCTGGCAAAATTAGCGCTAAAAAAACACAACTTCCTAATACTGGACGAGCCTTCCAACCACCTTGATGTAGAAACTCGAAATATGTTAGCTGAGAAACTAAAAGGTTATCAGGGTTCAATTTTGCTTGTTTCTCACGACGAAGAGTTTATGAAAAAAGTTGGACTCACTCGTGTCATCAAACTCCCTGAAGGAAAAGTAGAATGGGTTGTTAGAGAACCAGTGACTACAAGCTAAGTATTTATCCTTATCCCAAACCTGGTCAAAATGAACCTAATTACCACAATGGGATGTTTGTGAATTTGTCTTAGCGCTTGCTTTATAGTTACTCCTTGAATTTCTCTTTTGATTACCCTTGTTGAATTTTTATTTAAGTCAGCCAACCATTCGTTTATCAGCGGATGTCTCATCTCTGGTAGGTTATCTGTATCAAAAAATTCAATAGCGCTCGCTTCACTATTAACCGTTGCTTTTCCTCCAACCGCTATCGCCTCAAACAAGTGATTCTTCTTACCACTTCCGATATGGGTATATTCAGCTACTTTTCTAATAATCTTAATATCAAAACCACTTTCTTCTTTTGCTTCCCGAATGACCGCTTTTCCTGGAGTTTCACCCGTTTCGATACCACCGCCAGGAATAACCCAGACAGGAACATCTCGTCTTTTGACTAGAAGTATTTTCTTCTTTGATTTATCAAATACAAATACCGAGGCTCCGTTCATGTTATTTAGAAAATTCTCGGATTACTTTTTCAGCATTTTTCCACTGATTGGGGAATACCAGACGAGCTTCAAGTTCATCTTTGGAGACCCACTTGACAGTTTTAATTCCATCTCCTGGTTTTACCTCATCCAATTTACCCATAAACCTAACCCAAAATTGAGTTAATTCGGTTCCTCTGAAATACTTCCCCTTATCCTTAAAAGTATTTTCAATCACCTCATCCGGCCATTCGTATTTATATGAATTTTTACTCTGTCCAACAATTTCAAACTTATCCGATATCAATTCTTCAATCAATTCTCTCTTAAGTGCCGGTTCTGGTGTTTCATCTCCATCAACTCCACCACCAGGAAAGCTCCATTGATTGTTCTGATAAGGTGTTTTGCTGACCAAAAGAAATAGTCCTTTGTCGTTTGTGACAATTCCCAACGTGCTTTGTCTGTAAGGAAGTTTCTCACGATTCATAAGTAATATTATACTCTCGTGCCTGATATAATCGACATTACATGATCCTCTACCTCATCCGTCACGGAAAAACTGATATCTACCTAGAAAATAAGAGACAATCACCGAGTACTCCCTTGGGTGAATTGGGAAGAAAACAAGCGAAAGCGATGGCAGAAAAAATGAATCTAACTAAGATTGACCATTTGTATTCCAGTGACTGGCCACGAGCTATGCAAACCGCTGAATATCTTTCAAAATCGTTGTCTTTAGAAATTAAAATCCATCCACATGTTCACGAAATTGAAAAACATCACCTACTAAATGACGTGGCTGACGATAGTGAGATAAATAAAAGATATTTAAAAGAGGGGATGGAAAATAAGGAAAATTTTGATTGGAAGTTTGATGGTCAAGGTGAATCACTAAACGACATTATCAACAGAGGACAAAAAGTAATTGCTTTTCTGGAAGAACAACATCCAAGTGACACTGTTGCAATTGTTTCTCACGGCATTTTTATCATGGTCTTGACTAGTTTGATTCTCTTAGGTAGAGATTGGGACAAAAAGACATTTCGTAAGTTGAGCTGGGCTCTAAAGGTTTCCAATGGAGGAATAAGTAGCTTTAAGTTTGATCCCCAAACAAAATGTTGGACAATGGCATGCTTTAACGACCATAGTCATTTAGAAAACGAATCATAATATGGATAAACTTCTTCCCGTCAAACCATTTCAAGAAACACTTCATGGTAGCTTCTGTGGTCCAGCCGTCATCAAGATGGTCTTGGATTATTATGGCATTGAAAAAACTGAGGCTGAAATTGCGGTAGTGGCCAATAAGAACGATGATCTTGGAATTAGTGATCAAGATATCAAAAGAGTTATTGAAAGTTTTGGCTTAAAGGTGGAAATTAAGAACCTTGCCATATTTGAAGATATTAAGTCAGTATTAGACAAAGATGCGCCTGTGATTGTTGATTGGATGACCAGAGGTAGAGCTGATTATGACGAAGATGATTTGGCAGACGGACATTATTCCGTTGTCGTTGGATTAGATGAGGAGAATATATATCTTCAAGACCCAGAAGTAGGTAGAATGAGAAAACTTCTCAAGGAAGATTTCATCCGTGTATGGTTTGACTTCACCTCAGATCATATTGAGAAATGGGAGGATATGGTTATTAGGCAAATGATATCAATCTATAAATAGGAGAATTTAGGTACTAAACGGTATAATTTACAAGATATGATTGTTTATTTTGTCAGACACGCAGAAAGATTAAAGGCGGGAGAAAGGTCTCCTGAATCACCACTAACAGAAAATGGTTTTAAACAAGCCGAACTTGTGGGAAAAAGAATCAATCTGGTTCAGATAGATGTTATATATTCAAGCTCCTATACCCGAGCCAAACAAACCGCAGAAGTTATTTCAAAAATAATCAATAAACCCATTGAACCTTGGGATCACCTAATTGAAGCTGATTCAGAAAAAGAAACTTTTGACGAACTCAACTCAAGATCAAAGGCAATTTTAGAGCACTTATTAAGCCACCACCGCAACGAATCGGTCTTGTGTGTATCTCACGCTTCGATGATCGAAATCATTATTGCCAAAATGGTTTTTGGAGAGAAACTCACAGCTGAAATTCTGGATGATATAAGAAAGCATTTTGGAACTACAAACACCGGCATTTCAATTTGTGAGTTCACTGAAAAAGACGGTTGGTCGTTAAAGACCTTTAATGATTCTAGTCACCTCTAAAACTAATTCGATCAAACAAGACGCTAACTTCGAGAAGATTTTCCGAAGCTATAGAATGAGAGTAGCAATCTCAAGCTGTGACTCGGGTAGGTTAGTATACTTGTAAACTTGGAATCCGAATTCTTTTGCCGAATGACAATTGGTTTTACTATCGTCTATTACCAACACTTCATCTTTTGATAATTCAGGAATCAGTTTCCGCGTTTCGACGAAAGCAGCTTCCCAAAACTTCTTGTCCGGCTTAGCTACTTTTAGCTCAGACGAATTAATTACCAGATCAGGTAAATCTTCAATCTTATATTTCAGCACTCCCTTTGTGACCGCACTTGAGTTATTTGTCGTAAAGACTACGAATATTCCCTTCGACTTATATTGATAAAATAGGTCTACTAGTGCATCATTCCTCATTTCCGATGAATAGAACTCCTTTGTAAATCTACTCCAAGTTTCCGGATCTATATTTACACTCTTTAGATATTCATCAATTTCATCCTCTGTTCGTTTGGCGGTCTGGATATATCTAAAAACTTTTGATGTCATTTCACGAGTCAAGCCATCCGACTTTTCAAATTTTTCTCCAATTTCTTTCGCCCCGTTCACTACAACTACACCACCTAAATCGACAAATAACGCTCTAGTATTCATAACTCAATTATAGTCTGAGTAAATTGATTTGAAAGTTAGGTGCCTGCTTGCTTCTCAGGAAAAAACGTGTAGTGGGTTAGAAAGAACATATGTGGCAGATGTATAATTAGAGTGCTAATGGATATACTAACAAAACCCTTAAATGCATATAGCTTTGAAGAGATTGAATCTTTTGTAACAGAAAAAATTCCAGAAGGTGATCAAATTGATTACAAACGAGAATTTCCTAAAGCATCTGATCTTTCAAGGTTAGTGGCTGCCTATTCAAATTTTTTGGGAGGAGTAATTATTGTCGGGGTTGAATGTGACCAAGATACTGGATTGCCAATAAATGCAGTTGGAATACCAAACGATCACCATGAAGAATTTGTTGCTCAAGTGATGGGTAATGTTTCCCCGATACCTAATTGGGAGTTCCATCAAACAAAC